>Ga0209125_1001632_pt1 | contig 20016 bp, 19 predicted proteins | sample BarGraIncub1131A_FD_184503 | JGI IMG/M metagenome (GOLD analysis project Ga0209125, IMG submission 184503) | Arctic peat soil microbial communities from Barrow, Alaska - Barrow Graham LP Incubations 11-31A (SPAdes) (version 2) | ecosystem: Environmental > Terrestrial > Soil > Wetlands > Peat...
GCGAGGCGCCACAGCCACAGGCCGACGCCGCCTCGCCGCTGCAACAGCCGGTGGCGGCCGGCTCGACGGCGGGACGCAGCCGCCCGTCGCTGCCGACGAAAAATTTGCCGCTAAACGAGCAATAGGCGTTTTCGGCCGAGCCGGGACTGAAATCGGCCACCCGTACGCGGCCGCCGGTCTGGCTTTCGAGTTGGGCCATCACTTCCGGCAGGGTGATGCGGTCGGCATCGGCCGGTGCGGCCGGATAGCGGCCGAAATAGCTGATCGGCTGGAAGTGCACGGCACGCACTGCGGGCACGCGGGCCAGGGCGAAATCGACGATGGCGCCGATCTCGCCGACGTTGACGCCGGGCAGCAGGGTCGGCACCAGGACCACGCCGAGACCGGCCTCGGCGCAGCGCTCGATAGCCTGCTGCTTGATGGCGAGCAGACGAGCACCGCGAATGCGCTGATAGACCGCGTCGCTGACGCCATCGAATTGCAGGAAAACGCAGTCGAGGCCGGCCTCGACGAGGCGCCGGACGTAGCCCGCCTCTTTGGCCAGGCGCAAACCATTGGTGTTAACCTGGACGAAGCCGAAGCCGAGCGAGCGCACCAGCGCGACGATCTCCGGCAGGTCGTCACGCACCGTCGGCTCGCCGCCGGACAGCTGAATGTTAACCTGACTGCCGTGCGCCAGCAGTTGGCGCAGCCAGCTCTCGACTTCGCCGAGCGTCGGGTCGGCGCTGTCGGCGGCAGACGAGGCGAAGCAGACCGGACAGCGCAGGTTGCAACGCTGGGTTACTTCGAGCAGCACACAGCAGCTGTGCTGGCGGTGCCCGGGACACAGGCCACAGTCGTACGGGCAGCCGCGCTCGACCGGCGTTTCGCAGACCGGGGGGGGCGACGCCCGGCTGCCATGGGCACCCCAGGCGCCATAGGAATCAAGGCCGCGCCAGACGACAGTCTTGAACACGCCGTGTTCCGGGCAACGCTTGACGAGATAGACGTTGTCGCCCTCGGCAACCCGTTGCGCGGCCAGGCGCTGCAGGCAAACCGGGCAAACGCTCTCGGTCTGGGCAAGTATCTGGGCGGTCATGACGTGTAGGTCGGCACCCCGCAGTCGACGAGGATCTCGTCGACCGCTGCGCCGGCCGCGTTTTCGACTGCCGCGACGATGCTGCGCGCGGTTTCGTACCGCCGGGTGGCGCCGCGCAAGGCGTCCGGCTGGTCGCGGAAGCGTTCGAAGGACCCCTGAAAGCGTTCTTCTAGGGGGACGCGGCGATCCTCACGGACCAGCTTGTCGGCGAGAAAGACGACGGCGGCAGCGTTCGGGGTGCTGCCGTCAAAGTCCATCGCCATGTGCTGGCGGATGACGTCGGCCACCGCCGGGTAGCCGTAATCGGCGACCATCGCCGCGCCGACCGCAGCATGGGCCGGCTGTCCCTTGGCAACGTCGTGCAGCAGGCTGGCGGCCAGCACCAGATTGCGGTCGATAGTGACGCCCCGGGCGGCAAGCCGCGTCGCCAGGGTGCGTGCCACGGCGGCGACGGCGCGGCCGTGGCGACGCAGCGGCTCGGCCGCCGCCTGCAGCGCCAGGATCGCTTCGCACTCGGCCGGTGTCGGCAGATGGCGGCGCTGCGCCAGGTTGGCCAGTAGCCCATAGTCCTCGGGCGTATCCATGTCGAGCAGGATGCCTTCGTCGATCACCTCGACTTCGACGGCGCTGTTCTGGTGACGTTGCAGCAGGGCGCGCAAGCCGCCGTCGCCGTCGCCAGCCAGAATTTCGGCAAACAGCGAACGGGCGATCAGCGGCGGGTGGCCGCGCTGTCCATTGAAGAGCGGGTAGACGACGGCCGAACGCTCCTTCGCATAGCGCGCAGCGAGCGTTGCAATACTGGCCGGACGCACGAGCGGGATGTCGACCGGCAACAGGAAGCAGGCGTCGACGGTGGCGGGCAGCGCGGCCAGGCCGGCCTGGACGCTCGAATACATGCCGCTGCTGTAGTTTGGGTTGGGGATGGCGGCGACGTCCAGGCGGCGCAGAAGGGGTTCGAGCTGCGTGGCCTCGTGACCGATGACGGTGCCGACGCGGCCGATGCCGGCTTGGCGGAAAGTGGTCACGATGCGCTCAATGGTGCTCGTCCCGCCCATCGGCAACAGCGCCTTGAAACGGCCCATGCGCGAGGAGTAGCCGGCGGCCAGGATCAGCGCGGCGAGAATTGGTGACGGTGAGGGACGCGACTCAGCCATGGCGGGTGCTTCCTCTTAGCCCTGCTCGGCGCCGCTGCGCCCATCGAGCTCGAAACCGTGTTCCTGGAGTATCTCGGTGGCTTTGCGCACGGCTTCGCGAATCAGGCTCGGACAGCGTTCGCCGCGCAGTTGCGGGTTGCGCTGGACGATCTGCGCGCAGTCGATGCCCCCGTAGCGCGGCGTGTATTCGTCGCGGAACCAGTCGACGAATTCCTCGAGCATCAACGGCAGGCTGGGGTGGTCATTCCGACGGTCGCCGTCCATGCCGGCGTACATGCCGATCAGGCAGCAGCCGCCGGCCAGCGCGCCGCAGTTGAGCCCGCAGCCCAGGCCGCCGGCCAGGCCGGACATGGCGCCCAGCAGGTCCGGGTTGGTCTTCCCCTGCGCATCGAGTCCGATCTGCACCAGGATGTGGCTGCACCGGTAGCCCTGCAGGGCGAGCTGGGCTACGCGAAAATCTTCGTCGGCCATGTCACGCTTCCCTTCTCGCCTTGCCGGCGATCAACAAGAAATAACCTGGCCGGGATTGGCGCAGGCTGGCGTTCAGCGTCGCAGAGTTGCCGGCCCACAGGCTGTCCGCCGAACCGGTTTCGAAAATCAGGCGGGCCATGAAGGTCTTCAGGACCGCCGAATGGTCTTCCCAGCGGCCAACCTGAAAGCCGGCATCGACTAGGCGGGCCAAGATGTCGTCGCGCTCGGACAGCGTCGCGAGGCAGGCGGGCAGCGCCGCGCCGCTGCCACCCTTGGCGCGGGCAAAGACATCGGTGACCGCGAGTTGCCCGCCGGGACGCAGTACCCGCTGGCATTCGGCCAGCGCGGCGGGGGAAAAACCGGTGAGCGACAGTGAGCATTCGGCAAGGATGCCGTCGAGCGAGCCGTCAGCAAAGGGCAACTGCTCGGCGCTGGCGGCGACCAGCGGCAGATCGGGCAAACGCGTCGCGACGCCCACCAGCGAGGTCGTCGATGCGTCCAGGCCGATGGCGGCGCAGCCGCGCCGGCGGAGTAACTTGGTTCCCCCCGCTTCGCCGCAACCCAGGTCGAGCACCTGCTGGCCGGCGGCGAAACCCGCGCACTGAATGGCGCGCCGGGTCAAGTCCTGCCCCCCAGGGCGCAGGGGCTCGCCGGCGTCGCCGCCAAACTGGCCACTATGATAGGGATGCGCGGCGACACAGCTCATTACTTGTCTTCCAGTGCCTGTTCGACATCGAGCATTTTCCCGAGCGCCAATTCTTCCGGCACATAGGTAAAGCCGCAACCTGGACAGCGCAGCAGGTCGACGGGAAACTTGTTGCCAAGGTACGTAGCTTCGACCTTGCTGGCGGCCAGAGGAAGCTGGCACTTCGCGCAGAGCAGTTCGGGCTCGGGCGCAACAGAGCTTGATTCGGTCATAGTGGCTATCCCAGTTGCATACGATGGCTGTAGCCGCGGTGGATGACGTAGCGGCCGTCTTCCACCGTGTACTCGATCCAGTAGGTGATGCTCACCGCCCGGTGGCTGGCGATGAAGTGGCCGCTCTTGCGGTCGAGAAGTTTTTCGCCGCTGGTTTCGGCGTGGACAACGGTCTGCCGCACGTCGTCGAGTAGGATCAGTTTGCGTTCGAGATCGGCGTGCACTTCGGCGGAGACGACCAGCTCGATGCCGGCGGCGGGTTCGTTCACGGTTTCCTCCCATAAATCGCGCAACAGGCGGCGCTTGAGTCGCCCGCGGTTTTCCTGACGCATCGAGAAGCCCGGATCGGGGCGCGCCGCCGGGTCGTCGGCGCCGGGAAAGACTAAGTCGAGCAAGTGTACGGCACGCTTGCCGCGCCGCGCGAAATTGTCCCGGCACATGGCGCAATAGGTCAGGTAGTCGGCGTCGTTCTGGCCGATGCGCCGATCGACGATCTTGTTGGCGACCAACGGATTGGCGAACTCGGCGAGGCCGCCAAACCCACAGCAGGTGGTTAGTCCGGGACCGTCGAGTTCGATCGCCGGCACGCCGCGCTGGTCGAGCAGGCGGCGCACGCTGCCCTGGATCGCCGCGTCGTGACGCGTCGTGCACGGATCGTGGATGGCTAGCGTCGCCGCCTTGGGCAAAGCCCCAGCCGGCAGGCCGACGCGTTCGAGGACCGACCACAGCGACTGCACCGGCACCTCGGGCTGATGGTCGGTAAACATCCGGAAGCAGCTCGAACAGGCGGTGATCAGCGTCGGCTGGCCGAGCCGCCGCCATTCACTCGCGAAGGCTGCGCGGGTCTCGGCGAACAGGTCCTCGCGGCCGGCCCATTGGGCGGGAGCACCGCAGCAACCAAGCATCAGGCCGACGCCGCCGTCGAGCGTAGCGCACAGGTGGGCGTAGGTCTTTTCGACGTGCTCGGGCGACGAGGCGGCCAGTTGGCAACCCGGATAAAAGACTGCGGCGCTGCGCTCGAAGCCCGGCTGGTGGCGCGCCAGGACGAAGGCGTCGCTGCGGCTGAAGGCCAGGTCGCGCAAGGCAAAGTCGTGGTGCGAGGGCGGCATCTTGCCCTTCTCGGTCATCCCCTGGCGCGCCGACAGGCAGACTTCGCCCATCCCCAGATCCTCGGGACAGACGGCGGCGCAGAGACCACAGAGGGTGCACGAATCGATCAGCCGGTTGGTCTTGCGCGGCCCCATGATGATCGTTTCGTTGTTGTAGATTTCGCGGATATAACGTTTCGGATAGGCGCCGAAGTGTTCGAGGAAGGGGCAAACCTTGACGCACTCAAGACAGTGGCAGGGAAAGCAGCGTGTCGCTTCGGCGATGGCTTCGGTCTGGCTGAAGCCGCGCACCGGATCGGCCGGAATGACGGCCGGCAGGGGGGCGTAGCGGCTCGTGTTGACGAAGAGCCGCGACGGCTGGGTACCCTGGGTATCGCGGTTGGCGGTCAGCGAAGCGCCCTGCAGCATGCGGTCGATCGACAGCGAGGCGTAGCGGCCGTCCTGCAGGGAGTTGATCGGCAAATAGCTGGCACCGTAGCGCTGGCTGCCGCCGGCGAAGACTTTTGGATGGCTGGTGGCAAAGGTCAGCGCGTCAATGGCGAGATGCCCGTCGGCGGTGAGCGCCAGCACGCCAGCGAGGGCGGGCTGTGGATCGGGGCCGAGGCCGAGGTAGATGGCATCGAATTGGTCGGCTAGGGCGGCGAGGCCGGTAGCCGAGGGGAAATCGATCGCTTCGTTCAGGCGCAGCTCCACGCTGGTGCCATCGAAACGCGCCAGATCGGCGTCGATGGCGCTGCCCGGCAAAACCTGCGGATCATACGCGCGCAAGCGCGCCAGCGCTTGCGGCCGCGCCTCGAAGAGGACCACGGCGTGACCCTTGACTCCCAACTCGGCGGCAACACACAGGCCGGACAGGCCGGCGCCGACAACGGCGATGCGCTTCTTGTGTAGTTGCTTGTTGGTCCGGAACGGGGCGGCGGGAAAACCGGCGTCGACGCAAGCGCGTTCCAGCTGATGAATTTGGATGGCCTCGCCGGCTTCGCGACGTTTACACGTACCTTCGCAGGGGTGATCGCAGATATAACCGATGATGGCGGGAAACGGGATGATGCGGGCAAAAAGTGCGAAGGCGAGCTTGAAGTCTCCCTTGCGCAGGAGTTCCATCATGCCTCGCACGTCGACGTGTACGGGACAGGCGGCGTTGCAGGCAGGCGGCTGTTCCTCAATACAGTGGGACTCCCAGTCCCGAACTTGTTGACCGTCCATGATGGGTCCTCTTCTATCTTCTAGTCAGGCCGGAGGGGACGGGAGCCGAACTCCCGTTCCCCGCCGGTTATTGCTTGCTTGCTACTAGACTTGGTGCTTAGTCATGCGCCGGGATGATCGCCGGTTTGCCAGCTGCCTTGAGCTCCAGGCCTGCCTTCACAATTTCGGGAAGCGCCGGTATCTTCATGATACGAACGCCCACGGCATTGTAGATGGCATTGAGGATCGCCGGGTGACCGGCGGTCAGCGGGCCTTCACCAGCACCAGCCGCACCGAACGGACCGAGCGGACGTGGCGTTTCGAGGTAGAGGATCTGCATATCGTCCGGGATGTCCCGGGGATAAGGGATACCGCAATCGAGCAAGGTCGTGTGCTTCTTCAGATCGTCGAAGTCCTCGGAGAGCGCCAGACCGATGCCCTGGGCGAGCCCGCCGTAGACTTGGCCGTCCACCGTCACCTTGTTGATGATGGTACCGACGTCGATCGACGTGGTGTACTTGACGACGGTCACCTTGCCGGTTTCGAGGTCGACTTCGACTTCCGGCACAAACACCTCGTACATGTAGATCGGGAACGGTTTGCCTTGGCCGGTGACCGGGTCGCATTCGGTACAACCTTGGGCGACCCACTTACCGTCGTAGCGCAGCGGGATGTTCTCGGCGACGGCTTCGGCGTAGGTGCGGTAGCTGCCGTCGGCCTTGCGCAGGGCGTTGAGCAGCATTTCGCAGGAGGCCTTGATGGCGTTACCGACAAAGACGTTGGAACGGCTGCCGCCGGACGGGCCGCTGTTCGGCTGATCCGTATCGTTCATGACCAGCTTGATCTGCTCCGGCGTGATGGCAAGCGGACGCAGCGTTTCATGGACGATGGTCTGCGTGCTGAGGTCGGAACCCTGACCGTGATCCTGCCAGGCGTTGTAGGCGGTGACGCCCTTGCTGGTCAGCTCGATGGCAGCATTGGAACTGTCCGGACCGTCCAGACCGCAACCGTAGATGCCGAGCGCGATGCCGATGCCGCGCTTCTTGCCGGGAACCGAGAAGTCCTTGCAGCGCTGTTTGCCCGCTTCCCACGCCGGACGGACCATGTCGAGCAGCTTGTCGAGGACGAAAACCTCGGGCACCTGACCGGTCGGCGTTGTCGCGCCGGGACGATAGACGTTCTTGTAACGCAGTTCCAGCGGATCCATGCCGATTTTTTCGGCGAGCATGTCCATGGCGATTTCCGAGGACAGGAAAGCCTGCGGCGAACCGTAACCGCGGAAGGCAGAACCCCAGGCGTGGTTGGTACAAACCGTCTTGCCGTTGCCGCGGATGTTCTTGATGTCGTAGCCAGCGCCGGTGAATTGGGCCTGACGCACCGTCACGAGGTCACCGAACTCGGAATAAGGACCGTGATCGAGCCACCATTCGGTTTCCATACCGAGCAGCATACCGTCCTTGTCGGCGGCGATCTTGCTGCGCACGTTGGCCGGCGAACGCTTGCCGGTGTAGGTGATGTTCTGGTACTGCGTATAGACCAGCGAAACGGGACGCTTCGTCGCCATCGCGGCAACGCCGAGCAGCGCTTCCATGGTCGGGCTGAACTTGTAACCGAAGGTGCCGCCGGTCCCGTTCTGCACGAGACGCAGTTTTTCCGGCGCGATGCCGAGGCCCGGGGCGATCATAGCGTGGTGCAGGTGCAGGCCGATACTCTTCGACTGGATGACCAGGATGCCGTCGTCGTCCATATAGGCGCAACCGCAATCCGGCTCGAGGTGCAAGTGAGGCTGGCGACTGCAATAGGTTTCCGATTCGACAATATGTGCCGCGGAGGCCATGATCGGCGCCGTATCTTCGCCCTTTACCACGCCTTGTTCATAGTACACATTCGGCACGCCCGGGTGAATTTCCAGCGCGTCGGGTGCCTGGGCAGCCCAGCCGTCCATGTAGGCCGGCAGCACTTCCACGTCGACCTTGACCAACTTGGCGGCGGCGCGGGCGTGTTCGACCGTGTCGGCGCAAACGATGGCCACGGCGTCACCGAATTGGAAGATCTTGTCGCGGCAAAGGATCGGACGATCCCAACCGTCACCCTTGTTGGTCGGGAAGGTGATCAGGCCGGTAATGGCGTTCTTGCCCGAGACATCCTTCCAGGTCAGTACGTCGACCACGCCGGGCGCTTTCTTCGCTTCGGAGGTGTCGATGCCGAGCAGGTTGCCGTGCGAAACTTCGGACTGAACGAGCGCCAGATGCAAGGTATCGGGCGGCATGTGCATGGTGATGTCGGCGCCGAAGTCCCAGGTGCCGGTCACTTTGGCAACCGCCGACGGGCGGCGGAAGTTCGAGCCGAGGATGCTGCCGTTGTCTTTCGCTTCGGTCGTCGCCAGCAGTTGTTCCTGCGATTTTTCGCCGCGCATGATCGCTGCAGCATCCATCACGGCGTCGGTCAGCGGCTTGTAGCCGGTGCAGCGGCAGAGGTTGCGATTGCGGTTGAACCAGGTGCGCACTTCCTCGCGCGTCGGGCTGTTGTTTTTGTCGAGCAGCGACTTCGCCGACATGATGAAGCCCGGCGTGCAAACGCCGCACTGGGCGCCGCCGTGCACCATCCAGGAGATCTGGATCGGGTGCAGTTTGTCGGCCGTACCGATGCCTTCAATGGTGAGGATTTTTTCGCCGTTGGAGAACTTGCTGACCGGGACCATACAGGCCTTGATCGGTTTGTCGTCGACCAGCACCGTACAGGTGCCGCACTGACCGTTGTCGCAACACACCTTGCAGCCGGTGAGCAATAGCTCCTCACGCAGCGCGGTGGCCAACGTCACGGTAGGATCGGTGACGAGCCAGCGATCAACGCCGTTAATGTTAAGGGTGATTCTTTTCATGACACTCTCCATATTCGATTGAAACGGACGGTAAAAAAGAAAAACGAACTACAAAAAAACGGACTACAAAGAACGAGTGAGCCGGTGGGCCGCCTAGCCGACCTCCTGCAAGCGAGCCGTCTCTTTGGATGGCGGCACTAGGCCCAAGTGGGCAAGCGCCGCGGCGCAGTGGCGACGACAGGCGACCAACTCGGCTACGACGGAGATGGCAATTTCCTCCGGCGTGTCGGCGCCGATGTCGAGACCAACCGGCGCATGAACCTGCGCAAAACGCTCCGGCGGGATGCCCTCCTTCTGCAACTCATGGAAGATTCCAGTGACCTTGCGCTTCGAACCCATCATCCCGATGTAGCGGGCCGAGGTGCCGATCGCCCAGCGCAATACGCGCATATCAGTCATGTGGCCAGGCGTCAGTGAAACAATGAAGGAAGCGGGCGTCGGGGCGAGTTGCGCCATCGCATTGTCGAGTTCAGCGACGACGATTTCCTTGGCATCGGGGAAGCGCTCGCGGTTGGCGAATTCAGGCCGCTCGTCCACGATCACCACCTCGAACCCGGTGGAACGGGCAACGCGGTAGGTGGCCAGACCGGTGTGGCCGGCGCCGAAGAGATAAAGGGTCGGACTGGGCACGATGGGCTCCACGAAGATATCCAGGCTGCCGCCACAAACCATGCCGGCATCGATCCCCGGCCGCTTGGTGAGATTAAAGCTTATGGTCTGGGGCTTTTCTCGCTCGATGACCTGACGGGCAATCGCTATGACTTCTAACTCGCCGGCGCCGCCACCGATGGTGCCGGCGATGGAGCCATCGTCGCGCACGAGCATCTTGGCGGAGGCGGACGCAGGGATCGAGCCGATGGTATTGATGATCGACGCCAACGCGCAGGTTCGACCTTCCTTGCGCAAGCGGATGATTTCTTCGTAGATGTCCATGATTTCCTCGCTATGCCTTTGGATGCGGCGGGCGTGGCGTCGACCTTCAGGCCGGGACGCAGGCGTCGGAATTACACAGCTCGGCGCACATTGGGCTGTCGTAAACCCCTTCGCACTGCGTACACTTGGTCGGGTCGATGGTGAATAGCTTTTCAACGTGGCTGATGGCGCGGTTCGGGCACTCGGACTCGCAAGAGGCACAGGCTTGACAGAGGTCGGGGAGAATTTTGTAGGCCATGATGGTTTCCTTGAAAGTGAAGAAATCGATGCGTCCAACGCCCTGATTTCCATAGTTTGAAAAGACATTTATCGATCCGGGCAGGGCCAGTCCGGATCAATACGGTTTGCAGCAGCGATCTTGGCTTCCATTAATTCCGTTTTGGGGCCTCAAGGGCATCAAAAACCCTCCTTCGCTCGTGTGATTGAAGTATTGGATACCGCGTCAACCCGAACAAGGGGATGTGGCTAAAGAGAGTTGACCTGGTGTCCCATCTTGTGACAGTCGATACTGCAAACAGGAGGAATGGGGGGGTCGCACCTGTCCCATTTCGTGACACCTGGTGCGCCATTTGCCCACTTTGCCTGGCGCCTTCAGAGGGCATCGGCAAGCAAAAAACCCTTACGGTTAATGAACTTACTGAGATAAGAGAGGGGCTTTTCGGGAGTGATAAGGAATCCCCGACAGCCTCGGGGGCGATGTGGCGCGCGCCACGCGTTCTTCGCCACTGCGCGCCCACACAGTCGGCGCTTGAGCATGCCTTTCACGCGCCTCGCCGGTGTTGACCAACGGGAACAATTTAGCTATGGTTCAAATGAATAACGATTCAATCAACAGGGGCGTGACGCACGTGGACAGCACCTTTTCCGCCGACTTTTGCTCGCGCCGCCTGAAGGCGCTGGCCGATCCGACCCGTTGGGCGGTGATGGCGCAGCTGCTCGCCGGCGCGAAGACCGTGGAGGAAATCAACACCACGCTCGGCATCGATTCGACGCTGCTCTCGCATCACCTGCGCATTCTTCGCGAGGAGGGTCTCGTGGCGGGGATTCGGGAGGGAAAATACATCCGTTACCGCTTGTCGCCTGAAATCGAGACGCCGGACCGCCGCGGGATCGATCTGGGCTGCTGCCGTCTGGAAATGAACTGAGGGAACATGAGCGAAAGCAACGGCAGGTTGGCCGCGGTGCAGGCCTACTACGGCAAGTTCCTGCACGGCGCCGGCGATCTGCGGACCGATGCCTGCCGCTGCACGGAGGCGTTGCCACCGGCCCACCGCGCCATCCTGGCAAACATCGATGCCGAAATCATCGAACGCTTCTACGGCTGCGGCTCGCCGATTCCCGCCGCGCTCGCAGGATGCACAGTGCTTGACCTGGGCTGCGGCAGCGGCCGCGACGTCTATTTGGTCTCGGCCCTGGTCGGCGAAGCAGGCCGGGTCATCGGCGTCGACATGACCGAGGAGCAAATCGCCATCGCGCGCCGGCATCGAGAAACGCAGGCCCGGCGCTTTGGCTTCCTGGCGTCGAACGTCGACTTCCGCCACGGATACATCGAGGATCTGGCCGCGCTCGACATCGCCGACAACTCGATCGATGTGGTCATTTCAAACTGCGTCATCAACCTGTCGCCGCAAAAGGAACGGGTCTTCGCCGAGATATTTCGCGTCCTCAAGCCGGGCGGCGAGCTTTACTTCTCCGACGTCTTCGCCAGCCGGCGCATGCCGACCGCCCTGCGCGATGACCCCTTGCTGTACCGGGAGTGCCTCGGCGGCGCCCTGTACCTCGAGGATTTCCGCCGCCTGATGCGAGGCATCGGCTGGCCGGATTATCGGGTGATGACGCAAAGCCGCATCGCCATCGGCAACCCCGAGGCGGAATTGAAGGTCGGCACCACCGTCTTCTGGTCGATGAAGATCCGCGCCTTCAAGCTCGCCGCGCTGGAAGACCTCTGCGAGGACTACGGGCAGGTCGCCACCTATCTGGGCACCCTCGCCGACCACCCGCAGCAGTTTCCGTTCGACGACCATCACACCTTCGTCACCGGCAAACCGATGCTGGTGTGCGGCAATACGGCGGCGATGCTCGGTGAAACGCGCTTCGCCGAGCACTTCAGGGTGCTTGGCGACCGCTCGACGCACTTTGGCGCCTTCGACTGTTCAACGCCCGCCGCCGACAGTAGTGCTTACGGCGGCGGATGCTGCTGACGAGAAGAGCGCTCTTCCTTTACTTTCTTCGGGGCAAGCCGCATGCATCTGCAGCAGCACTTTGTCGGGGAACTGCTGGGCACCTTTCTGCTTGTCCTTTTTGGCTGCGGTTCGGTCGCCGTAACCGTCCTCTTCGGTGCACATACGGGACTTTTTCAGCTCGCAATGATCTGGGGCCTGGGCGTCACGATCGCCATCTATGCAACCCGTCACCTGTCCTGCGCCCACCTTAATCCGGCCGTCAGCATCGCCATGGTGCTTGGCCGGCGCATGTCCCTGCGGAAATTACCCAGCTATCTTGGCGGGCAATTCATCGGGGCGTTCGCGGCCGCCGCGCTGCTCTATTTGCTGTTCGCCGATTCCATCGCACAGTACGAGATGCTTCATCAAATCGTGCGCGGTTCGGCAGCGTCCATCCAGACGGGCATGATCTTCGGCGAATACTATCCGAACCCGGGCGCCGGCGCGGTCGCCGTGGTCGGCCCGACGACAGCTTTCCTGGCCGAGGGGATCGGCACCTTCGTCTTGGTCTTCCTGATTTTCTCGTTGACCGAAGGCTGCAATCTCGGCCGGCCCGACGACGCCTTGGCGCCGCTGTTCATCGGCCTGACCGTGACGCTCATCATCTCGATCCTCGCCCCGCTGACGCAGGCCGGACTCAATCCGGCCCGCGACCTCTCGCCCCGCCTCTTTGCCATGCTCGCCGGCTGGGGAAGCGCGGCATTGCCGGACCGGGGCTACGGCTTCCTGTCGGTCTACGTACTCGGCCCGATCTGCGGCAGCGCCCTGGCCGCCGGCCTGTTTACCTATGTCGTCGAGCCGCTGATGAAAGAGAAGAAAGCTGACGCCTGCGCATGCTCATGAGGTAGCCGCGCGCCAACCGACCGACGCATTGGCCGCAGCTGTCGTGCGCCCCCTTGGCTTGCCTTTAATTCGGTCGCTGTGTCTGCTTGCCCAGTCCGGCTTAGATGGCTTTGCCATAGCGTATGCCATTCACGGGGGCGCCCATGTTCATAACCCTGGTTTCCCCGTCAGCAACAAATCCCATCGCCTCATAGAACTGGCAAGCCCGCTCGTTGCCCGCCAGAACCCAAAGAACCGCGCGCGAGTACCCTCGGGACAGAAGAACCCGGTCCGCCGCACGCGACATCATTCGGCCGATCCCTTTTCGCCAGTATGCCGGGACGAGATACAAGGCATAAACCTCACCGCAGGCCGCGCCGTCAGTCCCGGGATCACGGCACGGCCCAAGGGCGAGGAACCCGACAATGCTATCGCCATCTTCCGCGACATGGATGACTTCCGATTCGGTGGCGATCGACTCGCGAAAACGTTCTGCACCCCGGACGAGGTCGAGGTTTGCCAAGCGATCATCTGGCAACAATCCCCGATAGGCGGATCGCCAGGAATCGACATGGGCTTTGGCAATACCATGCGCGTCACCAGGCACCGCTTGACGGATTTTCACAGCACTGCAGATGGCGTCCAAACGAGTGTCCTAACAGAGGCATTGACGTCACAGACTTTCCGTTTCCAGCAGATCAGCATAAAGTCAGTCTTTTGTTGAGACCGCAAATTCAAATGAAAAAATACATTCCGAGGTTTTGCGCAATGGCCATTGTTATCGCTGTTGCCGGATGCGCAACGACAGAACCCAGTTTACTTGGATTAGCTCCTGTCAAACAAAATGCCGCCGAAGCGTTCCTGTTTACCAAATACCGCGCGCTGGGCGCACGGGATTGCAAGATCGAAGTCTCCATCGACGGCATCCCGGCGGGCACGCTCTCCAACTCGCTGCCCGGCCCGTTTTTCTCAGTAGATCTTACGCCGGGCAATCATCAGTTGCTGGCAATAAACGACAAGCTTTGCGACAACTCGCCGAGTAACTTACCGGTAGATTTTCACGTTCAAGGCGGGCAGCGGACGTTCATCTTGGTCGACGACCAGAGCGTCAATGGACTCCTGATACCTGATCAGGTTAAAGCCGTTGTGGTCGATGAGAAGACGGCGGATATGGACCTTCGGGAGGTATTGCCGGTCTATCGCTCGCGCAACGCGGGAAGATACTAACTACCGCCGCCGATGCGTGATCGGAACACGGTAAAATCCTTCGCGAGAAGCAATGTGCGGGGGAATAACGGTTCCGGTGCTCGGAAAACCACGTGCCGGATGGACAATCACCGGGAACTCACGCTTTCGCCCAGCAGCCATTATCCAAACTTGAGATTCAATTTGCGCTCTTGGTAGGATGCTGACTAGCATGAAAAAGATTTCGTCCAGATCACTGTTCGTCACGAAGAAGGTGTTCCCCTTGCTGTGGTTCGGTATCCTCGCGTTCGTACTGATCACCTGCATCTTGAGCAAGGCTTACGACAGTAACCCGATGTTCATCGGTGCACCAGGCATCATGGCAATCTTCGGGTATTTCTTGATGAAGAAGCTGGTCTGGGATCTTGTTGACGAGGTTTACGACTATGGGGACTATCTTCTGGTCAAGAATCGCGGGTACGAAGAACGGGTCGCGCTCTCCAACATAAGGAACGTCAGCGCGACTTCGATGGTAAACCCGCCACGAATTACGCTACGACTCGTCAAACCCTGCCGATTTGGCCCGGAAATCGCGTTCTCTCCGATTGCGCCGCTTACACTGAATCCCTTCGCAAGAAACGCGGTCGCGGAGGATCTGATCGTGCGCGCCTATGAGGCAAGGAAGAAACATTCAGCATAGCTGCCCGTATCGTTGCAGGTCTAAGTCTGGACATTAAGCTGCCATTGGCAACATCCTCCAATTTACTGACCGCTATTTCAACGGCAAGTAGATATCCGTAATCAAGTCGTGTTCGGCGGTCTCTGGCAGCAAGTTTAGGTATTGAAAATACAAAGGAAAATCGCGTAGCTCTTCACCGCTTTCCGGCAACCAATCTCGATACAGGTAATAGGCACACACGCCTATCCCATCGTGTGAGCCGTAATGGCGGATTACCGCGCAGCGGCCACGCGGGATGATTTTGTTGACCACCCCTTGCGGGTTAGTGGGAACATCCGCCGCTACCGAAGCGCAGATATCGAAGCGAAATTTCTCCGGATCAGTCGTATCGGGATTGTCATAAGCAATTCCGAAGGTATTGCTGGATTTGACGGGAGACAGGCGACTTACCTTGCGCCATTCGATGAATATTCCGGCCGAATCCTTGACCAATGCCGGGGCGCCTCGATGCTCCAGTGCCGCCACCTGGGTTTGTTCAAATTCGACAATCTTGACTTCCATGCTCTGTTGCCTTTCTCTGATCGGGAAATGATATCGCTCGCTCCAGGGTTTCCATCGGGCGCTTTTTCGAAATTCGGAAGGTGTTTGCCCAAACGTGTTCTTGAACGCACGAGAAAATGACTCCGGATTTTCGAAACCGGCATCCAAAGCGATGTCCTTTGTCTTTTCCAGTTTGTTGAAGACAAGTCGATAAGACGCCGGCCTGAGCCGCATCAACTGGATATATTTGAAGACGCTTATCCCGGCGTATTCCGAAAACTGCCGGTGAAAGTGATACTTCGCAAAAAATGCCGCTTGGCTCAATAGTTCTACGGTCAAATACTCGCGCGCTGATTGAAGAGGGTCACGGCACGAAAAGCTTTCAGTTGGAAGCTGCGCTCGCCTATTCGCTTACCCGTTGCTGGCGCGTCGGTGCCGGCCTGCGCTATCGGTCGCTCGAGGCGAAAGGCAGTACGTAATTTCCCGAAGTCGGATTGCCGAAGTCGCCGCAGGAATTCACGTCCTCGCGCTTCACCGCTTCCCTGCAGGTGTCATATCATTTCGACGAGGTAGCCGCCTCGGCAACTCAGCAGTGATGTCGGCCAAAGACACACAGCACGAAAATTAGCCATTCCCAATTCTGGACAAGATCGATGAAAAAAATCATGTGCCGTCTGTTTCTCGTCCTAGCCCTGGGCAGCAGCGCCAGCGGCGATGCCGCCTCGCTGGTCGCGGTCAATTCAGCAGCTACCAGTCGCCACTTGGCCGGCCTGCTTGCCGCCGATCAAACCAAACTAGCCGAACTGACTCTCTTCTTTACACGCATGCCCAAGGGCGGCGACCTGCATCATCATTATGCAGGGGCGATCTACGCGGAACAGTATCTGGCGTGGGTCGACCAGCAGGGTTACTGCATCGACAAAGGCAGCTATCGGATCGAGACCGACCCGGCAATAGCCGCCACCGAGCGCGAACTCGCGCCGGCAGCGCGTCACTGCCTATCCGCGCGCGACGTGCTGGCGGACGACTTCGTCTATCGCGAACTGCTGCAACGCTGGTCGAGCAAAGATTTTGGTAACCACGGGGCGACCCAGCCACCGCCAGACCGCCAGTTCTTCGAGACTTTCGGCTATTTTCTCTCGGTCGCCGACCTGCATCTGCACGAAGGCTTGCTGCAACTGAAACAGCGGGCGCTGGCGGAAAATGTCAGCTACATCGAGACCATATTCGAGCTGGCGCCGTCCATCCAGGACCCCGCTTTCGAAAACCGCATCGCACAGGCCGGCACCGACAATAAGGCCTTGAACGCGGCACTGCTCGCCGAGACGACGACGCTGGCGCAAGACGAAGACTTCAACCGCGAAATTGGCGACTACGTCGCCAGGGTCGAGGCCAGCAGCGCCGGCATCGACGATGCCGATTTCACGCTGCGCTATCAGAGTTACGTGCTGCGCCTGCTGTCGCCCTCGCAGGTCTTTTCCTCGCTGCTCGCCGCTTTCAAGGCGGCCAGCCAGAGCCCGCTGATCGTCGGGGTGAACATCGTCGGCGCGGAAAACCAGAGCGTGGCGATGCGCGATTATTCGCTGCACATGAAGATGTTTCGCTTTTTTAAGACGCAATATCCTGGCGTCAAGGTGGCATTGCACGCGGGCGAGCTGGCGCTTGGCATGGTGCCGCCTGAAGGCCTGACGTTTCACATCGACGAAGCGCTGGCCGTAGGGGGCGCCGACCGGATCGGGCACGGCATGGATCTGGCGCACGAACCCAATGCTTATACGATCATGAAAACCATGCGTGAACGCGACATTCCGGTCGAGGTTAACCTCACTAGCAATGAATTCATTCTCGGTATCAAGGGGCAGGCGCACCCGGTCACCTTGTACCGCAGGTATGGCGTGCCCTTTGTCCTGTCGACCGATGACGCGGGCGTCTCGCGCAACAACCTGACGAACGAGTACGTCCTTTTCGCTAGTCGCTACCAGCCGAGTTACGCCGAAATCAAGAAGTTGTCATACAACGGGCTGCGCTATGCCTTCTTGCCGGCGCAGGAAAAAAAGCGCTTGGTCAAACAGCTTGACGAGCGGTTTGTTAGATTTGAGCGTGAGGTTGCGGCGTTCAACAAGAGATAGGGCGCAAGCAGCTGGCACGAGCCATTTCGGGAGTCAGGCAGCGGGTCGGTGACGAGAGAAAGCAGCGCCAAAGCGGGCAATTGATTTTGCGCTGGCCGGGAATGAGGCAACGCAGTGGAAGCACCTCGCCACGGGCGGTGGATTGGGCCGACGCCTGGTCCTAGGGGATCAGGCGCCGGCGCCAATTACGGTGGTGCACCACCGTAACCTTTTACCTAGCGGCGTAGGACATCAACGCTCGGTACAGGAAACGCACGGATCGATACTGTTGACGATGATGGCGATGTCGGAGATCTTGGCATCCTTGAGCATGATGGTCAGGGCATCCCAATTCACGTACGTCGGCACGCGCCACTTGACCCGCTCCGGCTTCGGCGAGTCGCCGATCCGCACGTAGTAGATCAGTTCGCCACGCGGCGCCTCGCATTTGGCGACCGCCTCGCCGGGCGGCACGGCCGGCCGTTCCTTGGTCGCCGTGGTCGGCCCTTCAGGCAGCGCGTCCAAAACCTGGCGCAGCAGGTCCATGGAGGTTACGACTTCCTGCAGGCGAACCATGGCGCGTGACCAGACGTCGCCGTCGGGCAGCGTGTGCACCGCGAAGTCGAGGCGGTCGTAAGCGGCGTAGGGGGCTTTCTTCCGCACGTCGTAATCGACGCCGGCACCGCGCGCAACTGGTCCGACCGCCGAGCAGTTGATCGCGTCGGCATGGGACAGGATGCCGATGCCGCGCGTCCGGCCGAGAATCGAGTTGCTGGTGCGGAAGACTTCAGCAATTTCGGCGACCAGCGGCGTCATCTTGTCGAGCTTATCCTTGAGATAAGCAATGCCTTCGGCATCGATGTCGTAGCGCACGCCACCGATCGTATGGGCGGCGATGTCCATGCGGTTGCCGAACACGGATTCCTTGACGTCCTGCATCATTTCACGCACTTCCATGGCATGCATGAAGAGCGACTCGAAACCGACGAGGTGGGCGAGGATACCGACGTTGAAGAGGTGCGAAGCGACGCGCTTGACTTCGTCGGCGAGGACGCGCAAGTACTCGGCGCGGACCGGCACGGTGATGCCGGCGATCTCCTCGACGGCCATGGCGTAGGCCTGCGGGTGGCTGTTCGAACACAGCGAACAGATGCGCTCAGTGAGCACCAGGTTCTGGAAGATGTTGCGCTTGGTGACCAGGTATTCGATGCCGCGGTGCACGTGGCCGGCGTGGATCTCGACGCCGGCCACCGTTTCGCCGTGCACGTCGAAGCGAAAATACATCGGCTCTTCAAGGGCGACGTGGAGCGGCCCGATCGGGATGGTGAAGTTGCTCATGACTGGCTCCCTTTGTTGGCCATAATCTTTTCCCAAAGACCTTTGGTGGTAGCGCTATTGACTAGGGTCGAGAAGGGGATGAGGCGTTCGAGAACGGCGCCTTCGATGCCCGGGTCGAGGAACAGACGGCGTGGATCCGGGTGGGCGCGAACGATAACGGAATAAATCTCCATCAACTCGCGCTCCGGCCAATTGGCGTTGCGGAAGAGCGGCGTCAGCGAAATCACATCGCCTCCGTTCGGAACGTGCACGACCACGGTCAAGGTGTCGCCATCGATGTCGAAGTGGTAGTCGATTTCGTAGGACTTGCCGTCACTGGCGACGGAGCCGCCGAAGAAAGTCGGCGCGTCCGGCGTTTCGCCTTCCTTGGGTGCGGGGGCGGCCGGCGCCTTTGGCTGGAAGATGGTAATCGTAGACAGACGGGCGCCGATCGCCTTCATGAGCGCGCCGACGGGCAGCAGCTCTTCCTTGTCGGCGAGCCGGCACCAAGCGGTGGTGACGCCTTTGGCATTGTTGGCAGACGAGTACTGGATACCGGCCGGCGCGGCGGCCGCCAGTCGGGATTCGAGATCGTCGATCAGGATAGTCATGCTGAAGCTCCTCTTTCTGCCATGGCCTTTTTGCGGCAGCCCGGGCAGAGGTTGCGTTGTACTTCAATTTCCTCGGCGGTCAGCGGCGGCTCGACGCCGACCGGTGTCGGCCGGCTCGACAGGGCCTTGGCACCGCAAGCGGTACAGGCGACGTAGGGAATCGTCTCCTTGATCGCCATGGCGAACTGCTGATCGGCGGCGTGGGCCATGTGCCAGTCGTTGGACTGGTGGATCGCGTCGGTGGGGCAGTAGAACTCGCACAGGCCGCAGAACACGCAGGTGTTGTGCCACATCATGAAGCGCAGCCCCTCCGGCGTCTTGTCGAAGCGGATGGCGCCCGGCGCGCAGACCTGTTCGCAGGCCCGGCAGGCGGTGCAATCGGCCATGTCGAACTGGATTTTGCCGCGCAGTTTGTCCGGCGTCCACGCGGGGGCGAAGGGGAAGGCCACGGTGGACGGACCGTTGACCAGGTTACGGACTAAGATTTTTAGGAAATTCATGACCGTTCCTTATGGGTTCAGAGGCGCTCGCGCCAGATCGCAATGGCCTGGGCGACACCTTCGATAATAGCTTGCGGACGCGGCGGGCACCCGGGAACATTGACGTCGACCGGAATGTACTGGTCGATCGGCGCATGCACGGCGTAACCGTCGCGGAAGATCCCCCCCGAGATCGGGCAGACGCCGACCGCGATGGTGACCTTGGGATCGGGAATTTCCTCCCAAACGCGCAACACGTTGTCCTTGACGCGCGCCGTCAGCGGCCCGGTGATCAGGACGATGTCGGCGTGGCGGGGGCTGCCA
>Ga0209125_1001633_pt1 | contig 20006 bp, 16 predicted proteins | sample BarGraIncub1131A_FD_184503 | JGI IMG/M metagenome (GOLD analysis project Ga0209125, IMG submission 184503) | Arctic peat soil microbial communities from Barrow, Alaska - Barrow Graham LP Incubations 11-31A (SPAdes) (version 2) | ecosystem: Environmental > Terrestrial > Soil > Wetlands > Peat...
GAAGAGGCTGATCTCTCAAAGGTGGAAGACCTGACATCTGATCTAACATACCTGATAACAGTAAATCCAAAGTCGGATCCGATCTGGCCGGAATCCGCCTCCGAATTATTGAAAGCCATTATTTACTATCTTCTTGATGTGGGATACCAAAATAATACTATTGATGAACTAACCATGTATACGGTATATGTCTTTTTTGCAGAGAAAGGATCCACAAATGCACCCGGTGTTTCTGGGGATCCAGACGCAACACAGTTGGATATGATTTTTCAAAAACTTCCTAGGGACAACCCTGTTCGCCTGGCATATGCAACATCCAAATTTGCATCAGGAGAAATGAAGAGTTCCATCTTTGCTACATTGGCTTCAAACTTACGTATTTTTAGAGACGCCGGAATAGTAAAAATGACATCCGGAAATGCTGTTGATTTTGCACTTTTGGCGGATGAAAAAGCACCGACGGCTATCTTTCTGATTATTCCGGATGAGAAGCCATCAAGACATGTATTAGCCTCGATCAGCGTCAAACAATGCTATTCGGAACTGGTTGACCTGGCTGATGCAAACGGTGGGGAGCTGCAGAGGCGAGTCGCTTTTGTATATGATGAGTTTGGCAACATGCCGCCGATCAAGAATATGGGCACAGTGGTTTCTGTTACCCTGAGCAGAAATATTCTCTGGAACCTCTATGTTCAAAATTTTGCGCAACTAAATGATAAGTATGGGCAGGAAGTAGCAAACACAATACGAGCGAACGTGGCCAATCTGGTATATATTCTGGCATCAGACCTAAATACAAATAAAGAGATCTCGGAAATCATGGGATCAGGGACAAAAGAGTTTGCATCGTTCACTGGTGAACATGGATCTATTTTGGAAGCAGAAACAACAACTACGCACCTAAAGGGGAGAAGTCTGCAGACACCTGATGAACTTTTTCGAACCGGATTATGGGAACTGTTTATTATTCGGACTCGATGCTTTCCGATGCACACAAAGATCACGCCATATTATGAATTGAAAATTCCGCAAACCCGCTTGGAAGACATACTAAAGGACAATCATACTAAAAGACAAGGAGAGAGTCGTATTATGGAGTATGACAACACTTTGGTACCGTTACCTGAAAAGTCAAATTACGCTCTGCCTTACTTCGCTGCTAACATTCGGACATTTGACACGGACACGATTCCTCAAGACCAGATAAAAACAGAAGCCCAGGATTATGAATTTTTTCTGACAAGTAAAATCTGTAAACTTACAAAATATGCTTTTGCAAAAGCGTTAGATGCTTCCAATTTCTCCCTGGCTCGGAAAATCGTCCAAGAAAAAAATGATCTATTGGAATTAACTGATTTCGATGCAGAAAGGCTTGTTTCTATGATAGCGTGTTATGAAAACGAAGAAATTTCCATTTGAAGGAGAATAAAATTTCAAATGGGGGCTCTTATTAATGCTATGCGCCTCCAAAACCGGAAGACAAAAAACGAAACTTCAAAGGATTGCATAAATGATGTCTATGGCAGTTCATATAGTTTTTTCAGTTGATCGTCTGTTTGCTTCAAAAGGACCCAATGACACACAATGGACATTGTGTGTCATTCATGGTGTGCCACGCATGGCGATTAACTTGACGGTGAAAGTCCGTTATGGGGGTATGTAGCGACTAACCATTAGCTCAAGGCAAAGGTGTCCCCCGCAAGGAGGAATCTAAATTATCCGAGTAAAAATATTATCCGAGAAAACATAGGCTTATACTTTGTTTGGCAAAAAATTCAGTTGTTTCCTCGGATAATTCACCCCTGCTATCAGATTTTATTTAAGAAATCCAGACCGGAATAGGTGGTTTTGATTGCTTTATTTTCATCATTACCGGGTAGGAGCCTAGCTAAGCTATTCTCTTTTAAGTATTTATTTTTAAGGTCATCGCTCACAGTTGCATAGATCATTGTCACTTCGATAGATGAGTGCCCCAAGAAATTTTTAATTACCGGTAAAGGAATGCCTGCCTCCAACATATGTACTGCAATCGAGTGACGGAAGGAATGAGGTGTATATTTTTTTCTCTGAAAAGTGTTGGATGCTTTGACTTCGCAACTTTTTAATATTTTTTAACAATCTCTTCCACGCAGGATATCGTCATATGTTCATGAGTCTGACTTGAAAATGCATGGCTATTAAGGGAGTCGAGCTTATTTACAGTTATCAGATAATTCTTTATCAAGTTTGCGCATGTATCAGGGATTGTTATGATGTAGGACAAACGCACCAATTCTAAAAGAAGACAAATGAAACAACCAGTGACCATCGGATGTTACGTCCGATAGGGCAACTGGTTGTTTTTGACTTGAAATGAAGAGAAATTTTTGTAATTATTCAAAAAAGAGGCAAGGATTCATTTTTTCGATTTTTCAGCATTTTCTAACGCAGTTTTCAAGGTCTCTTCATTAAAAGAGTTAAGAAGAAGCGTCAGACATGCTTCCGTACTCCAGGAAAATTCTTTCTTAATGGAGCGGATACTGCTGTTATTCATGAGCGGCTGTACCAGTTTGAACAGGGAGAGCGCCATTTTATTGAGTAGGCTGAAGTTGTTGAAAACGTTCGAATCCATTGTGGCATTGTCGTCTTTATTAAAGCTGTAATCCAAGTGCCAGTGCAGTTTGTTTTCCACACTCCAGTGTCCCCGGATGGCTTCAGCACACAGTTCGGCGTCCCGAAGGCTGGTAATGTAATATCTTGTTTCTATATTTTCTTCGTTGGTAATGACGTTGCAGGTGTACTTTTCATAGCAAATAAAATTACGCAAATTCTTCCATTCAAGAACCCCGTCAAAACACTGCCGGGCCTTGGTCATGTAGAATTTGCACTTTTCAATCTGGCTGTGGCTCTTTTCGCTGGATTCGAAGTAGAATTCACCTTTGGCTCGTATGTCCTCTTTGTTTTTTTCTGTAAAAATTTTCTCGGCCAGGACGGCCAGATTTCCCTGGTTCCCTTTTAAAGCACCGACATAGTCGCCGTTTCGCTCTGCAATCGTTGAAATGGTCTCTTTTTGGGTGTGTAGAGCATCGAAGGATACAATACAGCCTCTAAGCTGCAAACTTTTCAGGATTTCCTGTGCTACGGGAATCTCATTGGTCTTTTTGTCAATGGAACGGGAAAAGAGGCAAATGTCGGAAGATGCGTCAAAGACATGCAGGGTCTGCAGATTGCGTACTTCCTCCGATGTACCATACTTGCGGCCGGTTCCTTTTTCTTCTTTCCCGTCCATACAAAGAAGGCGCGGGCCGGAAGTCTTAATATGGAGAGACTTCTTTATGCACTCTATTTTTTCAAGAAGGAAGAACACAGTCGCCTGCTCCATCTGGATGGGATCAATTAAGGCGAAGACTCTTCGGAAGGTATCGTGAGAAGGGATTCCGCCGGCAAGCGGCAGGAATTTGCGGAGCCACTTTTCTTTTGCCTTTCCAAACCTTTCTATCTCGGCCCACGTAGAAGCATTGGCGAGAATCGCCAGAAAAGCAATCAGAATGACTTCGGGAAGAGGGTAGGAAATCATGCCGGCCATTCTTGTGTCGTCAATTTGCTTAAACAGCCGAAGAAATCGACGAATGGCTCTCTTGGGCGGCGAATAATCGCCTAGTTGGAGGCCTGTACTACGAATGACTTCCTTGTACTCAAACAGAATGCTGTATATCTTCGACATAATCAGCCCTCCCAGGAAAAATTGTATTTTTCTTTGAGCTTCTTGGCGAAATCGGATTCTTCTGACAAATATAGCTTTCCATTGACGCTTACCTTCTGAATATGCTGCAGGAAGACCCGTATATCCGGCAAATCGTCTCCGAAGTGGCGGGAGAGGGTATCTGCAATCATGCGCACACCGCGCTCAATACCGACCGCCTGCTCGCTGGAGACAGGCGCATTGAAGTCGAGTTCAGGGTAACGGATGCAGAGATAGGATAAATGGAAGATTTCCATGTTATAAGCGCCGTAGATAAAGGACAATACGGAGGCGACCATGACCAAGTCTCCGTTTTTACTAAAGGAGCGGCGAAAACCTAAGTGGATTTTTGAACAGACAGTAAGAATTGTGGAAGAAAGCCCGTATTCAAGAACGGAAACAGTGCCGGAAACCTTGTCCTTGGTTGGAATTAGGCCTTCTTCTTCCGTAATGTGCCCGAGATACCCGTCGCAGATACGCCGAACTTTCTTCGTCCCGGGAACACGCTCGGAGTGCGCGGCATACAGATAATACTTGCCCTTTATTAAGTTGACATATGTCCCCTTCTTCTTGTGTTTCAAGACCCAATCCGGATAATCTGCCATACCAAACGCTCCTTTGCAAAAAGCCGAACAATTGTATTACATCGAATGTAATACAATTGTACCAAACAAAATGACACCTGTATAGTGTCATACAAAAGTCAATATGATTATTTGAAAAATTGATGCGTTTGTCCTAAACAGGAATTGATCTGAATGAAGAGGCGACCTTTGGGTCGCTTTCTTTATGCTACAATATGGACAACATTATTGGCAGCTGAAGGACATTTTAAGTCGGCTATTGGGGGGTGCGGACAAAATCCGTCGGCACAAGCAACAGCCTGCAAACGCGTCATAAAACCTAAGCTCGGGTTCAAACTTTTCAATCAGCGGTTGCTACGATCTCAGGCATCAAAATCATACATTTGCTCCGAAAGAAGAAAGTCGGTAAACTGTCACCTCGCGAAAGAGGTGACGTTTATTTATCATGACATGATTGCAGGTTGAGACTTGATGGGGTTGCAGCAAGTCTGCGCTTATGTCATTTGATTTATTTCGACAAGGCTTTGCACCATAACCCATTTGTGTTCTTCCCCAGCATTTCACAAAAAAATATACAAACATCCAAAAATATAGAACGTAAAGATTGTTCACATTGCATATAATTTTGGATGTGTTGGAGGTGCGTGTATGAAAATCTCAGAATTGCGCAAAGTGAGTTTCCCATATTTGTTATTACTGCCGATGTTTGCAATCATTGGTGTTTTTATGATATACCCTATTATAAATACATTTTCATTGAGTATGCAAGATTATGTATTAACGAACCTGAAGGATTCAAAATTTATCGGCCTGGATAATTTTATTGCGCTGTTTAAGGATGAGGTTTTTTTAAAGGCAAGCATGAATTCAGTTGTCTGGGTGGCTGGCAATATATTCTTGCAAGCGTTTTTTGGACTAGTTGTAGCATTGATTCTGAACCAGAAGTTCCGTTTCAGAGCTCTGAGCCGATCATTGATGTTTGCCCCATGGGCAGTCGGCGGTCTGCTGGTTGCCTTGATATGGAGTTTTCTTTTTAACGAAAGCATTGGTGTCATCGGAGACCTTTTAATGAAGATCGGACTCACAGAAACGAGAACTTCATGGTTTTCCAGTGGCAGTTCGGCTATGCTCGCGATGACCATTGCCAACACATGGCGTGGTGTTCCTTTCTTTGCAATCACTATTCTGTCAAGCCTTCAGACCATTCCAACCGAGTTGTATGAATCTGCAAGCGTTGATGGTTGTGGTGCAATCAGGAAATTTTTCAAGATTACAATGCCGCTAATCAAGGATACATTTCTGCTGGTCATCTTACTAAGGACGATATGGACGCTCAACATTGTTGATATTATCTATGGAATGACTCGTGGCGGTCCGAATTTTTCTACATTGACAATTCCGGTCTATGTGATGATGACCTTCAGCGATTCGCTTAATGAGGGATACGCATCGGCCATGGCAGTAATCGTGATTCTTGTGCTGCTCATTTTTTCCATGATTTTTCTCAAAGTAGGTAAGTATGGTAAAGGAGATCATTATTGATGAATATAAAATTCAAAAACAAACTGCACAGAGTTCTCATTTTATATATTCCACTCACTATACTTTTACTGGCGACCATCCTGCCGTTCTACTGGATATTGATTACGTCATTTAAAGTAGAAAGCAGCATCATGAAATTGCCGTTGTTATATCTACCGAGTCCGTTCACTTTTGATAACTATTTGAATGTATGCAACAGCATGGGATTTTTAGGCTATTTTATCAATGGCCTTATTGTATCGCTGACAACGACCCTGGCCATAATGCTCATTTCAATCTTAGGCGGGTATTCGTTGTCAAGATATAAATTCAAAGGCAAGTCATTTACGATGTTCTTCTTGCTGATCACCCAGATGCTCCCAGGTGTGATCATCTTGATTCCGCTGTTTACGATTTTTTATAAATTTCATCTGATAAACAACCTGATGTCCCTTATCATTGTAAACACGACAGTCAATCTGCCTTTTTGCATGATCATGATGAGCGGATTCTTTTCGACCATACCGCATACGCTTGAAGAAGCCGCCTACATCGATGGATGCTCACGACTTCAAGCCGTATTCAAAATAGTAGTTCCTGCAGTCATACCCGGGATTGTCTCCAGCAGCGCTTTTGCTTTTGTCAATTCATGGAATGAATTTATCTATGCTTTAAATTTCATTAATAATTCCAAACTGTTTACTCTGCCGGTCGGACTAAGTATGATGAAAGGAGAGTTTACCGTGAATTATGGAAGCCTTGCAGCTGGCATTATCATAGCTTTGATCCCCGTGCTGTTAGTATTCCGATACATTCAGAAATATATGGTTGAAGGTGCGACGGCAGGTGCAATAAAAGGTTAAGATAAAATTTACAAGGAGGAAAAATTGCAATGAAGAGAAAAATACTTGTACTGGTTTCGTTGTTTGTTCTGATAAGTGTGGCACTATTAGGTTGTACACCGGCTGTCACAACATCGACGACATCCCAGCCGACTGGATCGACAACCGCACAAACAACAGCTGCTGAGGTTCAGACCATTCAATTTTGGTATCATGATGGAAATCCGACATCAAATCCGATTATGGAAGAACTGATTTCCCGATTTGAAACTTTAAATCCGAATTACAAAGTTGAGTATGTCGGACTGCCTTCAGATTCATATTTACAGAAATACACTCTTGCAGTGGCAACGAATACTGTTCCGGACGTCGTGAGCATACGTGACATGGATGTATCTACCTTTGTGAATCAAGATGCCCTGATATCTTTTGATGAAGCTTTTGCCAGTTTCGACCAGAAAGACAATATCAGTCCAGCTGTGTTGGATACTGTCCGTTCCTGCGCGATCGATGGTAAGCTTTATTGCCTGCCGCAGAACATTACCATGGATATTTCCTGGTATAACACAAAACTGATGGCAGAAAAGGGTATCACACCGCCAACAACCATTGATCAATTCCTGAAGTATTGCGAAACCTATGCTGATAAAACCAATAATAAATATTTCTACTCGCTGCGCGGCGGCGGCGGCTCAATGGAAAATATGTTCGATTTCATCTTTACATATGCCAATGAATACCAGTTGTTCGATTCCGAAGGAAATTGCGTTCTGAACCAGCCTAAGTTTGCTGAAGCACTTGATAAATACGCAAGCATCTACTGGAATGGCTGGACATCCAAGGACAGCGTCACGAACGGCTTCAAAGAAATGGTCGCTGAGTTTGGATCTGGCACGAGCATGTTTATTAACCACAACTCTTCATCGCTTGCTCAGCACAAGACCAACCTTGGCGTAGGTAATTTCATGAACGTGCTTTCTCCGGCCAACTCACAAGGTATCTCGGTTACCAAAGATATGTCTTTCGTCGGATACGGTGTATTCAAAGGCAGTAAAAACGTTGAAGGCGGCATCAAGTTTGCTGAATTTATGGCTTCTGCTGACGCCGCATCCTATCTCTGTAGAACAGAAGGTCGCATCCCTGTCAATAATCTGGTTTATGCGGAAGATTGGTACAAGAGCGATGTGAACATGATGGTCTATAAAGGTATTCTCGAATCACCCAATGTTCGTTTTCTGACACATGCCATCTGGCTTACACAGTGGAATGAGTTCAGGTCCAAATATCAGGAACCAGGCTTCCAAGCGGTTCTGCTTAAGGAAAAGACATCCAGTCAGGTACTTACTGAATGGGCTGACTACCTGACCCAGTGCCAGAAAGACTACCTGGCTTCCAACAAGTAAAACTAGTAAAAAGTTCATTCAATCTTGTTCCGGGCAGGTTGGCTTTTGCCCGGACAAGATTGAATTGCTAATCCGCTCCCGCAGGTGTATAAGAGAATATGACGAAGGGGTGGTGAAAACATTGGCGATAATAAGGTCATTTAATAATTTTAGTATTCGGATAAAAGCAATTATTTTCTTTGGTGCAATGATGATTTTTATTCAGGCTATCACTAGTGTAGTTGCTGCTGTTGCCATAAAAGAGCAATTGAAAGTGAACATCATACAATCGAACCAGACAGCGATATCACAGATCGCAACAAACATTGATGAGATATTTATAAATATTATTGAAAAGATGCAACCGATTATCAGTCAGGCCCAAAGTGTTCAGTACTCAACTGATGATAACAGTTCGAGCACTAAATATATCGTCAATAATGTTAAATATCAGGAACTATATAATGAAATGATTGCTTCTCGCAACAACTTCAAATTCGTCAAATCAATGCTGGTTGTCGATCAAGCCGGCTTGACTTACTTTTTTTTCTCAGATCATTACCTTTACTTGAACGGCGAGGATTTATTCGCAAAGTTGAACCGTGATTATGGCAAAAATACGCATTATAGTTGGTCTACAAGAATAAGCGAGTCATATTATTTCATGAATGCTGATGAAGACATCGTCAGCATAGTTGTTCCGATATATCTTTATCAAGACATTAAAAGTTTTGTTGTTGTCAATCTGAGCGTAAATACTCTGCTTGAGTATCTAGACAAGATCGGTGACGACCAAAACATCTTTTTACAGATATCGTCGGGAGAAATGATCTCAAACAACGCATTAAGCCTGTCTATGTTCGACAACAACCAGAACGCGGATATGTTCAGAAATATAAACCGGAAACCTGTCGAAACACTCGGAGAATACTTTGTCATTACAGAAAAACTGATTGTTAACGGCTGGCAGCTGTCACTAATTTATGATTATAATACTCGAAATGGTATTGTTGGTGTCTTGCTAGGTATACTCATCCCGCTGTTTGTCCTTTCAACACTCGTTTTGTTCATCAGCAGCGGATTTGTAGTCTCGGTAGTTACGAAACCGCTGAGGAAATTGATCGAAATCATGAAGGAAAATGGAAAAAATCCTTCGAAGAATGTTCGGTTTAATGCTCTTTATAAAGATGAATTTGGGGTTCTTGGCAACACTTTTAATCAGATGATGGATGACATCAAAAAGGAGCAAGAATTGAACAGGATAAACTATATGAAGATGCTGCAGCTGCAGATCAAGCCTCATTTCCTCTACAACTCGATGGAAACAACCAGGTTTCTGGTGGAAATGAAAGATAGCCGTGCAATTGATATGATCCGTGCAATCGTCAAATATTATAAATTCACGCTTGGAAGTACTAGAGAGAGGGTCAGCATTCGCGAGGAAATCGATCATACTGTCTGCTTTCTGAAAATCTTACAGATTCGTTATTCCTCAAAGTTTGACTTTCAAGTTGATGTTGATCCTGAGATTTTGAACAACGAAATTGAAAGGTTTATCCTGCAACCGCTCTTGGAAAATGCAGTATACCATGGAATAAAGAATAAAAGGGCCAAAGGCCTTATCACAATTACCGGATCGGCTGATCAAGGGGATAACATCATTGTGATCCTTGATAACGGCATAGGAATATCTGACGCCAAACTGACGGAGATCAACAAGAAACTAGCGGAAGCAAACGGATTTAGCCAGCCTGACCATATTGGAATTATTAATGTCCATGAGCGGTTAAAATATCGTTACGGCGATAGTTATGGGCTGGTCATCGATAGTGTTGAAGGTGGATTTACTAAAATCACTGTAAGGATACCTGTGACTCCGGCTCAGAATGCTAACGGCCACAGTATGGAGGAGATATAGCAACATGGTCAAACTCTTGATAGTTGATGATGATGAAATCATCTGCCGTGGTCTGGCAATCTGCATCGACTGGTCGTTATATGATATTGAAGTCGTGGGGATTGCTTTCGATGGGGAAGTCGGACTCCACAGTATTGAAAATAACCGCCCAGATATCATTCTAATTGATATTAACATGCCGTTTATAGATGGTCTGGAATTATCGCACATCGTCCGCCAGAAATATCCGGCGATCAAAATAATCTTGTTGACAGCATATACGGAATTTGAATACGCTAAGCAGGCGGTAAAATTGCAGGTTTTTGACTATTTGTCTAAACCGTTTGAGAACGATGAAGTTGTCAGAGCCGTTTTGAATGCCAAAAATGCAATTGACAGCGAACGAAAAATTCGAAATGAAATGTCTAATAATTTGGGAATTATCAAAGGCAAATATCTGTCCGAGCTGATGATTTCAAATGATATGGACGATGTCCATCTAAATTATTGTGGACTGTCTGACTTGCAGAACGAATTTTGTGCGGCATGCCTGTACATTGAGAACATTTTTCAAACTGGACAAGTCGGTAGTGATTCGATCATCGACGATGAAATTGCAAGGATGTTAGTTCTTGCGAAAATCAAGAACTACACAGAAGGCTTCGTTGGCCTGCACGTTTTCCAGCGCGGAGACAAAATTGTCTTACTTTTTGAAAGTAAGTCACTCGACTATCCGTCAATTAAATCTATGCTGGCGCAGGTTCTCGAATTCGTCAATGCCAACGATGATTATTTTTTGTCGTGTGGAACAGGCAACATCATTCGAGGCGCAGACTCCATTCGTTATTCATATGAGCAAGCCCACAAAGCTGTATCCTATCATCATTACTTCAGCAATCAAAGCTTGATTTCGATGAATGACATTGAAAGTCATGAAACGTCTTTCGACGAGTATTTACAGCTTCATCGCAAAAAAATTCTTCAGAACATTGAAGATAGTGATTACCTGAAGCTTAGCGATAATATGACGACTTTTCTGAGCGGCATAACTGAGCAGAAAGAAAGCGTCATCAAAGAAATCGAGTTTGCCGTGATTGAAATTATCTTTGCAATAATCCGAAAAGAAACGATCGATAACCCGACGACAGACTATTTTCAGGACTACATCAAAAACATCGTGAAATTGCTGGGTGAAAAAGACCTGGCGAAAGTTCAAAATCTAATATCCGATATAATTCAACCCATGAACAAGAAGTTTTTCAAGCAGAACTCGAAATCAAATGAACTTCTAGTTGAACGGGCAATCGAGTATATTGACAAAAATTATTTTGATCCAGATCTTTCGCTGAAAACTGTAGCTGATTACGTCCATACAAATTCGAGTTATCTGTGTGTCTTGATTAAACAGTTCAATTTGATCAGCTATATTGACTACCTCAATCGGATTCGGATGGAGAATGCTAAGATCTTATTACAAAACAATGCCATCAAGACTTATGAAATCGCTTTTGATGTTGGTTTCAATTCGTCGCAGTATTTTGCTAGTTGTTTCAAAAAATACACCGGTCTCACACCAAGTGAATATCGAGAACACATAAAGGAGAATTAAATATGGCGCAGGCAGAAGCATCTTACAAGAAACTCATCAGGTTTTCCAAAGCTGAACTTTTCACATTTAACCCGATTTATCTTGACGCCCCGTTTTTTGATTCGACCGGAGGGCCATTTCAAACATTGCCGATGGACAAATGGCTTGTCATTTATGATGACAACGGCATAGCAGGGAATGCACCGTGCTCAAAAGCCATGGGAGAATTAATTTTACCACTGATCATGAACGGCGAGAGCAAAACCTATGAAGAGTGGTATGACAAAATATTCTGGGCAATCCGAAACAACGGATTCGCGTCGGAGTCTGCTATTGAGTTGGGCCGACTGGATATTGCTTTGCATGATATGATGGCCAAACGTGAGAATCTGCCGTTGCATTCGTTTATGGGCGCTAGTCGCAACTGGGTTCATGTCTACGCCAGCGGGTGTGGAACTAGTTTGACGATGAAGCAGATGACAGATGAAGTTGAGCTTTTTGTTCGCGAAGGTTATACAACAATTAAAATGAAAGTCGCCACGAATTTTGGTACCCAGATTGATAATGATGTCGAACGCATCCGGATTGTTCGCGATTTATTGGGGAAAGACCTGAAAATCGCCATTGACGCCAACCAGAACTGGAATGCCAGACAGGCTAATGCCTTCGCACAAAAGGTCTGCCAATACAATATTGACTGGTTTGAAGAACCGGTGCATTCCTACAACATTGAAGAACTTGAAAAGCTGACAGCAATTTGCCCTATACCAATCGCTATGGGCGAATCGATGCGTAACAAGTACCAATTTTATTCCTATATCCGCGCGGGGGTAAAACATTTGCAGCCGATTCCAACTAATTCCTGCGGTGTACGCGATTGGCTTTCCATCAGAAACCAGGCAAGGCAGCATGGACTGGTCTTCACATCTGGAGGTTTTTCACATTTGACAGCTGCGCTTGTAGCATCAGGTGAAGAGCAGGACCAGGTTGAGTACCTTTATCCGCTGATGCATCGTTTTTATGAGTTAATGGAAGTACGGCCCCAAGAAAAATCTGGAAAGTTTATATTGCCTGAAACACCCGGACTACCGATTTCTTTGGACTTTAAGCTGCTCAAGAAAATGAATTATCTGGCAAATGTTCAATATATTTACCCGAATTAAGTGACAAACCAGGAGGCGAGACCTATTATGAAAAGCAGTTTTGTGCCTGAAGGTGTGTATGGTGCGATGATAACACCTTTCGCAAGCAATGGTAAAATTGATGAAGAAGTGGTTGAAAGACTTGTTGATTTTTATATCTGCAAAGGGATCGACGGCGTTTTCGCTGTCAGTAATGTTGGCGAATTTCCCTGCCTCACAGCGGATGAGCGAAAAAGGCTGATCGATCAAAGCTGCAGCAAGGGATGCGGCAAGTTAAAGGTTTGTTCCGGCGTGTCAGACATCAATTTTGATGTCACAATCAAATTGGCCGAGCACTCTGCACGACGCGGCGCGGACGCTGTTGTCATCTCGGCGCCGAGCATCTATAAATACAGACCTGAATACGTCGAAAGCTTTATTCGGACATTTCTGGAACAGACGCCTCTTCCTGTCATATTCTACAATTCGCCGATGTATGCTAATCCTGTGAGCTTTGACTTCTTGATCGAGATTATGGCACACCCGAATGTTATCGCATTGAAAGATTCGAGCGGTGATGCTATTTTGCTGCAAAAACTGATCGCGCGGTGCGAGGATGAGCAGATCGACACGCCGGTGCTGATTGGTTTTGAAGATCTGTGCCTGACCGGCCTCGTGCATGGCGCGAAAGGCTCAATGACAAGCAGCGGCGGCATAGTTCCTGAACTGATGATCGAACTGACGAAAAGTTTCAAGGAAGGAAATATTAATCGCGCAATAGATATTCAGAAATCAGTCAGCCGCATTGCCAGCCTATTAGCATCATATGGATTGCCGCACGGCTATAAGCTTGGCATGGTTGCCCGGGGATTTTCATTCAATATCATTCAGTCACCGAAACTGTTTGATTATGAAAACTATCTGAAAGGTCAAGTTGACATCATTCGAGAGTTGATCGTTGGAGAATTTTCCAGGCTCAAGATCAAATATTGAAAACTGTAGATGGCAGGGAGGAAGTAAGATGAATTCCAAAGAAAAAATTAACAAGGCACTAAATCATCAGACAGGTCCGGTTCCATTTGACATGGGGTTGATGCCGACAACCGGAATTCATGTATCTACCATGGAAAAACTGCGCGATTTTTAAGGTCTGGAGAAACGTATACCCATCGTCTTGGAACCCTACCAGATGCTGGGTTATATTGAAGATGATCTTCGTGAGGCAGTCGGCATTGACACCAAGCCTCTCTGGAGTCCGTACACAATGTATGGATTCAAAAACGAGAACTACAAAGAATGGCGTGCCCCTTGGGGACAGAAGGTATTGGTGGCAGAAAACTTTGTAACCACAGAAAATGACAAATCAATTTTTATTTATGCCAAAGGCGATAAGCATTACCCACCTGTTGCCATTTGGAACACCAGAGCAAGTAAGAGTTGAAGTCCTGAAAATCTGCGAAATATTCTCTCAGGACGGCGGATTCGTTTTCAATACGATTCACAATATCATGGCGAAAACACCAGTTGAAAATATCGTGGCTATGATTAATGCTTTAAAAGAATTCAACAAATAACGAAAAGGAGAATTATTAAACATGAGCATGTTTGACCTGCAAGGGAAAGTAGCGATTGTTACCGGTGCCAATACCGGATTGGGACAGGGTATTGCCTGTGGACTGGCTGAGTATGGGGCAAAAGTCGTGTGTGTTGGCCGCAGCGACATGGCTGAGACAGAAAAACTGCTTGGCAATTTCAAAGCTGAATTTCTGTCAGTCTATGCAGACCTGTCCAGCACAGCATCAATACCCGGGATAATTAAAAAAGCACTCGAAAAGTTCGGTCGGATTGATATACTTTGCAACAATGCAGGTATCATCCGCCGGGAGGACGCGATTGACTTTTCTGAGCTAGATTGGGATGACGTAATGAATACAAACCTGAAAACGGCATTCTTCCTTTCACAGGCAGTGGCCAGGGAATTTATCAAGCAAGGCAGCAAAGGTAAAATCGTCAATGTTGCATCCCTTCTGTCTTTTCAAGGAGGAATCCGAGTGCCTTCATATTGTGCTTCTAAAAGCGGCTTGCGTGGATTAACGATGGCTTTGGCGAACGAATGGGGAAAATTCGGCATCAATATCAATGCGATAGCTCCAGGATACATGGTAACAAACAACACAACGGCATTGCAAAATGATCCGGTGCGATATGGAGCAATTATTGAGCGCATTCCAATGGGCCGTTGGGGCACCCCTGATGATATCAAGGGACCAGCGGTATTTTTAAGTTCCCGTGCGTCCGATTATGTTAACGGATATACAATTGCGGTTGATGGTGGCTGGCTGGGTCGCTGATATACAACAACGAAAGTTTTGAAGGAGGAAACATTATGAAGGCAGCATATTATATCGGAAAAGGCAAGTTTCAGGTTGGCGAAAGGCAGCTTCCGGGGTTGGATCCGGACCATGTGCGCATACAAGTCGCATATTGTGGAATCTGTGGTACAGATAACCATATTTTTAACGGTAAAATGGATGACCGTGTAAGACCGCCGCAGATTGTAGGTCATGAATGTTCAGGCATTGTCGACGAGATCGGCAGTAACGTCCAGTCATTTTCAATAGGTGATCATGTTGTTGTGAGACCGTTGGATTATTGCGGAAAATGTGACGCGTGCAAAAAGGGTCTAACACATATTTGCCATAATCTCAAATTCATGGGAGTAGATTCTGTCGGGGCATTCCAGAATTACTGGGATGTTTATTCCCGCACTCTCCATAAGTTACCTGACGAAGTCGATCTTAAAACAGGGGCGCTTGTTGAACCTCTTGCGGTTGCTTGCCATGACGTTCGTCGCGGCAAGGTCAGCCCGGGTGATTTCGTGACCATTATCGGCGGAGGACCAATCGGTATGCTGATCGCCATGGTTGCAAAGTATCGCGGCGCTCATGTTATCATCACGGAGATCAACGAGGAACGAATCTTGCTGGCCAGGGAGTTGGGTATTACTGCAATTAATCCGACCGAAACAAGCGTGGAACAATATGTGCAGGAACAGACAGGCGGGGCCGGTGCAGACGTTGTCTTTGAAGTTTCAAGTAGCCAGACCGGCGCTGAATTGATGACGAAACTTCCCGCCTGCCGAGGGCGTATAGTAATAGTCGGAATTTTCTCCAAACCAGTTTTGGTTGATCTGCACAAATTCTTTTGGCGGGAAATCGAGATGGTTGGCGCGCGTGTTTATGAGCATGAAGATTATGAAGAAGCAATTAATCTGATTAATAACAAGTCCATCAAACTTGATTCGCTCATCACAAGTGTGTTTACATTGGATAGAATCCAGGAAGCATTTGAAAAACTAAACTCAAAATCAAATGAAATGAAAATCTTGATCCAATGTAGTGACGTGTAAAAACAATTAAATGAAATTCAATCAATATCAATAGAAAAATGAAGGTATGTATTCATGGAGAAAACAATAGAACCGATCGATAGGATTGCAAAATGCGGAATTATTCCAGTCATTGTCATCGATGATCCGGCTCAAGCTTGTCCGACTGCCCAGGCGCTACTTAGTGGTGGGATCAATATTATGGAGATTACATTTCGTACTTCAGCTGCCGCTCAGTCAATTACAATCATATCAGCTCGATTTCCCGAAATGCTGATTGGCGCGGGCACAATCCTTAGTAATGAACAGCTGGATCAGGCGATTCTGGCCGGAGCCCAGTTTATCGTTTCGCCCGGTCTTGATGCCGAATTGGTGAAGGCTGCCATTGATTGTCAAGTCCCTATTTTGCCAGGTGCGGTGACCCCCTCTGAAATCATGGCAGGTCTGAAATTGGGTATCCGGACTTTCAAATTCTTTCCTGCCGAAAACTACGGCGGGCTAGCTTCTATCATGGCACTCTGCGCACCCTTCCCCTCCATAAAATTCGTGCCAACAGGCGGAATTTCCGAAAAGAATTTGCAGAGTTATATGGAAAATGACAAGATCACTGCTGTTGGCGGAAGTTGGATGGCCACTCAGAGCATGATCCGTGCTGGACAGTTTGATGAAATAACCAGAAAGTCGCGACAAGCCGTTGATTTTGTAAAAACCATACGGTCATGAATTTTCATGAAGGAGAACTTCTGTATGCCCATTCAGATTAAAGATGCAATTAACTGCCAGTTCGACTTGCTGTCACTCGGAGAAGTTATGCTGCGACTCGACCCAGGAGAAAGCCGGATCCGTTGTGCCCGGCAGTTTACAGCATGGGAAGGCGGTGGTGAATACAACGTTGCTCGAGGTCTGAGGAAATGCTTTGGTATGCGTACTGCGGTGGCTACGGCACTGGCAGAAAATGATATTGGTTATTTAATCGAGGATATGATACTTCAGGGTGGAGTGGATACTACACTGATCAAATGGATACCCTACGACGGCATAGGTCGAACAGTCCGCAACGGTCTGAATTTTACTGAACGAGGGTTCGGTATACGCGGGGCTTTGGGGGTTTCCGACCGGGCAAACACAGCGATCAGCCAGGTCAAACCAGGTGATTTTGATTGGGATTCAATTTTTAGACAGCAGAAAGTCCGATGGTTTCATACCGGAGGAATCTTCGCAGCATTGTCAGATAGCAGTACCCAAGTTGCTCTTGAGGCGGTCAAAGCTGCCCGGAAACATGGCACAATCATCAGTTATGACCTCAATTACCGGCCTTCACTGTGGAAAGCGATCGGCGGGAAAAAACAGGCCCAAGCTGTCAACAAAGTGATTGCTCCTTACATTGATGTCATGATCGGCAATGAAGAAGATTTCTCTGCCTCTCTCGGTTTCAAAATCGAAAGCAGCGATGAGAACATGAAAGAGTTGAACATGAAAGGTTATCAGAAAATGGTCGGCCAAGTTGCCAAAACTTATCAAAACATAAAAGTCATTGCCACAACATTGCGAACTGTCCGGTCTGCAACAATTAATGACTGGCATGCAATTGCTTGGAGCGAAGGGCAATTATACAAGTCGGCCGATTATCAAGGTCTCGAAATAATGGACCGTGTCGGTGGTGGTGACAGTTTCGCGTCTGGTCTCATCTATGGGTTAATGACTACTGGAGACATTCAGAAAGCAGTCGATTATGGAGCTGCTCACGGCGCATTAGCTATGACAACTCCGGGTGATGCCAGTATGTCCCGCTTGAAGGAAGTTGAAGCCGTCATGAAAGGTTCGGGGGCACGGGTTCAGAGATAATTGCAACTATCGAGATTCTGATGGGGGCCAAAGCACAAACAAAGTTGACCTCATCGGGTTTTATACAGTCAACAGTAATAACATGCTCTTATAGAAAAAAGAGCAAGGTTCAACAGAAAACAGTTCAAAAATGATCCGGCGAATTGTTGCCATTTTGTTGCTGACACACTTGAAAATAATATATATAGACTTATAATACAAATTATAATAATATAAGAAATATGCCTAATATAAGGCGTTTGTACTGTGATTTAATATGTATACATAAACAAACACGACAAAAGAGCGTTGTTCTATGTTTGTAAAAGTATTAAATTACATTTATATATATATGTATTAATTATGTGATGTTTGCAAACATTTTGACGAGATAATTCAACTGGTAATTCCATATGAGTACACCGGTGTGGCGGTACCACAAACTCCGGCGCGCAGTGACCTACGCTTATTCTGGTCGGCTCCGTGGTAAAACGGATTTGGAACAAAATATCTGGAGTGAATGCTCGCGGCTACTCGCTAATTGCGTCATCTACTACAATGCCTGTATTCTATCAGAGTTGCTGAAGCGCAAAAAACTTCAAGGTAATCAGTAGCAAACCAATCAAATCAAACGCGTGAGCCCAGTGATTTGGAAGCACGTCAACTTCTATGGGGAATACAATTTTCGTGAAACTCCAGATGGCATTGACCTCGCTAAATTGTGGATTGGGTGGAGGCGTTCAATGGCAATCCTAAATAGAGTGTTGTTTGATATCACTCAGTTGTTCACAGTTTAAGGGCTAATTGATATTTCGGGGTTTTAATCAAACTTACCCTTATAGCTGCAATAAAAGGAAGCACAGCAGTTAGAGAGTATTGTGAAAGACAAGAGGGAAGTCCAAGCCGCACAAGTAACGCAGTAGCAGATATCTTAGAAATTTTAGATAGTGTAAAACAGACACGTTACAATGCAGCTTTACCCAAGTAGCGATCCCCGGGTAATGATGTTGGACCCAAACCGCAGCCGCAAGTTAGCAATGGTCTTGTCCAGGTCCATTGTTTTATCTGTTCGGTAGTCGCGGTCAAAAAAAGTGATCTGCCGGTGATGCGAAGTCGGGATCAAAGTACATGCACGCAAGCCGATTGACCGTAGCGGCAAACTCCAGTCATATTGGATTTGGTGAAGACGGAAAGCTGCCTGAGCCAAATCCATCAGGTTATTCGTTGGATATGAAAGTTTCATTTGTCTTTCGAAAGATGACAGATCATTTCTGCGAAGTGATATTTGCACGGTTGTAGCCATCATCTTGTGTCTGCGGAGCCTGGAAGCAACATGGTCCGCTAATCCCAGAAAGACCTTCCAAACATCCCGGTCATTTTGCATGTCGGTTCTCGTTGTCACGCTATTTCCAATAGTTTTAATGTATTCATGTTCGGATTCGGATCGTACAGGAGAATTGTCTAATCCGTTTGCATATATCCACAGCAGCGCCCCATTCTGACCCAGGTAGGACTGCACATAAGAAAGAGGAAGGGCGGCTAACTGACCGATTGTCATTATATTGATTCGATGCAGCTTCCGTTTGGTGGAGGGGCCAACAAAGAGCAGGTCCTCAACGGGAAGCGGCCAAACCAAATACCGATAGTTGTCCGGAGTAAATAGGGTAGTGGCATCAGGCTTTTTATAATCGGATCCCAGCTTCGCCAGCGTTTTGTTCCAGGAGACGCCAACCGAGCAGGTAAGGCCCAGCTCGTTTTTCACACGGCTGCGGATCTCATCTGCAACCAACTTTCCGTCTTCAAGGTTCTTTATGGATATATCATCGGAAAGATCAATCCACGCCTCATCTATGCCATACGGTTCGACATTTTTAGCATACTGGCGATACATATTAAAAGCCTTCTGCGAATAATAGGAATAGAGTCCGTAATTGGGCGGCACAGTCACAAGTGACGGACACTTCTCCCGAGCTTGGTACGTCGCTTCTGCTGTCTTCACTCCCGCTTTCTTGGCAAGATCGTTCCTTGCAAGTATGATGGCGCTTCTGCTAAAATCCGAATCTCCGCAGACAGCCAGAGGCACTTTGCGCAGCGAGGGATTTTTCATCATCTCACAGCTTGCATAGAAGCAGTTCATA
>Ga0209125_1001634_pt1 | contig 19999 bp, 14 predicted proteins | sample BarGraIncub1131A_FD_184503 | JGI IMG/M metagenome (GOLD analysis project Ga0209125, IMG submission 184503) | Arctic peat soil microbial communities from Barrow, Alaska - Barrow Graham LP Incubations 11-31A (SPAdes) (version 2) | ecosystem: Environmental > Terrestrial > Soil > Wetlands > Peat...
GCAGGCTTGGTAGGCCGTTGCCCTACCAACTACCTAATGGAACGCATGCCCATCCGTAACCGATAAATCTTTAAATGCAAGACCATGCAGTCTCGCATCCTTATGCGGTATTAGTCCGCCTTTCGACGGGTTATCCCCCAGTTACGGGCAGGTCGCATACGTGTTACTCACCCGTGCGCCGGTCGCCACCATCGTATTACTACTCATGTGCTGCCCCTCGACTTGCATGTGTTAAGCCTATCGCTAGCGTTCATCCTGAGCCAGGATCAAACTCTTCGTTGTATAGTTTGTTAATTATCTCTGACCTTCGGACAATATCCTTCAAATTAAATAAATCTAATTGACGGTTTGATTCTACCCTGTAAAATCTTGTTTCTTGTACTACTATTCAATATCTTCAAAGAACGCTTCTTAAAATGCCTCCCTCACATTGCCGCTACGCTGCGGCTTTGTTCTCTTGGAAAGCGGGTGCAAAAGTAGAACCTTTTACATTACAAAACAAATTAATGGACAAGAAAAATGCATCTTTTTTTGAGACAAACACCCAAAGGCCTTGGGATGCGAGGGTTATGAGGTGAAAAAAAACACGTGCAGGAAAGGAAAAACTTTATGAAATCGGATGCATTCAGGAAAAAGCAGTATTTTCACAGCTTAAAACAAATCCTTTACGAAAACCCGACTTCCCATCAAATGAAGTAAAAACATGAAAAAAATGCTGATGTTCGTGGCTGCAGTGACTCTGCTGACAGCTTGCGGAACTAAAAAAACCAATGAAAACATGAGTTCCATTCAGGAAAAAACCATTCAGGCGACTATTGATTCCATTCTCGCCAAGGCACCAGACGCTGACACCGCGCTGCTGAATAAAGGCATCCGAAATGCAGCAGGCTTCTGGAAAAAAGAAGACGGAAAGGCTGAGGAGTTCCAGTCGTATTGCATCAGTCACTTCATGACAACGACTGTAACCAAGGCCAAACTGTTTGCCACCGTTCAAAAAAACCTGGAAACCATCAACGGCCATTACAATCTGATCAGCCTGAATCTGAAGAAACCGGTGCAGGAGGTAGGTGAAGACTACACCCCCACCGACGAGGATTTCGGTGCGATGGATCCGTACGCGCATTTTGCCGACGACATGTTTCAGTCGAAAATTGCCTTTTCCGTGCTGCTGAACTTCCCGTTCTTCAGCCTGCAGGAGAAAAAAGCCTTGGGCAAAGATTGGGACCGTCAGGAATGGGCGTATGCCCGAATGGGGGATCTATTCACTTCCAGAATCCCAGCAGTGCTGAATCAACAGGTTTCATCCGCTTTGGCTGAAACGGAGAATTACATTTCCAACTATAATATATGGATGAACACGCTTCGGACGGAGGACAATCGTAAGATTTTCAAAGACAGCATCGCCCTGATTGCCCATTGGGGACTTCGCGATGAATTGAAGGCGGATTATGCCGATAAAAAAGACGGACTGGAAAAGCAGAAACTTATCTATCAGGTGATGAAACGCATCATCGACCAGAGCATCCCAGAAACGGTCATAAATAATGCGAATGTTGCCTGGAAACCCATTTCCAACAAAGTGGACGGTGTGGAAGCTAAGGCTGAACCGAATACGAGGTATGTGCATTTACTTGCCAACTACAAGGCAATGAGAGCGTTGGACCCGTATTGCAAAAGTTATCCGACGGCCTTGGCCCGTGCATTCGACCGTGATATGGAAGTTTCTGCCGATGATATTGAATCTATTTTTACCAGACTGGTCAGTTCACCGGAGGTGGCCGAAGTGGCTAAGCTGATCAAAAAACGGTTGGGTCGTGACTTGCAGCCATTTGATATATGGTATGACGGTTTCAAGAGCAGAAGTAGCATCCCAGAACAGGAAATGACCGATAAAACGCGTAAACTCTACCCGACTACGCTGGCTTTCGAAAAAGGGATGCCCGCAATCTTGGGCAAACTCGGATTCGCGCCGAAGGATGCCAATGAAATCAGCGCTTTGGTTACAGTAGACAATTCGCGCGGTTCCGGCCATGCATGGGGTTCACAGATGCGCGGAGACAAGGCGCACTTGCGCACACGCCTTCAGCCGGGCGGAATGGAATACAAGGGATACAACATCGCCTTGCATGAATTTGGGCATACTGTGGAGCAAACCATCTCGATGAACCGGGTGGACAATTATATAATGAATGGTATTCCCAGCACAGCATTTACCGAAGCATTGGCGTTTGTATTCCAGAAACGCGACCTGGAAGTATTGGGTTATAAGAACACCGACCCGAATAAACAGGCTATGCAGACATTGGATATATTCTGGGGTTGTTACGAAATCATGGGTGTCTCCCTGGTGGAAATCAGAACCTGGAAATGGTTGTATGAAAACCCGGATGCGACGGTAGAAAGTCTGAAAGATAATGTCATCAAGAATGCCAAGGATATTTGGAATCAGTATTATGCACCCTCTCTAGGAGAAAAGGACGCAACTATTTTAGCCATTTATTCCCATATGATTGAGATTCCCTTGTATTTGAGTAATTACCCATACGGACATATTGTGGAATTCCAACTTGAAAAACATTTTGGTAGTGTGCAACCCGGCAAGGAAATTCAACGGATTTATCCGATTGGTCGCGTTTGCCCGGATTTCTGGATGATGCATGCCGTTGGGGAACCGGTTTCGGTCAATCCGATGTTGGAAGCTACTAGGGCTGCTATTCAAGCTGTATACTAAATTTATTTTAGAAATAAAAAACAAGGTTGCCCAGACGGGCAACCTTGTTTTTTATGGGATGATTTGATAGGGGCTCCTCGTTGCAAGCAATGAGGAATGCGCGCAAGGAATTCATTCTAGTTTGTAGTACTTCTGAGCTTCCGGAATGAGTTTCTGAAGATTGGAAATGCGATTGGCATTGGAGGGATGCGTACTCATCAATTCATGCAAGGCTGAAAATCCGGAAGCAGCCATTCTGTTCCAAAAATTGACAGATTCCTGCGGATCGTATCCTGCCATTGCCATAAAGATCAAGCCAAGCCGGTCGGCTTCATATTCCTGTTTACGGGAATAAGGTAGTGTGAAACCATACTCTGCAAACAGGGCGTAACCCGTATTGGCAACGGTTTGCGCAGTCTGGCCATATAATTGGTACCGAAGTTAAAATCCTCCCTCCGATTTCTTTTGCAATTTGAGGTCCGGTCTGAAAATGGCCGATTCTTCCAGAATATCATTGAGCATGGATAGTTCAGCCAATTCAATCACTCCGTCAGATGTTACGGCCAACCGCAGCAACTTTCCACATTCATGGCGTTTCAAGGTAGGCATGCAACGAACCAGGGTATAGGCTTCGGCTGCCGGCGTGGAAAGACTTTTATCAAAATCTTCTCGTGTAATTTTAAGCAACTGAAGGGTTTTCGTAAAAAAATCTGCTTCTTTACGATTCACTGCGTGGTTCCTGTTAATGAGGAGCCAGATGAGACGGGCAATTGCAAGTGATTCTTCGGGAGTATAGTCGTTTTCTATCATTCTATTGTAAATCGTTACGTATTAAAAACCAGCTTCATTTTTTCAAAAAGTAATTGACGGCAGAAATCCATATCCTGCTCTTTACCGATCTCAACAGACAAGGAAGTCACTCCTTTGTTGGTAAATCCGCAGGGATTGATCATCTGAAAAAAACTCAGATCCGTATTGATGTTTAAGGCAAGGCCATGCATGGTCACGTAATGGCTGCTCTTGACACCCATGGCAGCAATTTTACGGGTTTTGCCCGGAACATCAACATCAATCCAAACACCTGTTGCACCTTCCAACCGTTCACCTTTGATATTGAATTCCTTCAGAAAAAGCAGGATGGCTTCTTCGATGTTGAAAAGATACTGGCGGAGGCCAATTTTGAAATGTTCAAGGTCAAAGATGGGATAACCTACTATTTGACCTGGTCCATGATAGGTGATGTCACCACCACGATCTGTCTTGAAAAAGGAGACACCACGATCGATCAACATTTGGTTACTTGCCAGTAAATTCTCTATGACACCGCTTTTCCCAAGGGTATATACATGCGGGTGTTCACACAGAACAACCAGATCTGGAAGATCGTTTTGAGTCTTTTTAGCCTCGATGCGGGCATTGAACAGTTCAGCCTGCCGGTTCCAGGCTTCGGCATATTCTACAGTACCCCAATTGATACATTCCATCTATATAGGCTTATTTCGATTAAAGTCGAAAACGGTACAGCATTTACTGCTGTAGGCACGTTTGTGGAAAGCCACGTTCGAATCCACTGCAAAAATACACTTTATGACTTGAAGAGGATACTGTTTTTCATTTTTTTAATACATTTTTTTCACAGTCTTCGCTTTCCGGCCGAAAGTGAGTCCGGTCCGATTTTAGGAAAAAAGTGTATCTTTGGAATCATTTTTGACCAGACTACGAATCATGAGACGAATCCTCTTCCTTTCAACTACCATCCTCTTGCTATCTCTAATGATTGTTTCCTGCACCAAAAAAGGCAGTGAAAAAGTCAGTACGGTCTCCTTTAGAACCGTTACAATGAAGGAAGAGCATCATTTGAATGACAATGCAAAAAATCCCATACTGAGCATTGAACTGAAATTCCAATTTCCAACCGCATATGCGGATGTTAGCGTTCTGAAAAAAATTCGCAGGATCATGCTGGCAGATTTTCTACCGGATATAGTTGATACGGCCATTCAGCCTGAAATTGCCATGAAGTCGTATATCAATGGAAAAATCAAGGTCTATGAATCTTCTGAAGAAATTATTGAGGATGAGGATTCACAGGACAACATTTCACAACCAGCCGTTGCCTGGAAAGATAATACAGACCTTCTCATACGTTGCAATGCAAACGGACTGCTTTCCTATACCGTAGAATCAGCCCAATTTTCAGGTGGCGCACACGGTGGAACCACCTTTCGGAATTCAATCATAGACTTGAAAACCGGAGAAAAAATAGGTGAGGAAGATTTGTTTACTGAATCCTCGCTTTCACTCATCAATGACATCATTCTCAAGAAGCTGGAAACGCAGAACAAAGTGGAATCACCTGAAGAACTGGAGCAAATCGGCTATTTTGACATTTCCCAGATTAGTCAGTATAAAAACATATATCTAACCAACGATGGACTCGTCTACACCTTTAATGAATATGAAATCGCGGCTTATGCGGTTGGTACCATTGAAGTAAAACTGACCTTTAAGGATTTGGAGGGTTTTGTCTCTCCTGAAAGTCCCTTAGAAAAATTTATACGCTAATGGATCAGATCCTTACCTATTTTCCGGAACTGAACGCCCGTCAGAAGGAGCAGCTGGAAGCACTTTACCAGCTTTACACGAATTGGAATGAAAAAATAAATGTCATTTCCCGCAAGGATATTGAGAATTTGTATGAACGCCATGTGCTTCATTCACTGGGCATTGTCAAGTTTTTGCATTTCAAGACTGGTTCCAAAATCATGGATGTCGGTACAGGAGGAGGATTCCCGGGAATTCCGCTGGCCATTTATTATCCAGAAATACAGTTTCACCTGGTGGACAGCATCAACAAGAAGCTAAATGTTGCCCGTGAAGTTGTTGCAGCTCTTGGTTTGGAAAACGTCAGCATCCGTCATTGTCGGGTGGAAGAAGAAAAAGCGACCTTCGATTTCGTCGTCAGCCGCGCGGTGATGCCCTTTTCCGACTTGGCCATCCGCTGTAGGAAAAACATTTCGAAGGAACAAAAAAACGCCTTGCCAAACGGTCTCATTTGCCTCAAGGGCGGTGAACTTGGACATGAAATGGCTGCTTTCAGAAACAAATCGGTCGAAATCAAGCTTTCCGCTTATTTCAAAGGCGAGTTCTTTAAAACCAAGAAAGTGGTTTACTCACCCTTGGTCTGAAGCCAATAGTATGAAAATCAAGCAATTCACATTCAGTCCGTTTCAGGAAAACACCTACGTGGCTTATACCGACAATCTGGAAGCAATGATCATCGATCCAGGTTGTTACAGCACTGCCGAAGAAAATCAGCTTCGTGCATTCATCGAATCAAACAGTTTGAAAGTAGTTCATTTGGTCAATACTCATCTGCACCTGGACCATGCGTTCGGCAATAGTTTTGTGGAAGAAACCTGGAATGCAAAGACTTCCGCTCATACAGGAGATGATTTTTGGCTTAAGGGCATGGCTGGCCAATGCCGCATGTTCGGTCTTGAATTGCGAAATCCAGCGCCAGGCATCACCAATGTGCTTCAGGATGGTGATCGGATCTGTTTAGGCGCTGAAACGTTTGAAGTGTTGCACGTTCCCGGTCATTCACCGGGCAGCATCGTCCTGTACAATGCCAAAGAGCATTTCCTTTTCGCAGGTGACGTCCTTTTTGAAAACGGCATCGGTCGGACAGACCTGCAAGGCGGAAATTATGCACAACTCATCAAGGGCATTCAGGAGAAAATGCTGATTTTACCGGACGAAACCGTTGTATATTCTGGTCATGGGCCAGCTACGACCATCGGTAAAGAAAAGGCGTCGAACCCTTTCCTTTAGCAGGTTTAAAACGTTGTTTTGATTCTGAATGTTACGGTACCAAACTTGATCAGGCCAAAGAAAAACCGGCCAGAGCCATTTCCATCGAATAAGTATAAAAGGTTAAGTATGGGTTTTCATAGGCAAGGGTGCTCCCGACAGGGGGTGCCCTTTTATTAATTTACCTCACTTTATTGTTGAAATTTCGAACGAAAATGCCGTTCTTTGTCTGCACAAAAATAAAACATATATGACACAGGAATTTTCGAAAAGACTGGCAAAAATCCGTGAACAATTGGCTATCTGCGGTGTGGATGCCTGCCTTCTTTCGACGACTGTCAATATATTGTATGCAAACGGAAGCATTTTCAGCGGTTATTATTACATACCGGTCGAGGGTAAGCCCATTCGGTTTGTCAAGCGCCCTGTCGGCTTGGAGGGCGAAAACATTCAGTACATTCGCAAACCCGAGCAACTGCCAGACTTGCTGCTGGAAAGCGGCTTACACTTGCCCGAAAAACTGCTGCTCGAAGGCGACGAAATGAGCCATGGTGACTGGATGCGTTTGCAGGCATGTTTTGAAGGGGTCGAACTGTTGAACGGAACCAACGATTTGCGCAAGGTACGCAGCATCAAAACCGACTTTGAAGTCTCCATGATCCGCAGTTCTGCTGAAGCCCATGTAAGAGCCTATAAACGCATTCCGGATGTATACGTGTCGGGAATGACGGACAATGCCTTTTCCATCGAAATAGAGCGACTGATGCGGCTGGAAGGTAATCTCGGCCTATTCCGAACATTCGGTGACATGGAGGCCTTCATGGGCAGCATTCTGACGGGTGACAATGCTTCTGTAGCCTCACCGTATGACTTCGCGCTGGGTGGAGCAGGCACTGCTTCGAACCCCATCGGAGCTGCCGGTCTGGAATTACTGCCAGGCAAAAGCATCATGATCGATATGGCCGGTAATTTTACCGGATACCTAGATGACCTTACAAGAACCTTTTCTATCGGGAAACTGACTGAAAAAGCCTATAAAGCACATCAAGTTTCCATAGACATTCAACAACGGCTGATGGAAGAAATGAAAGAAGGTGTTGTCTGTGAAGATCTTTGGGAACTGTCCTTGAAAATGGCCACTGACGCTGGCTTGGACGACTGCTACATGGGGACGACGCAACAGGCAAAATTCGTGGGACATGGCGTGGGCATTGTCATCAATGAATTACCCGTTATCTCCACCCGTTCCAGAGACCTATTGAAAGCGAACATGACCATAGCCATCGAACCGAAATTCGTTATTGAAGGTGTAGGTGCCGTTGGCGTTGAAGACACCTTCCTGATTGAAAAAGACGGATGTGAACGATTGACCAAATTAGATTACGACATCGTAGACCTTACGATATAAAACTAGAGCAAACCATGAATGAATTTTCATCCCGGCACATTGGCATTCAACCGGACGATCAAAAAGAAATGCTTTTAAAAATCGGATGCACCAGCATGCAGGATCTGATTCAAAAAACCATACCAGAAAACATCCACTTGTCGGAAGAACTTGATTTGGCGCCGGCTATGTCGGAAGGTCAGTTTGCAGAACATATTCATGAAATTGCTTCTAAAAACAAGTGCTTCACAACGTATATCGGTTCAGGCTGGTACGATACGTTCACACCTGCCGTGATTCAGCGGAATGTATTTGAAAATCCCTCCTGGTATACATCCTATACACCCTATCAAGCTGAGATTTCTCAGGGTAGACTGGAGGCTTTGCTTAATTTCCAGACAGTCATCACTCAACTAACAGGCCTACCACTTACGAACGCTTCCATGCTGGATGACAGCACGTCAGCAGCCGAAGCGGCCAACATGTTTTTCAACCTTCGAAGCCGCGAACAGGAAGCTGCAGGAGCCAATATCCTATTTGTGGACCAATCTGTTTTTGCTCAGTCGAAAGCGGTGCTGAACACCCGCTGCATTCCGCAAGGCATTCAAATCGAATATGGCGAATACACTACATTTAAACCATCGAAGGCCCACTTCGCAGCTATCGTGCAATACCCCAATGCCGATGGACAGGTGGATAACCTGGAATACTTCATTGACACGATGCACAAAGCCGGATTGAAAGTGGCCGTCGGCGCCGACCTGCTTAGCCTGTGTCTTTTGCAAGCACCTGGGAACTGGGGGGCCGATGTGGTTTACGGTACTTCCCAACGTTTTGGCATACCAATGGGCTTTGGTGGACCTGCTGCTGGATTTTTTGCCACCAAGGATGATTTCAAACGTTCGATACCAGGCCGAATCATCGGTATTTCAAAGGATAAAAATGGTAAAACAGCCCTACGCCTGGCATTGCAAACCCGCGAACAGCACATCAAAAGAGAAAAGGCCACCTCGAATATCTGCACAGCTACGGCACTGATGGCCAGCATGGCAGGTTTCTATGCCGTTTATCACGGTTTCGAAGGCCTTCAAACCATTGCCAGACGTATTCACGGCATTGCTTCCTATCTGAACGACGCGTTGGCCGTATACGGCTATTCCCAACTCAACGACAGCTTCTTCGACACACTTAAAATCAAACTGCCAGCAACTGTCAAAGCGGCTAAAATCAAAGAGTTGGCGCTCGAATACGACGTGAATTTCCGCTATTTCGAAAGTGGTGAAATCGGCATCAGCATTGATGAAACCACCGATGCGGATGACGTAGACGTATTGCTGGATATTTTCGCCTCAGCAGCTGGCAATCAGGCCAGCTTCACGCATGGGGAAAACTTTGAGGCCATCCTGTCACTGGACGACAGCCTGTTGCGCAAAGACAGATTTCTGCAAGAAGAAGCTTTTAAGGCCTATCGGAGCGAAACGGATATGATGCGCTACATCAAGAAGTTGGAACGCAGGGACATCTCCCTCACCCACTCCATGATTTCACTAGGTTCCTGCACCATGAAGCTGAACGCGGCATCCGAAATGTTGCCTCTTAGCCAAGCCGGCTTTATGAACATCCACCCCTTTGCTCCTGCCGATCAGGTGGAAGGCTACTTGGAAATGATTTCGAATTTTGAAAAGATGCTGACCGTCATCACCAGTTTTGCAGGCTGCAGTGTTCAACCAAATTCGGGTGCGGCAGGAGAATATGCCGGATTGAGGGTTATCCGCGAATATTTCAACTCAACGGGAGAAACACAGCGCAAACTGGTGCTAATTCCTTCATCAGCCCACGGGACCAATCCTGCCAGCGCCATTCAGGCAGGTTTCGACATCCTGACGGTGGCGTGCGATGACAAAGGCAATGTGGACATCAACGATTGGGAAAGCAAGGCTTCGGAAAATGCGGTCATTCTAGCAGGCTGCATGATTACCTATCCTTCCACACACGGTATTTTTGAGAAACAAATCCGCCTGATGTGCGACATCATTCACCAAAATGGTGGTCAAGTCTATATGGACGGGGCCAACATGAACGCTCAGGTCGGTATCACTTCCCCGGGATTCATTGGTGCCGATGTTTGCCACCTGAATCTGCACAAGACATTTGCCATGCCGCACGGTGGTGGTGGTCCGGGCGTAGGCCCGATATGCTGTGCCGAACATTTGGTGAAATTCCTTCCCGGTCATCCGCATTCAGGCAATGCACTAAACACAGTGGCTTCGGCACCTTTTGGCAGTGCGATGATGTTGCCCATCAGTTACGGCTACATCTGCATGCTGGGTGCAGAAGGCATGAAAAAGGTTTCGGAAATTGCCATCCTGAGTGCCAATTACCTGGCAGAATCGCTCAAGGATTTGTTCCCGGTTTTGTTCCGTGGTGAAGACGGATGCGTTGGTCACGAAGTCATTCTGGACTGCAGAGGTTTCAAAAATGCAGGCATCAGCGAAACCGACATTGCCAAACGTTTGATGGATTTTGGCTTCCATGCACCGACCCTTTCGTTCCCAGTTCATGGTACTTTGATGGTAGAACCGACCGAAAGCGAGAGCTTGCCAGAGCTTAAACGTTTCATTGAAACAATGGAGTGTATTTACAAGGAAATCAAAGAAATAGAGAGTGAAGAATATAGTCAGACTGATAATGTTCTGGTTCAGGCACCCCATGCCGAATACGAACTGACAGCTGACGAATGGTGCCATTCCTATCCAAGAAGCAAGGCTGGATTCCCACTTCCCTGGATCCGTGAAAACAAGTTCCAGATATCGGTGGCAAGGGTGGACAATGCCTGGGGGGACCGGAATCTGGTTTGCAGTTGTCAGCAATCATAAAAAAAAGCCACCTTTTAAAGTCCGTACTTTTGACGCAAGGTTTTTCCAATGTCTGACAAGCAGTCTTTATTCCTGGTTAAATCCTGCCAAATCGTCCGAAGGGCGTATTCAGGCAGGATTTTTGCTGTCTCTTAATCGCGAATTAAAGAACTATAAAAATGAAGCATACCAAATCAGAGACCAGCACCAGACACATGTTGAACGTCGAAGGCGATGAAGCTGTAAAACAGCCAGTTGATAGTCATGAAGCAGAAATGCCTGTTACCGAAGAACAACCTGTCGAAAGCGAGTTAGACAGCACGAAAATGGCATTGGAAGAACTCCAGGCAAAGTACAACCAACTTAATGACACGTATTTACGCAGCCTTGCAGAATTTGATAATTATCGGAAACGCAGCATGCGTGAAAAAGTGGACTTGATCAAAAGCGGTGGTGAAAACGTTTTGGTTAGTGTGCTTACTGTCGTTGATGATATGGAACGCGGCCTTGCAGTCCTAAAAGAAACGCAGGATGTGGTTGCTGTCAAAGAAGGCATGGACCTCATTTACGGCAAGTTGCAGAATTTTCTGAAACAAAACGGCGTGACAACCTTCGATACGGAAGGAAAGGACTTTGATACAGACCTTCATGAAGCAATCACCACCTTTCCTGCCCCAAGCCCGGAACTTAAGGGTAAAGTGGTCGATTGTGTCCAAAAAGGTTATATTCTTAATGATAAAGTTATCCGCTTCGCTAAGGTCGTTGTTGGAGAATAAAATTGAGTAAAAATGTCAACGAAACGCGATTATTACGAAATTCTAGGTGTTGCCAAATCGGCAACTGATGAGGAAATAAAGAAAGCTTACCGAAAAAAGGCTATACAGTTTCACCCCGACAAAAATCCAGGAAACAAAGAGTCTGAGGAGCATTTTAAGGAAGCCGCTGAAGCGTATGAAGTGCTGAGTCACAACGAAAAACGTCAACGTTACGACCAGTACGGTCATGCAGGCGTAGGCAGCGCAGCCAATGGTGGCAGTGGATTCGGCGGAGATTTCTCCATGGAAGATATTTTCTCACAGTTCGGTGACATCTTCGGAGGTCATTTTGGTGGTGGCGGATTCGGCGGTTTTGGCGGCAGCTCAAGAGGTGGGCAACGAGTAAACCGTGGTTCCAACCTTCGGGTAAAAGTAAAACTCAACCTGCAGGAAATTGCGAAAGGTGCTGAAAAGAAAATCAAGGTTCGCAAAGCAGTCAATTGTACCTATTGCAGCGGAACCGGCGCAGAAAGCGGCAGTTCCTATTCCACTTGCTCCACTTGTAGGGGAACTGGCGCTGTGACCCGCGTCACGAATACTATTTTGGGACGTATGCAGACACAATCCGTTTGTCCCGATTGCCAGGGTGAAGGAAAAATCATCACCAAAAAATGTACGCATTGTAACGGAGAAGGTATTTCCACACAGGAAGAAGTCATCAACATCAACATTCCAGCCGGAGTAGCTGAAGGTATGCAGCTGTCTATGAGTGGCAAGGGAAATGCTGCCAGACGAGGCGGCATGGCAGGAGACTTGCTCATCGTCATTGAGGAAGAATCACATCCGGAATTGCTCCGTGACGAAAACGACCTCGTTTATAACTTATTGCTCAGTTTCCCGACGGCGGCACTGGGTGGCACGGTAGAAATACCCACCATAGACGGACGCGTGAAAGTTAAGATTGACGCAGGAACACAACCCGGCAAAGTACTGCGTTTGCGTGGAAAGGGCTTGCCCACTGTCAATCAATACGGTACTGGCGATTTATTGGTCAACATCAGCGTTTACGTTCCTGAAGCTCTTTCGAAAGATGAACGCAAGACGGTAGAAAAAATGGAGGATTCGGAAAATTTCAAAACCAGTCCCAGCATCAGCAAGCGGGTGTTTGAACGCTTTCGCAACCTATTCGATTAAGGCGTTTCACACCACTCACAGTTTTCAGAAACCGATTCCATTTCGATGGTGGCATGCTGAATCCCTTTGGTTTTCAACAATTCATGAGCGGCAGCCCGCAAGGCTTGTCGCTCATTTTCTATGGTGTCGTCCGGTAATACCAAATGGACGGTCAGCACCAGATATTCGCTGTCCATTGTCCAGACATGCAGGTCATGAATTGACATTACAGGCTTCAGGTTGAGCAAACTCTCACGCAGCCCAGCTTCGTTCACTTGATCGGGTTTTCCCTGCAAAATGACCCGGAAAGCCTTTCTCAGGTTTTGATAGACGTTGTAGAGGATAAAGAAGGAAATCCCGATGGAAAGAATGGGATCCAGAATGGTCAGATCGGTGAAAATCATGACAATGCTGGCAATCAAGACAGCCACCCAGCCAAGCACATCCTCCAGCAGATGCAACGATACGACACGTTCGTTCAGGCTACTACCTTTACTCAGCCTTAAAGCAGCGAATCCATTGACAAGAACCCCTAAGATTGCCAACAGCAACATGCCCTTTGCATTGCTGTGTACCGGGTCAAACAGGCGGGTGATGCTTTCGTAAATGACTATGCCAGAACCACTCAGCAGAATCAACGAATTCAGCAGGGCGCTCAGTATGGAAAAGCGTTTATAGCCGTAGGTGTACTTTCCGTTCGGTTTTCGCTTGGAAACTTTATGAAAATACCAAGCCATGCCCAAAGAAACGCTGTCACCCAAATCGTGCAAGGCATCAGAAAGGATAGCGACACTATTGGTCAGCAATCCACCAATCAATTCAATGACGCAAAAAACGAGATTCAGGAAAAATGCCAACGCAATATTACCACCTTCTGCAGGCTGGTGCGTATGATCATGAACTTTATGCGGAGTCATTTTTTTTTACAAATATAATGAACATTTACCCATTAGAAATGTACCCAATATTTTCTTAAAATAGAATAAATCTTATTTAATTATAGTTGATATGCGTATATTTGTACGTTAATCCAAACGAAACAATTCTGACATATGAAAAAAATTCTCATCCCTTTTATGTTTTGCTTTCTGATATTCAATGCGATGGCGACAGATCGACCAGCCTGCTTTGATGTAAAAGAGTATAAACTCAGCAACGGCCTGACGGTATGGCTTAACGAAGATCATGACCAACCGAAGATTTTCGGTGCTGTTGTTGTAAAGGCTGGAGCAAAAGATTGCCCGGACACAGGTATCGCCCATTACTTTGAGCACATGATGTTTAAAGGCACTGACAAATTGGGAACAGTCGATTATCCTTCAGAAAAAATACTCCTTGATTCCATCGCACTTAAATACGACGAATTGGCAACAATCAAGGTTGATTCAGTGAGACTGAACATTCAGAAAAAAATAAATAATTTAAGCCTTCGGGCAGCAACATTTGCCATACCGAACGAATTTGACCGTTTGATTTCCAAGTATGGCGGAAGCAATCTGAATGCCGGCACGAGTTGGGATTGCACGCAATATTACAACGTATTCTCTCCCCAATACATCAACCAATGGGCAGAAATCAACAGCGAACGAATCATGCATCCTGTATTCAGGCTTTTTCAAAGTGAACTGGAAACCGTTTATGAAGAAAAAAACAGGAGTGATGACCAATTGGCATCCATGGCTGTGAACAAAATCCTGAATCGTTTTTTTGCGCCACATCCCTACTCTTTTCCCATTCTGGGAAGCGGTGAAAACCTGAAAAATCCGCAATTGTCGCAAATGCAGAAATTCTATGAAGATTATTATGTGGCCGGCAATATGGGACTGATTCTTTGTGGTGATTTTAACGCAGAAAAAATCCTGCCCATTCTGGAGAAATGTTTTTCGCGTATTCGTCCGGGAGAAGCGCCTAAAAAAGAGTTGGTTCAACCAAAGCCTTTCAATGGAAAAGAATCCTTTGAAGCACTGGTAAACATCCCTTTGATTAAAATCCAGGCCTATTGCTGGCGTGGTACACCGGCCAATCATCCGGACGAAGTAGCCCTTGGCATAGCAAGTGGACTTTTAAACAACAGTAACAGCACTGGTTATTTGGACAAACTGGTTGTTGATGGTAAATTACTGATGGCTCAGAGCTTCAATTTAGACTTGAATGAAGCAGGTTTATCAGCTCTTGCTGTTCTACCAAAAATTGCAGGACAATCTTGTGAAGCAGCCAAATCGATAGCTTTTGAGCAAGTAGATCGTATAAAGAAAGGTGATTTCTCAGACGAAGCTTTTTTAAGTTTAAAACTGGAAGAACGCCGTAAGCACGAAGTAGCGCTTGAAACATTGAGTTCGCGTGCAGAAACGATGTTAAGCCTGTATTCCCAAGGAAAAAGCTGGAAGGAATACTTGAAAGAAATTGATGCCATCGATGCTTTGACCAAAGAGGATATTGTGAATGTCGCCAACAAATACTATACCGACAATTACCTTGAAGTGACCAAAAAAACTGGTCTTTACCCCAAGAATAAGCTAAAAAAACCTGATTTTGCGCCCATTATTCCCAAAAACGGAGAGGCCAAATCGGACTATGCCAAGGGCTTGGAAGCAATGCCCATCCTTACGGCAAATCTGCGCTTTCTTGATTTTAATAAAGATGTTCAAACAGTTCAGTTGTCATCAAAAGCGACCCTGTATACTACCAAAAATCCAGTAAACGACGTATTCTCGCTTAAGCTGGATTTCGGCAAGGGTGAAATGGATTCTAAACTCGTGGAGCCATTGGCTGCATACATCAATTTTCTGGGAACAGACACTCTAAAATTCGATGCTTTTCGAAAGAAACTTCAGTCGCTCGGCAGTACGTTGAGTTTCTCCGCCTCTCAGGAAAGTTTCACCATGGAAGTCAACGGTTTCGACCGGAATTTTGAGTCAACAATGGCATTGGTCGGTTACTATATCGGTCATGTTCAGGCGGATCCGAAAATCATGAAACAAGTGGTTGACGCTATAAAAGTTCGAAACAAGACCATTAAAGGTTCCAATGATGAACTTGCCAATGCGCTGCTGGAAAAGGTCTGTTACGGTGAGAAATCAAGCTATCTGAACCGGTTATCCTTGAAAGAAACGAAAAAGCTGAAAGGGCCGGAGCTACTAAACGAATTTCAACAAATGCTAAAAGTAGCCTGTGATATTCATTATTGCGGAATGCTTCCTTCTGAAAGCGTTGCTTCTGTAATTCGCAAAAACATTGCGGTTGATGCCATGGTCACGCCTACCAACAAACCCCATTATCGGGAATTGAATCCACTCCGTGAATCCGTTGTCTATTTCCTCAATTCACCAAGTTCAGCGCAAAGTATTGTGTGTGGCGTTCTTCAAGGTGGGATTTCTCCAGATTTGGAAAGCCGATACCAGGGTACGCTGTTCAATAATTATTTTGGAGGAAGCATGAGTTCACTTGTCTTTCAGCAGATTCGCGAATTCCGCTCACTGGCTTACAGTGCCCAAGCCAAGTACAGCAATCCGTCCTACAAGTTTAAAGACAAGCCCGGATTGTTAAAATCATACCTATCCACCCAGTGTGACAAAACTTTGGATGCCATGACGGTAATGGATTCGCTGATACGGTTTATGCCATCCATTGAATCGCGGGTTTCCAGCGCGAAGGAAGATGCCACCAATTCTGCATGTAACAATTATCCGGACTTTCGCTCCCGTTCTACCAAGATTGCGGCACTGAAGGCTGATGGCTATTCTTCAGACCCGAATCAGTCTTTGGTTGAATCCATCTCCAGCATGGGTTTGCAGGACATCGTACAATTTTACAAAATAAACATATCTGGCAAAGCGACGACTTGGGTGGTAGTTGGCAATAAAGCCAAAATTGATAGGTCCAAGTTGGCCACTTTTGGTAAAATTGTTTATGTTAAAGCTGAAGAGGTGTATAAATAAAGCGGTGGGGGACGTGATAAACCGGAGATTTCTTTAATTTAGCAGGAAATTTAAAGAAAGCATGATGATTATCGGAATTGCAGGTGGAACAGGCTCGGGTAAAACGACCGTGGTCCGCAAAATCATTGATCAGTTACCGGCTGGTGAGGTCGTGGTCATTCCACAGGATTCGTACTACAAGGACAGTAGCCATGTACCAGTCGACCTACGCCGCAACATCAATTTCGACCATCCGGACTCTATTGAATGGGATTTGTTGATCCATCACATTCAGGAACTGAAGGCAGGGCGCACAGTCAGGCAACCCGTTTATGATTACGTAAGCTGTACCAGGCAGGCAAAAACCGTTTTGGTGAAACCCTCCAAGGTCATCCTGATCGAAGGGATTCTGGTTCTGACTCAGCCGTTGCTCCGAGATGAAATGGATCTGCGCATTTTTGTGGATGCAGACTCCGATGACCGACTGATTCGCGTAGTTCGAAGAGATGTGGTCGAACGCGGGCGCACGGCTGAAATGGTGCTTGACCGCTACGAACAAGTGTTGAAACCCATGCACCTGGAATTCATCGAACCGACCAAACGGTACGCCGACCTCATCGTACCCCAAGGAGGCAACAACATCGCTGCCATCGCGATGCTTTCGCACTTCATCCGAACAAAGTTGAATGAATAGAAAAAGGCTCCCGAAGGAGCCTTTTTCTATTTAAGCCATTTATCCAACCATCCGAAAAAGGTGCGCTGCCAAAGGATAGAGTTCTGCGGTTTCACAATCCAATGGTTTTCATCTGGAAACACCAGCAGTTCAGCAGGTATGCCTCTGAGTTTGGCAGCATTGAAGGCTTGCATGCCTTGTGATGCCAGAATACGGTAATCCTTTTCACCATGGATGCACAAAATGGGCGTATCCCAGTTTTGAACGAATTTATGAGGTGAATTGGCAAAGGAACGCTGAGCCACCACGTTTTTGGTGTCCCAGTACGGCCCGCCCATATCCCAATCTTCAAACCACATTTCTTCGGTTTCCAAGTATTGAGCTTCACAATTAAAAATGCCGCTGTGTGCAATGAAGGCTTTAAAGCGTTTCTGATGGTGCCCTGCCAACCAGTACACGGAGAAACCGCCGTAAGAAGCGCCTACACAGCCCAGGCGGTTTTTATCTACGTAGGGTTCAGCGGATACGGCATCAATGGCTGAAAGGTAGTCCAGCATGTTCTGGCCTCCATAATCTCCGCTAATTTGCTCTTTCCATTTCTGCCCCAATCCGGATACACCGCGTCTGTTGGGTGCAACAACAATGTACCCTTTCGCAGCCATCAGCTGAAGGTTCCAGCGGTAAGACCAGAACTGACCGAGTGTGCCCTGTGGGCCGCCTGTACAGAATAGAATGGCAGGATAGGTCTGTGTGGAGTCAAAATTTGGAGGGTAGACCACCCAGGTCAGCATTTCTTGATCGTCGGTGGTCTTGATCATTCTTTTTTCGACACGTCCCACTTTGAGTTGATCGAAGATTTCTTTGTTTTCATTGGTCAAAGCAACCATTTTTCCACCCAAAGGCTGAATTCGGTAGATTTCGTTGGGGCGGCTGATGGTGTGTTTCAAACCGATCAGTTGGTCTCCAGCCAATTCTATTTTCTCAAAATCGGAGGATTCATTGGTTACTTGTTTGAGGAAATTGCCCATCACATCGACCGAGAAAATCTGAGTAACGGCCTGTACGGCACTCAGAAAATACAGGTTTTGGCTGTCTTTTGTCCAACGAATGTTACTGACATCACCGTCCAGGGAATCGCTGATGCATCTGTTTTCACCCATTTTTAGGGAATAAAGCATGAGACGATCTTTGTCGGATTCATAGCCATCCCGTTCCATACTTTGGAAAGCAATGTATTGACCATCCGGTGAAAACACGGGGTCGGTATCATACCCCTTCATTCCCTTTGTAATGCAGGAACCCGATTTTTCCTTGATCCAATAGAGGTAGATGTCAGAATTTGTTGAAACCGCATAATCCTTGCCGGTTTTTTTGCGACAGGTGTACGCTATCGTCGAGCCGTCGGGCGACCATGCCAATTGTTCAATGCCTCCCCAAGGTTTCATAGGAGATTCGTATGGTTCGTCCTTGAGTATGTCCACTACGTTTTTCAGCCCATTTTTGGTGAGATCTGCGACAAAAGGATGTGGAATGGTTTCCACCCACTCATCCCAATGCTTAAACATCATGTCATCAATGAGTTTACCGGATGATTTATCCAGATCCGGATAAACGTCTTTCACGCGTTTTCCATATTGAATTTGAGTGATAAACAAGAGTTTGCTTTCGTCCGGAGAAAACATGAATCCTTCAAGCACCGAAGGGTATTTGGTCAGTTGTTTGCGTTTACTGCCATCGGAACGCATTTTCCAAAGCTGTCCGTCATATAGGAAATAAATATTTTTGCCATCCTTGGACCAAACGGCTTCGCTTTCGCTCTTTTTTGTTTTGGTGATCCGTGTGGGTTCGCCGCCAATCACCGGCACCACATACAATTCTTTATTCCCTTTGTCCTGAGCAATATCAAAAAACTGTACATTGTACAATACATTCTGATTGTCGGGTGAAACACTTATTCCGGAAACTCTGCCCATGCTCCAAAGAACCTCGGGGGTCATCAGTCCTTTTTCAATTTTAATAGGCTGTTTTTCGATAAGCGCCCCTTTTTCAGAGTCGTCACCGTTGCAGGAAGCCAACGCAAGTGTCAATGCTGCCATAAAATATACGATTTTCTTCATGTGAATTGATTTTTGAATTGCAAATATAAAAAAAAGCGGCCATACCACAGTGTGATACAGCCGCTCTATTCTTTTTGCTGAAGAACCTATCCCAGGTACCCTTTCAGCAATTTGCTTCTAGAATTTTGTCTCAGACGACGAATCGCCTTTTCTTTGATCTGACGAACGCGTTCGCGGGTCAGGCCAAATTTGTCACCGATCTCTTCGAGCGTCATTTCCTGACTTCCGAGTCCGAAGAACATTTTGATGATGTCGCTTTCGCGTTCCGTCAGTGTTGACAATGCGCGGTCGATTTCTTTCGAAAGGGATTCGTTCATCAACAAACGGTCGGCTACGGGAGCATCATCATTGACCAGCACATCAAGCAGGGAGTTGTCTTCGCCTTCTACGAACGGTGCATCCACGGAAATGTGACGACCGGACACTTTGAGGGTGTCGGCAATCTTGTCCACGGGAATGTCCAATTCTTCAGCCAGTTCTTCGGGCGAGGGTTTGCGTTCGTGTTCCTGTTCGAATTTCGAAAAAGCCTTCGTGATTTTGTTCAACGAACCGACTTGATTTAACGGAAGACGTACGATACGCGATTGTTCGGCCAAAGC
>Ga0209125_1001637_pt1 | contig 19955 bp, 16 predicted proteins | sample BarGraIncub1131A_FD_184503 | JGI IMG/M metagenome (GOLD analysis project Ga0209125, IMG submission 184503) | Arctic peat soil microbial communities from Barrow, Alaska - Barrow Graham LP Incubations 11-31A (SPAdes) (version 2) | ecosystem: Environmental > Terrestrial > Soil > Wetlands > Peat...
CAAGCGTCATGCCTGCGGCATCAACGACGTACCATTTTCTCTCGATTTCAGCTGGTTTAGCAACATACGTCTTCATATCGGATATTTGTCCTCCTGTTTTTTTTGTAAAACCATGAACACAAAAGCGTCCATGTGAAAGTGCTACACCATCATAATAGGGCATCAGTGATCTGTCAAGCATGCAATGTGAATTAGCTGAACAAATTCAGCATATTCGCCGATTATCTTCGTTTTTCTCGGTTTTTCACGGCAAAAAACAAGAATATTCAGGGCAGGCAGTCACAGATGATTTAAAGTCGATAAAATTCCGCATATATCGGACAGATTTTTGACCGTAACATCGGCCAGTGAAAGATCCTGTCCCTCGGAAGTGGGATTATCATAGCCGACTGCGTACATGCCAGCTGCCTTGGCGGCACTGACACCTGCGGCGGAATCCTCAATAACAAGGCACTGCGCCGGGTCCACGCCCATTTTTTGTGCGGCAAGAAGAAAAATATCAGGTGCCGGTTTACAATTTGCCACCTCATCACCACAGGTACATCCTTCCATAGCCTCATGCAGGCCAAGATGATCCATCACGGCTTCAACGAATGTATTTCTGGATGAGGAGGCGATCGAAGCACGGATATTATTCTGTTTCAAAAATACAAGAAGCATATCAAGTCCGACTGACGCAACGACACCTGAATCCGGCAGCTCCTCAATAAGAGCTTTCCATTGCCAGTCGTTCAATTCGTCAACAGTCCGGGCAAGATGAAATTTCTCTTTCAGGCAAGTCCACCGGTGGTTGCTGGTACGGCCGATAAATTCATTTACATCTGCTTTGTCTACGACAATTCCCAGAGCCTTGTAGATATCCTCATTGACCTTGTCATGAAAGGGTTCGCTGTCCAAAAGCACCCCGTCCATATCAAATAAAACTAAGGAAAAATTCATGTTTATCTCCTGTTTACTGGCGGATGCCTGCGCATGTATCCGGTAATTCTTCGTCACTTTTTCCGTTGCCGCCCGTATCGATGCCCGTCAATGCATTCGGATAAATTCCGGTAAAGCATGCATCACAGAACCTGTGACCGGGCTCTGCTATCATATCACCCAGACTGTCGGCCCGAAGGTACCCGAGAGAGTCGGCGCCGATAACGCGGCAAATATCTTCAATTGAGTGCTGTCGTGCGATCAGCTTGTCTCCCGAAGGGACATCCGTCCCATAGAAGCAAGGGTGCATAAACGGCGGTGCACTGATACGCACATGAACTTCTTTGGCACCGCAGGCTTTGAGCATGCCTACAATTCTTGCAATCGTCGTACCGCGGACAATTGAGTCATCTATCATAACAACCCGCTTCCCTTTCACGGAAGACTTGACCGGATTGAGCTTAATTGTGACTGCTTCCTGGCGCTGTGCCTGTTCCGGCTTAATAAAAGTCCGGCCGATGTAGTTATTTTTGACAAAACCCCGGACAAGGGGGATTCCCGACTCCAGACTGAAACCATTTGCCGCATCCAGGCCGGATTCCGGAACACCTATCACCACATCGGCATCTACCGGATATTGTCGTGCCAGAAGGCGGCCTGCTTCTAGACGCGCTTCAAAAACACTTACCCCGTCAATATAGCTGTCCGGACGGGCAAAATATATATATTCAAAGATACATTTACTGCACTTGCCCGAGCAGTGCGTACGTATCGAATGGAGACCATCTTTATCACAGACAACAATTTCGCCCGGTTCAACATCACGGACAAATTCCGCGCCTGCTGCGTCAAGTGCACAGGTCTCCGAAGCAAAGACATAAGAATCCTGAATTTTCCCTATGCAGAGAGGCTTGAAGCCGTAGGGATCGCGGGCAGCGATAAGTTTTCTGGGACTCATGACAAGAAGTGCATACGCACCTTCTATGATGCCCATGGCCGCCACAACTGCTTCCTCGATCGAATGCGTTTTCACACGCTCCCTTGCGAGCTGATAAGCAATAACTTCTGAATCAATAGTCGTCTGGAAAATGGCGCCTTCGTCTTCAAGTTCCTGACGAAGCCTGACTGTGTTGGTCAGGTTGCCGTTATGTGCTATGGAAAGTGTACCTTTGACGTATTGGGTAACCAGCGGCTGAGCATTCTCATAGACGCTTCCGCCTGTTGTAGAATATCGTACGTGTCCTATTGCTATGGTACCGGAAAGTTTTTGCAATACTTCAGGCTTGAAAACCTCGCCAACAAGGCCCATCGCTTTATGACAGCGGATAAATCCGTCGTCATTTATAGCTATGCCGCAGCTCTCCTGTCCCCGATGCTGCAAGGCGAAAAGTCCATAATAGACAAGGGGTGCAAGTGTCAGGTTATTTCTGTCGTAAATGCCGAATACTCCACATTCATCATGCAGCTTCTCTGGCAAAAAAGATCCCCCGCTTTCTGCTGCTCAAAAACTTTCCAAAAAAGAATCGGCACCATCATTGTGGTGCCGCTTTTTGCTTTAACACGTTACTATTCTAAACATAGGGGGGGCTCGTGTCAATTGTTCAAGTTGTTAAGATTCCATCCTAAATGACCCTGAAGCGTCACCTGAATGCAGAAAAGCTAAAGAGCCGGTTGATCCGCATGCTATAATCGGATCATCAGAAAACATAGTTCCTGCGGACCCCCGGAGCGTTGCCCCGGCCGCAAAAGGAGACGCACTTGCAGATGGAATCACACGTGACCGCGGATCCGCATTTCTCACTTCTGGAAAATTGCCGGCTTTGCCCGCGTGAATGCGGCGTCAACCGGCTGGCCGGAACACGCGGCGTATGCGGCATGGGAGCAGAAATCACTGCGGCAAGGGCGGCACTGCACTTCTGGGAGGAACCCTGTATATCCGGAACGCGAGGCTCTGGAACTGTCTTTTTTTCAGGATGCAGTCTCCACTGCAGCTTCTGCCAAAACGAGCCGATCAGCCGCGGACGGGCCGGACAGATCATTTCGATCGAGCGGCTGTGCGAAATATTTTTCGAGCTCAAAGAGCAGGGAGCACACAATATCAATCTGGTGACACCAACGCACTTTATCCCACAGATCACATCAGCACTTCGAAGGGCAAAGGAAAAAGGACTTGATCTTCCAATCGTCTGCAATTGCGGCGGTTATGAAAATGTCGAAGCCCTTCGCATCTGGGACGGGTTGATTGATATTTATCTGCCTGATCTGAAATTTTACGCAGGGGCATTGTCAAAGACTATGTGCGGCGCACCGGATTATTTTGAAAAAGCAAGCTTAGCTTTACTGGAAATGTTCAGGCAGACAGGCGAACCCCAATTCGATAAAGACGGACTCATGCAAAAAGGCATGATCGTACGTCACCTCATGCTGCCTGGTCATCTTTTTGACACGCGGCGCCTGCTCTACTATTTATGTGATACATATGGAAATAAAATATATATCAGTTTAATGAATCAATACACACCTCCGGTCAAATCCGGTGCAGGGGGATCTAACGCTCCCGATCATGCACTTCGCGAAAATCATTACGAAGTGATGGTCCAATACCTGCAGGAGCTTGGCCAGGAGAATGCATATATTCAGGACAGCGGTACCGACTCTGAGAGCTTCATTCCGCCGTTTGACCTGACAGGAATATAGGAATTACGAACAGCCAGAAAAATGCCTGGGCATTGGAGAAATCATTTATGAAGGTAATTTTTTTAGATGTTGACGGTGTGTTAAATTCAGAACCATTTCTTGAAAACAATACAGAATCGATTGATAGAAACAATGTCTGTAAATTAAAGAACGCCTTGGACATAACAAATGCAGTAATTGTCATGTCTTCCGGTTGGCGGTTGTTGTTTAATGACAATATGCTTCCCGAAAGCGGCGATTCACAATATCTATATGATATTTTATGCAAATTTGGTATTAAACTATTTGGAAAAACACCGGATTTCAGTACCGAAGAAATTCGGATCAACAAAACATTCAGTCATGTAAAAGCTCTGGAGATCCTTGCATGGCTGGATGCACATGATCGGGTTGAGAATTATGTGGTATTGGATGATCTGGATTTGAATAGCGAAATAATTCATGCACACCAAGTCCGAACAAACCCACAATTGGGGCTCACAGAGGAAGACGCTGCGCGTATTATCAGCAAACTGAGTTTTTGATTATTTACCGCTCAATATCCCTCCCCTCCGCGTTTCCACATATTTCCGGAACACACACATTGGGAGGAGAAATATTGTCGGGAAGTGAGTCAATCGAAAAAAATGCCAGATCCTTCACTTCAGCCAGATCGGCATTCAATTGTCCGCAATAGTCCCTACAGATATATACGATGTCAATACAGGAGACTTCGTCTCCGTTAGGATAAACATAATGCAGTTCTTTCCCGGAAAAAATGCCAAATAGTTCCAGTGTATGAGCTGTGAGCCCGGTCTCTTCGAACAATTCACGTCTCGCTGTCTCTTCGACATCTTCATCGAGTTCTACCGAACCTCCGGAATAACTCCAGCAATTATTGTCCGCTCTTTGCTGGAGAAGTATCTCGCCCTTGGTGTTCTCGACAATAACACTCGCACCACACTGAAGAAGAGGGATATGGCCGACCAGTTTCCTCAAGCCCATTATATAATCGCTCATATCCGCAGCCACCGTGCAATCAGAATTATTGAAATAATCTTCAAAGGTGATAAAAAGAGAACCGTCCAAGGGAAATCCCTCAAACGGTTCTGTTGTGGAGCGGAATACGAGATTCGGACTCGCGACTTTCACCTTGGCAAGGTGACACTCTACCACTGAGTTAATTCCGCACGCACGATGTATTATATCGACCGGAGTGCTTATTGTCAACGGGGAATTTGGAATATTGTCCCTGCGGATATTGTCCCTGCGCTCTTGCGTTGCCGCAGGGGAATGTCATCAAACAGATAATTCATTTTCTCCCGCCACGATAACGCGCTGATCGTTTAAAAATTCTGTGAATTCGTTGATCATCTCGTGTCCGTGCTTTTCATCGATAAGATAGGGAGTCCAGAATTGGCTTTTACTGAAATTGGACCATGTCAGGAAATAGGCGATTTCACATGCAAGCGGGTCCCCGGTTATTGCGTCGAGGCATTCACGAAACCAGTCCGGTCTTGGATTGTTGTCGGGGCTCAGGCCTTCATATTCCTTGCCGTCGGAAGCGGTGTCCAGCATGCGAAGTCCGGCTTCCGTGACCGCAGCCACTTTATGCCGGTCCCGGGCAATTGCACAGACCTGCCGGCAGGTTGCTGTCAATGTTTCCATCCATTTGTCCGAAGCCGTCGGACGGTCATGGTACATGTCGAATCCGATAACATCGATAAAATCGTCGCCGGGGTAGCGGGACAGATATTCCTCTTCATCCGCAAACGGACCATTGGGTGAATATGCATAGAGAAAGTTGTGGATTCCTTTTTCATTCTGAAGGTAAAGAATTGTGTATCGGAACAGTTCCTTATACTCGTACGCAGTACAATGATCCGCACCCCACCAGAACCAGCTCCCGTTGTTTTCATGAAAAGGCCGAAAAATCACAGGTATCAGTTCACCGCTGTCAGCTGTGACGGCACGGGCATATTCCGCAATTATGTCAAGATAACGCAGGAAATCTGCGTGGTATCTGCCGCCCGGCATGATCTCCGTGACAATTCCCGGCTCGGTTCGGTTCGGTGAATATCCGGCAAATTTTTCGTCGCACAGGGCAAAATCAGGAGCGTGCATGGACAGAGTTACAATCACTTTTTCTCGATGAAGCTGTTTGGTTACGGCAACGGCCTGACTGAATGTTCCTTCATAGCCGGTAAATGAGAGGGTATCGATTCCGACCACAGCAGGATGTGTCCCGGATATGCGCTTGACGTCTGAATCCGAGCCGTCGAAACGGTCGATGGAAATGCCGATGTGACCCGCATTCTGCTGTCCGAACATCATGCCCTTACTTTTTGACATGTCATAGAGAAGCCTCATGAGCGCCTTTGTGCTTTCCGCGGCATCGGGATCCGCCGTTGCAACCGAGTATTTCACGCAGACACAGGTATCCGGATCAGCCAACTGTTGTTTGCTTACAGGAAAAACCGTTCGTACAGTGCCGTTTCCGGTTTGGTTATCACAATTGCCCATGTGCATCCTTTCAGTCCGGACCGGTGTTTCCCAAAAGGGGCCGGATTACATAATATACGTGATATATTTATGCCAATTATTTCTTTGCGCTGAAATCGCGGAAAGGATCCTGTATGTCCGAAATATCTCCGCCAAGACGCTTTATCGCTGATATAGTCTCGTAAAAGAACTGTCTGTCGATCTCCCTGACATGACGGTCAAGATAACTTTTAAGGAGAGGCACGGCACGTCCGTCGCCGTAATCTCCCAGGCAGATAGCAGCAATGACCTTATGTTCCATGTTCCGGAAAGCCTTTTTAAGGCATTGAAAAATCTCTTCATCCGGTTCCGTGCGGCCGATCTCAGTCAGATAAATCACCAGATATTCAAAGGGTCCTTTGAGTCCTGTTCCGGCTGCACCTTCTATTCTTGCTGAAAGCTCAGACACTATTTTTTCCGCAAAAGGCACGACAAATGCTTTGATGCCGTCGGCAACATATTCATCCGGTTCGGACAGTGCGCAGAAACGATTCAGCACCGGTTCGATTGCCGGTTCATATGTCCACTGTCCAAGCACGCGCAGAGCCGCCAGGCCGACCGCCAGTTTATTCCGGAAAGCGTCATCATCTTCACCGTCCGCAGGCGTCCAATCACGAGCCAGGGCCATTTCCACGAGTCTGTCGGAAGAAGCCTCTCCAAAAGCGCCGACGCGCAGCATAAGAAGATCCGGCAGATCTCCGTCGAGCACTTCTGCGGCAATAGAGAAAACCGTCATCACGTCTTCGATTTTGAGAAGCGAATCAAAAAAACCCTCCGGCGTCCCTTCAGATAACCCTTCCAGTTCTGTAACAAACCATGGCTGCAGGCTGTTGACCACGCTGTTCTGGAGATAGTCCTGAAACTCGGAAGAAGCAAGTGTCGTTTCATTTGACACGCCCTCCAGCAATTCATCATACACTTCACCCAAAACGCGGTTGTATTCGCGAAAAAGTAAAACGGCCTGTTGTCTGATCTGATTATCCATTCTAAATACCCCCTGCATGGTAAGTGTCCTTTTACTGCGTTTTCAACAATACACCTGTGTGTTCTTAATAAAAAGAGACCCGAGGTCCTCGAAAGAACTTCGGGTCCCCACTAGTGGAGGCGCCACCCAGAATTGAACTGGGGATAAAGGTTTTGCAGACCTCTGCCTTACCGCTTGGCTATGGCGCCGCAGTAAGAATCAACGGTCAAAATGATACCATTAAAGGCAACGCTGCGTCAACAGAAATTTTGACAATTGCTCAAAAGTCCCGTCCGGAGGCCCCTGTTATCCGTTTTCCGTCTTGTTATCGGTGTCCGTCGGCTTTTCTTCAGGATGCATATTTTTTTCTGTCACAACTTCTTCAAGGGGTTTAATCGCAAGCATAGAATCGAGGAGATCAATATTCATGCCCGTAATCTGGCGGAATTTGACCTTTGCCCGATCCATTGTCTCCTGCATCTGGCGAATCTCATTGGGGCGCTTCACTTTGAGTGTCGTCGTCTTAATGAGGTCCTGGAAGCTATACACATAATTGCGGATGCCCTTGAAGCCCGGTATCTGCAGGTTGATCTCCTTCACGACTCCATCAAGGCGATGAACAAGCTCGTCCTCCGAAATTCCTTCCTTACTGAGAATCTGCGGATCCAGAACGAACTTCGCACTGATAGTCACATCTCCATCTTTTTCATTGTCGCCGAATACCATCGACTCCTTAATGAATGGATAACGCATGATAAGCTGCTCGATTTCTTCAGGGAAGACTTTCTTTCCGCTTTTAAGGACGATCATGGATTTGAGACGCCCTGTTATAAGAATACACCCTGTTTTCGAATCAATTCGCCCGACATCTCCCGAGCGGAACCAGCCGTCTTTATCGATAGCTGCTGCCGTTGCTTCAGGATCTTCGTAATAGCCGGCCATAACAACCGGACCCTTGATCAGAATTTCGCCCTCATTGCCGTCCACATCATTATCAATCGCAATTGTGATGCCACCAAGCGGCAGGCCCACCGTTCCCGGTACAAATACTTTGTAATTGCAGCCGGCCACTACAGGAGCCGTCTCCGTAAGGCCGTATCCCTGCAGAATACGTACACCGATGTCGTCGAAAAACGAGATGATCTTCGGGTCAATAGGCGCGGCACCACATATGCCGAGCTTGAATGACCCGCCGAAAGCCTTGTGGATCTGTTTGAAAACAACACGGCGCAGATCTATCTTCACCTTGCGGAGCACACGGGTAATCCGGATCATCTTTTTAACAAGTGCAAGTTTATTCTGCTTGGTCAGATTATCCATCACTTTTTTGTAAAAACTTTCGAAAAGCGTGGGCACTCCGATAATCATGTTGATTTCATATTCTTCCATGTTTTTCTGAATATAGCGAAGCCCGTCGCAGATGCAGACGCAGCCGCCCATATAGAGGGCATAGAACAGGCCGCATGTATTTTCAAAAGTGTGGTGAAGCGGCAAAATGGAAAGCATTCGGGTGCCGACCTTGAATTTCTCCACTTTGGCCAGAGCAATAATATCGGCCGTGATATTGCGGTTGCGCAGAAGAACACCCTTTGACTGGCTGGTCGTACCTGAGGTAAAAAGCAGGGAAACTATCTGTTCCGGATCAATCGTACGTTCATTATAGGATGTATCCCCGCTTTGCAAATTTTTGCGTCCGACACTCAGAAGTTCGTCAAATGCATAATATTTCGCATTATTAAAATATTCACCCGGAGCTTTTTCTGATGTCCTGGGCGGCTTCATACAGATAAATGTCGTTATCTCCGGCAAAATCGCATGCGCTTTTTTCATGATTTCCAAAAACGAACCATCAAAAATAACCGCGGACACATGCCCTCTCGCGAGAAGTGACAAAAGCTCTTCCGAAGGAAGGAGCCGGTCCAGCGGCACGGAAATCCCGATACCGTTTACAATCGCAAGATGTGCAACACACCAACGGTAACTGTTCTCACCGACAACTGCTATATTTTTATCTGCAAGGCCAAGTGACAGCAGCGCCGTACCACAGGCATTGACATCCGCGCCAACCTCCCGATAGGTTCTTTTAATGATCTCTCCTTTGGGATCTTCACGAAATCGAAATGCCGGCAGATTACCATAAAGTCTCACACTTTGCTGGAACATCTCCTTCAGGTTAGAAAACGGACGAACCGAAAAGAATGGTCTACTCTCTAAAACCTGCATTTGTGCGGCCTCCTTTGTTCACTCAAAAGCTCAACCGATCGTATATAATATTTTATCGCTTACATTATATGTCAGAACAGCCCTTCTTTTCCACACTTCGGAAACCTTCCAGGTAATGAGAGCATTTTGAATATCCCACTAGTCAGAAGGTCCATGCCATACTCCCTGTCTCAATTAATGTGATTGAGCTGAAAATTTTGCGATTGTATTTTTAGCAAAAGTCACTGCATCTTCTATTTCCTTTTTATTGGGATGACCCAGAGCGAAACAAAGAAAACTTCCCTGGCACATGAATTCATCCGCAATTTTGACGCCATTTTCTATAAGCTGTTTCCGTACATCTCACTGATACATCTTTTTCGAGACACAGGATGTTATGAGCGCAACCCTTTTTACTTTACCCGGATTAAACATGTTAACAAAATACATCATTTCCGGCAGGCTTTTCTTGCCATAAATACCGCCTACAAGAAACAAAAGGTCAACGTTCTCATAGCTCGGATGCTGTGCAGCATTTTTCGCTTCAATTTTCAGTGCGGCTGCGATACTTTCGGCGATCATTTTTGAGTGGTTCGTCTTTGTTGCATATACCAATCCTATTTCCATATGTACCTCCTGCAATATGTTCTCCGCCAACGGAATGGGCTTATATGACTGCGGATAACCTGTCCATTAATATTATATCGGTTTTGGTGAAAAAAAGCAGGTCAATCCAAGGTGTTATTCCAAACGAGTGCAGGCAGCCACCCAATCAACGTGTATTTTTCGCTCATTATGGAAGGGGGAAAACCCCATTTTCTGTAATCCATTGCAGGACAGTAAAAACACCTTCCTGGTTTTTATGCCAAAAAGGTGTTTGGAATTATTCACAGAGATGCTTCAATCCGACGCATACGCTATTTGCCGGAAGAAAAAGCGCGAATGATAATCTTAATTATTTCTGCTGCTATATGAAAGTAGGCGCCGAAATCTTCAGCCTCCTGCTTAATCGCATCTACCGTATCATTAACTCCCGTACTTACATTGATGATGGCGGCACTTGCTATTTCCACACCATCTTTCGTAGCATTGACAACAAACTCAGCATCCTTCAAAATCACAGGACCTGACACTTTGAGCTGGTCTGTCGTGATCTTCACATTACTGCTGATTTGTTCTGCATTCTCCATAATTCCTGGCAATGTCCTGATTGTCCTGCTGATCGAATCCTGATTGGACTCGACCATTGACCGGAACGTACCGATCACTTTGTTCGTTTTCCAAAGAATAGCGATCAAAAAGACGCCGATCACGGCCAATAAAGCACAACCCAGAAACAGAAGCAGATCCTGAAGCGTAAATTGAATTACCATTGTGGATTCCTCACTTGTCAGAATTTTTCAGGTCTTTTGCAATTTTGTCGACTGTTGTATCTATATCATGAGCGACTTCGTGATGGCCAACCTTGATGTCCTTCTTAACTGCGTCTTTTTTGTTGTGTGCGTCTTTGATGACACTTTTTATTTCGCGGGCCGCATGGGATGCAGAGTCCTTGACGAACTCAACTTTCTTATGGGCGATTTCTTTTGTACTTTCAACAACATCTTCCGCCTTATCGATAATATCTTGTCTGGTTTCTTTGCCTGCTTTGGGAGCCAGAAGAACTCCGGCTGCCACGCCGACGGTTGCAGCAATGCCGATGCCCGCTGCAAGCTTCTTTGCATTCTGAACTTTTTGTTTCTTTTTCTTATCCTTGCCAGCCATGTCCAATAAATCTTTAATAATCATAATAATAACCTTCTTTCATTCTTAGACACATATGTTGTGTCCGGCAAATCCGATAGGACTGTTTCTTTATCGTTGCTTAGGCTTCTGCAATGGTTTCCGTTCCGATTTGTCAGAAATTGCAGTGTATAATCAAAATAATCTGTAAAGCATATTCGCAGGATGCAACCTGTTGCCAACCTGACAATGCTTGATTCGCAGCCCTCTTCACTGCTGAGTGCTGCACAAATATTATATCACTTAATCGTCAGAATGAATAATTTATTTTTACAGTATATTGTATTGGTTGATACAAAAATGCCGGGCAGAAAACAATTCTGCCCGGCATTTTTCAGGTCTTCCTATCCCACTGTTTTAAACAGCAGTTTTCAAACAGTAATTTTTAAACAGCTACTTCAAACTGACTGTTATAGAGATGCGAGTAGAAGGTGCCTTTTCTGAGCAGTTCTTCATGTGTTCCCTGCTCAACAATGTTGCCGTCATTCATTACAAGAATCAAATCGGCATTTCTGATTGTAGAAAGTCTGTGTGCTATTACAAAGCTGGTTCGACCCTTCATCAGAATGTCCATTGCTTTCTGTATAAGAACTTCCGTGCGCGTATCCACACTGCTGGTTGCTTCATCCAGGATGAGAATTTCAGGATCAGCAAGAATTGCCCTGGCAATCGTAAGGAGCTGTTTTTGACCCTGCGACACATTGCTGGCCTCTTCATTGAGAACCATATTGTAGCCATCCGGCAATGTATGGACAAAGTGATCCACCTGCGCGGATTTGGCCGCCTGATGTACTTCCTCGTCTGTTGCATCAAGCTTTCCGTAACGGATATTATCTGTAACCGTGCCGTTATAGAGCCACGTATCCTGGAGTACCATGCCGAAAAGTGAACGCAGTTCGTCGCGTTTGAAACAACGGATGTCATGGCCGTCCACCAGGATAGCTCCGCTGTTAATATCATAGAAGCGCATGAGAAGCTTAACGATGGTCGTTTTTCCGGCTCCGGTCGGTCCTACGATGGCAACTTTCTGTCCGGGTTTGACCTGGGCACTGAAATTTTTGATAATTATCTTGTCCGGATTATATCCGAATGTCACATCATCAAACTCCACGTGACCGGCCGCCTGCACATACAGATCCGTCTCCGGAATACTCTTGTCCCTTAAGACACACAAAGCATTATCCTGTTCGGAAACTTCATCTTTTTCTTCCAGGAATGAAAACACACGTTCGGACGCTGCCATCGTCTGCTGCAGTATATTGGAGATGTTCGCAATCTGCGTGATCGGCTGTGTAAATGAACGTACATACTGAATGAATGACTGGATTCCGCCGATGGATACGGATCCGTTCGCCGCAAAATAGCCTCCCAGAATACAGATTGCCACATATCCGATGTTGCCTATGAACATGGTAATCGGCATGATAAGACCTGAAAGAAAGGTTGACCTCCAGGCGGCCTGATAGAGTTTATCAGTGAATTTGCTGAAGATCTTTGCAGAATCTGCCTCGCCGTTGAATGACTTGACCAGAACGTGGCTGCCATACATTTCTTCAACATGTCCGTTGACGTGTCCGAGATAGTCCTGTTGCTGAACAAAATATTTCTGGGATTTCCTGACGATCAGCATAACGAAAATCAGGGAAGCAGGTATGATGCACAGGGCAACAAGCGTGAGCTGCCAACTGATACTTATCATCATAATAAGAATACCGACAAGCATCGTCACGGACGTTATAATCTGTGTAATACTCTGGCTCAGGCTCTGGCTTATCGTATCAACATCATTTGTAATACGGGAAAGAACTTCACCGATTGTGGTGGTATCGTAATACTTGAACGGAAGCCGATGGATCTTGTCTTCTATGTCACGGCGAAGTTTGTAAGTCACTTTCATTGCCACGCCGCTCATGATATATCCCTGAATGTATGAGAACACCGCGCTGATGACATATAGACCGACAAGCAGCAACATAATCTGACCTATTTTATTAAAATCGATTCCGCCGCCTTTTCCGGAAATTTTATTCATAATTCCTTCAAACAGAACGTCGGTAGCCTGGCCCAGAATCTTGGGCCCTACAACGGAGAATACCGTTGATATTATCGCAACAATGAAAACTATGATAATTGTGATCTTATATTTGCCAAGGTAACTCAGCAGTTTTTTCATCGTCCCTTTGAAATCCTTGGCCTTTTCACCGGGCATTAATGCTCCGGGACCGCCCATCGGACGTGGTCCGCCCATCGGACGGCGTCCCGCGGGCTTGACAGGTTTTTTTAAGTTATTCTCACTCACTCCAATTCCTCCTTTGACAGCTGCGAAGAAGCAATTTCATAGTATTCGGGGCAGCTAGCCAGAAGTTCCCTGTGTGTGCCCTTCCCGACAATTCTTCCATTGTCGAGAACTATGATTTGTTCCGCGTTCATGATGGTGCTGACACGCTGTGCAACAATGAGAAGCGTACTGTCGCCGGTGTTTGCCTTCAGCGCTTTTCGAAGGGCTATATCCGTCTGGAAGTCCAATGCGGAAAAACTATCATCGAAAATATAGATCTGTGCTTTTTTTACAAGGGCACGGGCAATGGACAATCGCTGTTTCTGACCGCCGGAAACGTTGTCTCCGCCCTGCGAAATTTCCGATTCAAAACGATCTGTTTTCTCATCGATAAACTCCATCGCCTGTGCGACCTGTAACGCAGTCAGAATTTCTTCATCCGTCGCGTCCTTTTTGCCGTAACGCAGATTCGAAGCTATCGTTCCTGAAAGCAGGACCCCTTTTTGAGGGATATATCCGATGTGTGACCGTAAGTCCTTTTGGGAAACTTCCCGCACATCAACATCATTTATCAGAATCTGACCTTTGGTAACATCGTAAAAACGAAGGATCAGATTCACAAGAGTCGATTTTCCTGATCCGGTTGATCCAATAAAAGCAGTGGTTTCACCGGGTTTGGCAGTAAAGGTAATGTCACTTAAGACATCCTCATCCGCGCCCTGGTAACGGAAATTAACATTCTTAAACTCCACGTATCCTTTTTTGGAAGTCTCAAGGCTTTTCGGATTTGGAGGATCGATAATGGTGGTATGGGTTTCGAGAACCTCCGCGATACGGTTTGCAGAGACTGCGGCACGAGGCACAAAGATGAACATCATGGCAATCATCAGGAAACTCATGATAATCTGCATGGCGTACTGCATAAAGGCCATCATATCACCAACCTGCATGGTAGATTCGGAAATCTGATGGGCACCGACCCATACGACCAGCAGCATAACACCATTCATTATCAGCATCATGGCCGGCATCATAAATGTCATCGTACGGTTGATAAACAGGTTGACCTTTGTAAGATCCTTATTCGCTTTATCGAAACGGTCCTTTTCAAAATCACGGGTGCCAAAGGCGCGTATAACCATTAGTCCGCTTAAGTTCTCCCTGGCAACAAGGTTTAAATTATCTATCAGCTTCTGGACCTTCTTGAACCGGGGAAGAGTTACCGCAAGAACAATCAGGATCATGCCGACCAGTACGATACATGCTACGGCAATGATCCAGCTCATGGAGGCGGATTTATTCAATGCCATAAAGACTCCGCCTACAGCCATGATCGGGGCGTACAGGATCATTCTGACTCCGATAGTAAGGAGTGTCTGGATTTGCGTGACATCGTTGGTGGACCGGGTTATCAGGGAAGCTGTTGAAAATTTGTCAAATTCATTGTTTGAAAAGCTCTCAATTCTGTTGAAAATATCCACCCGCAGCGTACGGGCAACACCTGCCGCGATACGAGAGGAAAACAAGCTGACAAAAATGGAAGCAAGTCCTCCCAGCAATGCTATGAGAAGCATCGCTCCGCCGATCTTCAAAATATAGGAAGTCTGGATATCCGTGAGGTTAATGCCGAGTTCCTTATAAAAACTTCCGGTGAATGCAGCTGCGCTCTGTTTGAGAATGGCCTGATCATTCACAACTGCTTTGTCATGCGCATTCTGGACGACGGACTCCGGCATCATGTCAAGCTGCGGCTGCATTGCATACAATTTAGCAAAGTCCATGCTTTTGACATCGACAGTGCTGCTCGCAGCTGTCGTAGTCTGACCTTGCTGCTTGGCATAGTCCGTCATCACATTGATGAATGTCCAGGTTGCATTTCCGAAAGTGAGGTCGAGTTGGTCAGAAATATCGGCGGCAACCGGATTACGCACGTAAATCTGCGTACCTTTAGCATTCGGATACAGGCTTTCATAGGATTTGCCCTGTGCATTCTGATCGGTTCCGGACACAAGCGTGTAGTTGTCCTGTACAAGTTTCTTCTCGTCCGCCAGCATAAATGTCTGCATAAGTTTCATGCCGTCCTGGCTGATCGCCTTTGGGGATGCCTCTTCCACACCATTTTGCTGGATGCCGACATTAACAATTTTCGACATATAATTCGGCAGGTTAAGGTCACTCATCGCCTGCCCGAACAGCAGCAGCAGAACTAAAACTAAAATAATCGAATACGGTTTCAGGTATTTAGCCAATTTTTTCAAAACTCAATCATCCTCTCCATATATTTAATGTTGTAAGGTTCTTCCTGCGGTATTCTCAGTGGAATCATTTGCGGTGCTTGCTTCGTTATCTCTGTAAGTGCAGTCACCTTCTAACATTTACAGTCGGACATGCCGTGATTTTCCTCGAGGGTCTTCATTATTTGATTTGATAATCTGATGTATTCCCTTATGTTTGCTTCTCCGACTTTCTGAACAAGTTCCTCTATTACTGCGTCTGTACCTATCTTGATATGATCAAGAATTTTCTGGCCCGCAGGTGTGAGGGACACAAGTGTAACACGACGGTCTTCGACAGTAGTATTACGTTTGACTAATCCCTTTTCCTCCAAAGAACGCAGCTGCTGTGAGACAGCCGGCAAAGAAACGTGCGAATGCTCTTTGATCTTCATAACACGCACGCCCGCATTTGCATCGTCATCCTGTGAAAGACGGAAAATGTGCATAAGGGTCGCATATTCTGCAAAAGGAACTCCTGAGTTAGCTGATGTAATCATCATCATTTTTCTCGAAACAAACAGAGTTTTGAAGAGTTGCTCTTTAAGCAGATTATCCAAAGTATTTCACCTCCATTAACAATTAACTCACTTAACACTTAAGGCTATTAACCTTTTGTGTATTTATTACTTTACTGCATCTTCGCGGCGAATGCAACTAGCCGGACAAATTTATTTTTCGACATAAAAATAACGACCAAACCCTGCATAACGGACTTTCTTGCGGTGTCCATACTGCAGGGTCTGGTCGTTTTAAGGAGGCTTTGCTTAAAAGAGGCTAATTAAAATCTTTTATCTCACATAAACAATGCGTTTCGACGGCTTATCTTCAGCCCTGCATCAATAGTTCCATAACGTACATTTCAAGTTTTTCATAGTTGCGTTCCGCTACGCACTTGTCCCGGAAAGCATTATCAAATTTCTCGACTTTCTTTTCAAGCATTTCTACGATCTTCATGCTGTTCTGGATGTGGCGGTAGCAGTCTTCACTTTTCTGTGTACGCATGGCCTTGACATCAAGACCTACCATCTCGCCGTTCCTGCCATACCCATTATCCATGAGTACCTTGACCTGATTAAATGCATTACGAAGATTTTCTACTCCAAATGCCTTGTCCTGATCATACTTCATGCCGTTCTGATCATTCAAGTGGACACTCCAGAGTTTACCGAAGGTCATACCGAACGCCATTTCATATGCCGGGTCGAGTCCGGCGAGAATAGCGTGGGCGCTCTCCAGTACGGCTCCAACACGTTTGGGATCCCTGGATGCTGCAGATACAGCCATCACGTGTCCGAGCGTACCGCAGTAGCTCCTGTCGATTGGCTCGTTGGGCTTGGGCTCAATAAGAACCCGGATCTCAGGATCATAGTCCAGCATACTGTCGACAGAGGCAATCAGCTTTTTTATCTTATCAACGGGTTGTTTGCTCTCTGCGCATAAAGTTCCTTCACGTGCCAGCCACAGGACGATGTTCTTTGACCCCAAAGCTTTTGCGATATCAATGGAACGATAGGAACGCCACATTGCAAAATCGTAGTCTTCCTTACTGTTTGTTGTGTAGCCGCCGTCGATCGTGTGCGGATCCATCCACATGCGGGGAGCAACAAACTCAGCAGACAGGCCGTATTTATCCAAAACGGATTTAACATCTTTTGCATATTCAATAATCTGCTTCTCCGTCATGTTGTTCATGTCCGGAACCGCGTCGTCATCGTGGAACTGTACGCCGCTTAAGCCAATCTCTGCAAACTTCCTGACCTTCTCTTCAAATGCAATACTTTCTCTGACTTCGGGGCCGAATGCGTCAGCACCCTCGCTGACGTTCCAGGGACCACAGGTAAATTTGAATCTGCTCATATTTTCACTCCTTGTTTCTTATTAGCCTATATGCCATCGAAAAATGATAAGATGTTTCTATCTGCTAAAACGTATCTTAGCACGGAAAATTCGATTAGTAAATATTTTTTACGAATTGTGAGAGGAAAATAATGATTTACAAAAATACGGAATCCCCGCGAAGGGCTAAAAATCTGAAATACCTGCGCATCAGCAACCGCGCTGAAATAATCCGCTGCTTATCCATACAAGGACCGATCAGCCGGATAGAACTTGCCAGTCAACTTGGTTTGACCAAAATGGCTATCAGTTCCATTGTTTCAGAAATGATAGAAGAAGGCTTGGTTCTGGAGCAGGGCACGCATGCTGCCAGCGACAAATCCCGCACGGTCCTTCCTGAAAACCCTTTGGATGAGCCAACCCTTGCTGAAAACCCTTCGGAGGAGTCCTTTCTTTCTGTTACGGAGGAGTCCTCCTGTACCCCCCCTGCGGGTGTCGGCCGAAGACCCAGTATACTTACCGTTCACGCTGAGCAGATCAATGCGCTGGGACTGTATCTCTCCCGTGATGCAATAGAAGGTGTACAGTGTGATGTTACCGGGAAAATAATCCGGACCTGGAATCACCCTCTGGAAGAATTTACAAATTCAGATAATTATCTGAAACAGATCGACGAAATACTTGATGTGATGCTGCTCAAAACCGCCGGCCGCCATGTGGTTGGCATCGGCATCAGCAGCATCGGTCCGCTTGATATGTCAACCGGAAGGCTTCTCTCCCCAGCAAATTTTCATGGCATACACAATTTGTCATTAACCGAATTCGTCCAAAGGAAATGCAGCTTCCCGGTAATACTCGATAATGATATGAATGCTGCTGTCCAGGCAGAACAGCTTTATGGAACAGCAAAGAAATACCGTCACGTTGTTTATCTTGGAATTGCCAATGGTATCGGCGCAGGCGTCATATCCTATGGCCGGATTTTCCAGGGCAGCAGCGGAGTTGGCAGGGAACTCGGGCACATGAGTATAAACCTGGATGGCCCGGACTGTTTATGCGGCAATCGAGGATGCCTTGAGCTTTATGCAAGTATCCCCGTACTCCTTCGACAATCCGGATCCCAAAATATCAAGGAAATGGTAAATCAGGCGGTCAACGACCCGGCATCTGCCAATGCCTGGCAGCCCCGGATGATGCAGGCACTGACCACAGCTCTCGTCAACATTGCCAATATTTTCGATCCGGAAATAATACTTCTCGGACATCAAAGCATATATCTGGCTCCTATTCTTTTGCCGGATCTGGAAAACGAGGTTAACAAGCATATAATTCAGCGGGAAATCCGGCATATTCCCATCCGGATTGCTGCTTTCGGCGAACAAACACCTCTGGTTGGTGCTGCCGCACTTGTTTTCCAGGCAGTATTCCGCGGAGAAATACCGGTATGCTAAATACAGCCATTCCTGTTTCAAGTTTATCTTTGGCATATCATATGACACGAAGGAACGTCCGGATCCAATCGATTCAAAACTCCTGCTTGACAACGGGGACCTCGGCTGATAGAATCGAATAGCGTTGCAGGAATATCTGCAAATACTGATGTTATGGCGGCATAGCTCAGTTGGCCAGAGCGTCCGGTTCATACCCGGCAGGTCGTAGGTTCGAATCCGACTGCCGCTACCATCCGGCCCGTTGGTCAAGCGGTTAAGACATTGCCCTTTCACGGCGAAGCCAGGAGTTCGATTCTCCTACGGGTCACCAAACGGATATGATAAGCCATCGCTCACGCGGTGGCTTTTTCATTTCTCAAAACTTTTCAGCCTGTTGGATTTGCAATCACTGAATAAAAACATATCCTTAGATGTTATGTTTTATGTTTTGCGTGCAGTCATTATCGCCCGTCTTGACTTGATTTTTGTTTATGGTATAGTTATTTAGCGACACACGAAACAGCATTCATAAGGATGCAGTGACTGTATGTCAGATCCGGGAGCTTAGCTCAGCTGGGAGAGCACATGCTTCACACGCATGGGGTCGCAGGTCCGAGTCCTGTAGTTCCCACCACCAAATCCCCTAGAGGCTGTAAGGTCAGGGCACTGAAAAACTCTTCGGAATTAGATCCGGAGAGTTTTTTGTATCCTCCAATTCATTTAAATATATATCAATTTGTTATATAATGTATTCATCAACTTTAAGAAGGTGATGAATATGTTAATGCAGCCGGAAATCCCGTGCAGCCCGTATCTACAGCTCTATGAACTCATCGTTCCCCATGATCACAAACTCAGAAAGATTAAGCAGATGGTTGACTTCTCGTTCGTATATGACGAACTCAAGAAAAACTATTGTCCGGATAATGGTCGCGGAGCTATCGATCCGATCCGCATGTTTAAGTACTTATTTCTTAAATCTCTGTATGATCTTTCCGACGTCGACCTTGTGGAGAGATCGCGCTGCGATTTGGCCATCAAGTATTTTTTGG
>Ga0209125_1001639_pt1 | contig 19949 bp, 26 predicted proteins | sample BarGraIncub1131A_FD_184503 | JGI IMG/M metagenome (GOLD analysis project Ga0209125, IMG submission 184503) | Arctic peat soil microbial communities from Barrow, Alaska - Barrow Graham LP Incubations 11-31A (SPAdes) (version 2) | ecosystem: Environmental > Terrestrial > Soil > Wetlands > Peat...
ACCTTTAATGTTGTAGAGCGCCATTCTACGTGCCTCTGACAGGTTTTTGCCCGCTCCGATCCAGGCGATACCATTGTTGCTCAGATGCTGAAGTGTCTCTATCAGCGCTTCGCCGCCAAAATCCATACTATGATTGTTGGCGAGTGTTACCAGATTGAAGCCGGCAGCCCGAATGGCCTTTGCAACCTGCGGTTCGGCCCGAAAGCGAAATTTCTTTTCAGAATATTCCTGTCCACCATCGGCGACCGGCGCTTCCAGATTGGCGAGATTAATATCACCGGAAGTAAACTCATCCCTGATGCTGTGAAACGGTTGATCATACCCTTCTTTCTTCAGAAGGGGCGCCCATCTTCCGGCCAGCATGATGTCGCCGACGGCGTTGATGATAATCTCTCCGGCGTGCAGCTGCAGCGGCTGGCAGAGAAGGGAAATGGCGATAAGTATGCAGGTAATGATTGATTTCATCGGGCTCTTTTGCATTGACGTATAACGACGCAAGTGCTAATAAATACACGCTTACTACTGAAAAATAAAGGTGTTTCCCGATGCTTGACATGAAATACATTCGTGAAAATCTGGATGAAACCGAGCGGCGTCTCCGTACGCGCGGCGGAGAATCCTATCTGGACGGCTTTCGTGAGCTGGATGAAAGACGGCGTACGCTGCTGAAAGAGGGTGAAGCGCTCAAGGCGCTGCGCAATTCGGTCTCAGATGAGATTGGCCGTACCAAGGACAAAAGCCTGGTTCAGGACAAGATCATCGAGATGCGCGAGGTCTCTCATAAGATAAAGGGGTTGGACGAAGAGCTGAATCAGGTCGATGAACAGCTGCATTCATTCCTGTTGACGGTGCCGAATCTGCCGCATGCCACGACCCCGATCGGTCTGTACGAAAAAGACAACCTTCTGGTCAGATCCTGGGGAGAACCGCAGCAACTCCCTTTTGAAGCCAAGCCGCACTGGGATCTCGGTGAAGATCTCGGTATCCTTGATTTCGAGCGCGGGGCCAAGATCACCGGTGCGCGTTTCACTCTCTATCGTGGTGCCGGGGCTCGGCTGGAACGGGCCCTGATTAATCTGATGCTTGATTTACACACCGACCACCATGGCTATCAGGAGGTGCTGCCCCCTTTCATGGTCAATCGTGATTCCATGACCGGCACAGGGCAGCTCCCCAAGTTCGAAGAGGATCTCTTCAAGCTGGTCGATCCCGACTTTTTCCTGATTCCGACCGCCGAGGTCCCTGTAACCAATATCCACCGCGGCGAAATTCTTAAAAAGAGCGATCTGCCGATCAGTTATTGTGCCTACACCCCCTGCTTCCGCCGTGAGGCCGGCTCCTACGGAAAGGATACCCGTGGTCTGATCCGTCAGCATCAGTTTAACAAGGTGGAACTGGTAAAGTTTGTCCACCCGTCCGAATCGGATGCTGAGCTGGAAACATTGACTGGCCATGCCGAAAAGGTATTGCAACTGCTGGAACTCCCCTACCGTGTCATGGCGCTCTGCAGTGGCGATATCGGTTTCTCCGCTGCCAAAACCTACGACATTGAAGTATGGCTGCCGGGGCAGAGCTGCTATCGCGAGATATCTTCCTGCAGTACGTTCGGTGACTTCCAGGCGCGCCGCGCTTCGATCCGCTTCCGCGAAGACGAAAAGGGCAAGCCCGAATTTGTCCACACCCTGAACGGTTCCGGCCTGGCCGTGGGGCGCACACTGGTGGCCATTCTTGAAAACTATCAGCAGGAGGACGGCTCCGTGCGCGTTCCGGCAGTGTTACGCCCATATATGGGCGGCTTGGAACGGATAGCCCGTTAAGTGTGTCTTTTATGTACTCATCCGCTGTAATGCCATACAATATACTCCAGGTGACGGTTACTATTTGAAAATTTAAAACAGGTATGCTATAAGACGAAGATGCATGACAATGGAAGGGTGGCCGAGTGGTTTAAGGCAGCGGTCTTGAAAACCGCCGAGTGTAACAGCTCCGTGAGTTCGAATCTCACCTCTTCCGCCATAACTATAACTAACTGAAATAGTTAGTTTAAATAAGCCTACTACTGAAGTGAGACCTTTTATGAGACCTCTTGGTAGTAGGCTTTCTTTGTATTCATCACATGTATTTGTACGCAATGGCATCTACTATTACCGTACAGATATACCTTCCGATATCAAGCATTATTTTCCTGTTGCTGAGATAAAACAGTCACTTAAAACTAAAGACTCGAAGAATGCAAAGGTAGTGGCTGTTAGCCTGGAATACAGGTTACAACAAACCTTCTGCATGTTGCGTACAGGTATGTTGCCTGATGATCTAATCAAGCAGGTTGTGGCTGATATCATACCAAGAAGACGAAAGGCGGCAGTGGTAAGGGGTAAGCTGCTGTCAGAGATTGTTGAACAGTATGTGGCAGAGAAAGAGTCAGGCTGGACATACAAAACCAAGCTGGAAGTAGTTGGCTGTCTCCGGCTGGTCGTTGATGTTGTCGGTAACGTGGAGCCGAAGGAGATAATCAAGCAGACAGTGCTGGACTTCAGGGGTAAGCTAATGAAGTTACCAGCCAATATGTATAAAATTTATCCAGGCAAGACCGTACAGGCGATCTTGGATATGTCAGATGTTGAGCCTATGAGTATCAATTCTGTCAACAAACATATCATGAGGTTGAATGCCCTGTTGAGTTATGCTGTCACCGAAGGCATCATCACTGTCAACTATGCTCAAGGAATGATGTTGTCAGATAAACGCAGGACAGATGAAATGCGGAAGGTATATTCAGTTGAAGACTTAAAAGCTATTGTCAATAATCTGCCAATAAAGCAGGGTAGGCCAGAGCGATTCTGGATACCGATGATTGCTATGTATTCAGGTATGCGACTGGATGAAATATGTCAGCTGTATGTTGAGGATGTTCAGCAGATTGATGGAGTGTGGTGCTTCAACGTAAATGATGAAAAGGACAAGAAGGTTAAATCAGCATCGAGTAAAAGAGTTATACCGATTCATCCGGTATTGTTGTCGTGTGGATTTCTTGAATATATGGATGTTATCAAAGTTCATGGTGATCCGAGACTATGGGTGAATCTGTATTGGCGTAAAGAGGACGGATACGGAAATGCGATAGGTAACTGGTATCGCAGGTTCAACCGAGAGCATGTCAGTAAAGATGAGGGTAAGGTGTTTCACAGCTTTCGCCATACTGTCACGAACTCGCTTAAGCAGGTTGGAGTATCAGAGACAGTGATATCAGAGCTTGTGGGGCATTCTACGAGTGGATCTATGACAATGGGTAGGTATGGCAAGCGTTATCAGCCGAAGGTGCTTCTGGATGCTCTTGTTCAGTTGGAGTATGGTATTCAGGTGCCAAGATGGATCAGCAAGGAGATATGATGGCTGGCAAGCTTAAGAGAGAAAAAGTAACTATTCTGACGATGGTCAAGATTTACTGCGCTAGATTTCATAAGCCAGATGTTGAGCTATGTGCTGAGTGCCAAGACCTTGCTGAATACGCTGTAGAGTGTGTTATGCGGTGTCGATATGGAGAAGATAAGCCTGCATGTGGTTTGTGTCCCACTAATTGCTTCCGTGAAGATTCTTACACGAGAATAGCCGCTATAATGCGCTATGCAGGGCCGAGAATGCTATACAAGCACCCGCTGCTGGCATTCAGTCATATACTTGATGCAGTTAGGCGAAGAGGTTGACTGTAGAGAAGTGGGATATGTAGGACGGGGGCATTGCTCCTGATTGTCTGTAGGTGTCATTGCCCCTTTTCTTCATGACGCCGTAAATATACAGACCCCGCTTTTGTTTTTGGTGGTGTTGGTGTTATTGGTTCTGGTGTTGGAGAGTTGTTACCGTGTTATCTGGTATTGAATGTATGATCTGGTATCGGTAGTGTTCTGCTGTCGAGAATGTGGTGATTGGCTGGTATCGTGTCTGGTAGTCAAGTATGCTGGCGTTAAGCTACGCGCTATCGCTTGTATCCTCGATTCTTAGAGCAAACGATAAGGCTGTTTACTCCTCGAATCCGAGGGCTGTACAGTAACCTCTTTACAAGGAGTGGTTGTGCCAGAACTTCAGATATGCCATTTTTGCGAGTTGTTTGGCTTCAATGCAAGCCTCAATCCAGTAGGTAGGTTAGCATTAACTATTGGAGATACAACGTACCCTCCAGGATATGAATTTGTTTCTGGTAATCAGTATGGCTATTTTGATATTTCAAAAAACATTGATAACTTAGCCTTGGTCTACCCTAGAGAGTCTAATGCTATTGTTCTTCACGTATTTGTTCCTGATGGGAAAACTAAGAATGCACTTGTGAATTGTACCCCAGAAAAGATACTGTTTAGGTATAGCAAGCTTAAGTATATTGAGGACATGTACGAAACTGGCCATATGCGTATAGCTTCAGCTATAGAATATCTAAAGTATGAGTCAGACGAAGCACGCCAGGACAATGAACTTATACACTCAAAATTAGTATCTGGATCATCAGTATCAATAACAGATAAAGACGGTAAGTCTATCATTCCAATAGGCAATGTAACATTCTCAAGCGTAATGTTTTCGCTTGATAGTTACCTTTTATGCCTATCGTATGATTATGATGAAAGGTTCTATAAGTGGTTTAAGGACGCTGATGCCTGTCTAGTCATAGAGAATGTAGATGAATTTGCCCAAAGAGTTTACGCCGCGTTCAGTAAAGCAATGCCTTCTCACACAGGCTTTAATGGAAGGGTGACTTACGGGAATCATCAGAGCGAGTTAGGCGTATTGTTTTCAAAGCCAAAGGAATTCCTCTATCAAAGAGAGTATAGATTCTCATGGATACCTGAAACCAGCGAACGCATAATAAGCCCAGAAATCATCACTAGGATGGATATTGATAAGCTCAGGCCGATAATCCCTACTGCTATCGACATATATGCAGGGTCACTCAAAGACATATCAAGAATAGTTAGAAAGTCAGCATAATATCCTTTCTGATGTTGAAATCCCGCAACTATTCCCGTCAGCAAAGCATAAGTGATTGTAATATAAGCTATTGCAATGGTGTATGAATCCGTTGTATGTGTTTTTATGTGTACAACGACTTAATTTCACTTGGTTATTTCTATTGTTAATTGTATCGGTAGTATTGGATCTACAAAACTTACTCTGGAGGCATGGTATGGCCGATAATGTATATGCTCATTGGGCTAAGCTAGAAAAGTGGTCATTACACGATGCTATTTGTTTACTATCAGATTATGAGGTTATGTCGCTGGGTATTACAGGAACCGATGACTTCTATACGCTTAAGAAGAACAGATATGATCGATACGAAAAACAGCTTCGTAAGTACCTTAGAAGTAACATGAATCAACTTACCAAGACTGTATATATAGAGAACAGATATGATTCTGAGGAAGACTATGAAAATCAAAATCCTTCATTAGATTTCAAGACATCTTTCACACTCTCTGCCACCATTATAAAGTGGTTTTCCGAAAGTTCGTTGGAAGCTCCGAAAGAATTTGCTGCTGTCCTTTCTGGCAGTAAAGTGCCTGCTAAGAAAAAAGTTCCGGATCAATGCAAGACAGATCCTGCTATTGCAACCGAGCTTGGGACACTGAGGAATGAAAAGTTGAAGTGGGATACGTCAATTAGAGCTGCTGCTGAGATAGGGTTGTTGTTCTATGAAGGAGAATTGCCTAAGCCGACAACCAAGGCCGCATTTGTTAAAGATTTTAGTAGTAAGGTCGGTGGCCTACCGGATACCACTGTTGAGATGATTTATAAATCACTACCCACTGAATATAAGCATAAGGGAGGTAAACCCAAAGTATCGAGGACTGAATCAGCTTCTATCACTGGAATTGGTGATCTGAATATAGCTATCAAGGCTGCTGTGTATGCTGGCTCAATACATGAGGAGCGTGAGGCAAGAGATAAAAACCGACTTGCAATAATGCTCAAGGAAAATGATTATCAGGTGCCACCCGAAGCAGTACTGGAAAAAATAGTTGAATATGTAAAAGACGTATAAACACATACTTTCGTAACCTACCCAAACCTACCAAACAATAGCGGGAAGGCCCTAATCATAGGCTTTCCCGTTTTTTATTGTCTACTCTATGAAGCACAACTGCATACCTACCTCTTGCCATGTTTTACCTGGTTACGTTTTTGATCCCTTTGTTGAGCTGGCGTATGTTCCGCGTCACTTGCAACGGCGACGCTGCTCAATTCACTAAGCAGTACAGAAAGGAACAAACACCATGGAAACAATCGCAATGAACATTGGACCGGAGGCAGCAGTAAATGAGTTAACCCCTAACCAGAACGACACTATAGATAATAGTGTGTCTCCAGCCATCGAAACAGCCGGTATTAGTAGCGATGTTTCAACCGCTAACCTTCCTGACAATACTTGTATGTCGACAGTCGGCACTTCTGATGTTTCAGGTAATGATCTGAGCTGTGCCGTCACGTCATCAGCCGATGCACTGACAGAAGAAGTAACTTTTGTTATTGATCCTGCCAAGAAACTGGAACTGGAAGAAAAGTTCAATGAGTTGATCAACAATCCTCGTTACTGGGAGAATCCTAACCGGATCAGTAGGCTTGAAACGGCTCTTATCCTTCCGGTCTATGATGATGCTTCCATGCGGATGTTTTATGGCTCTGCTCATGATGAACTTGTATTGGCGGAGTACAAGAAAGCTAAGGCAGAAAAAAGAACCCCATTGGATATAACAGAAGAGCAGATCATGGAGCTTGCTGAGTACAAGTACCACCAGAAGTATGTAATCGAACCTGCACTCAAGGCTGAAAGAGAGGCCAAGAAAAAAAAGAAGTCAGCGTAAGTGGATATTTCCCATGAGGGAGGGCTAGCAACCCTCCCTTGTTACTATCAACCGCAGCAACATTTTATCTATAGGAGCCTTGCCATGGAAAAACTGATCATCGTTTCCGACTATGCCGTTAATCAAACAACCGGTTCACATTATGTCATTGCCTTTGATGATGACCCCAGGCGAAGCGTTACTGCTGGGCAGGTAGAAGTCCAAGGCCGTCTAGTCTCTACGTTTTATGCTTATGCCGATGCAGAGCGTTTCGTTAAAGCTGAGATGGGCATACTCAACGAAGAGTACGCTGTTTAGTAATTGCACTTATGGCGGGGGAGCGATCCCCCGTACATCACTTTCAAGGAGACACAAAATGACAACACCAAATATGTACCAGATCCTTTCTAAATTAAACCACCCAATTCTTAACGGTCGTGTGAGCACATCAGCTGCATCTAAAGCCAATCGGCTGTCAATATCTGAGGACTTCCGCATGACAGAATCTGGTAATGCCTTACGTTTCGTTCATCACTTTGGCAAAGATGTTTTCTATCGACATGACAAAAAGAAGTGGTTCATCTGGAATGGTAGACGCTGGGAGGCTGATACTAAGGAACGTGTTAAGAAGCTGGTTGTTGAAGCAGTAAAGAAGATACGTGAAGTCGAGTTACAGCATATATATGACGCTGATGAGAAGGATGCTCTTGCTAAATGGATTTCTACAAGTCTCAGCAAGTCCAAGATCAATAACGTGCTTGATATAGCTCAGAGCATGTTGACCGCCCCTGATGAGTTGGATACAGAAATGTATCTGCTGAATGTCCAGAACGGCATCATTGATCTTAAGACCGGCGAGCTACTGTCCCACGACAGGGAACGCTATATCACCAAATTCGCTAATGTTGAGTACCGACCTGAAGCTACTTGTCCGAAGTGGTTGGGGTTTCTGGATATGGCTTTTCAAGGTAATCAGGCATTGATACGCTACTTTCAGAAAGTCATGGGGTACTGCCTTACGGCTGATACGTCAGAGAAGTGTTTCTTTATCTGTTTCGGCCCTGGTGGGAATAATGGTAAATCCATGATCATCAATGTAATGAGGGCTGTGCTCGGCCTTGACTACTGTATCCAGATCGCCTCTGAAACGCTGATGGCTAAGAAGAGTCCATATGTCATCAGGACTGACCTTGTTCGGCTTGAAGGTTTCAGGTTTGCGTCAGCATCGGAGACAGACAGATGTTATCGGTTTGATGAAGGGTTAATTAAAGCTCTGTCAGGTTGTGACGTAATCACAGCTAGGGGTATGCAAGTTTCTGAGATTGAGTACACCCCTGAGTTTAAGCTGTTCATTGCTACTAACTATATGCCGAAGTTTAATCTTAACGATCAGGCATTGGTGGAACGGGTGAAGATCATCCCGTTTCTTGTAACGATACCGCAAGAGCAGAGAAACAAGTATTTTACCGATGAACTGCTGTCCGAAGAGCGTGAGGGTATATTGGCTTGGTCGGTAGCGGGAAGTGTCATGTGGGCTAATGAAGGTCTTGGGACTATACCGCTGGAAGGTTTGCTTGAAGTTGAGATCAAACCTCAGAGCACTTTTGAACACTTTTTAGTAACCTGTTGTGACGTAGCTGATAATCTGAGTTGCAGTTCCGGTGAGCTGCTTGCAGCGTACCTGGAGTATCATGCCGAGATTCAAGACGGACATGAGCCGCTTACGGCGGCATCATTCTATCAGGAGCTAAGTAACCACCACTTTGAGGTAGGTCACGGAGGTAAATGCAATCACAGAGTTGGAGTTTCTCTCAAGAGTAGAAGAGCCACAATGCCAGAGTAATAGATGCTTTTAGTGACGAGTACCAGCCCCTTTATTGGGGGCAACAACTCTTCCAGAGATAAAACACTATTAACAGTGAACCCTATGAAGGCATGAAGGCAGATACTTTGAAAATAATAGAAAAATATTCTTATAAAATAATTTATATACCTTCACAGGCTTCACAGCCTTCACAAAAGAAATGTACCAGTTAATACTCCGAGTAAAACATCAGCGTCTGTAGTGAACTTCGTTAGTGTAAAGCCCGGTTCCAAGCCGGGCTAATCACTTATAATAGGTTATTTTACCCTAAGAGTATTGAACGCAACAATATCGGCCCACTTCATCTGGTAACGTATCCTGATAGCCGATCAATGTTAGAAGAGGACTCTGGTAAAAGTAAAATATCAGTAGGGACGACCACAGAGGGAGTCTGTCACTTAAGCCGATATAAGGGGCTTTCGTGTAGTACTTTTGTTGGCCTGGTAATTACCCCTACCGACCCCTTTTACAATGTAAGCCGCTCGTCTGAACTCGCTCTCTTTAGCTGGCTGATATCAGTGACCCATCCAGAGTGTCAGCATACTTGTGAGAAAGATACTTGTAGAGTGCCTGATGATTACGCTATCGACAACCAACTAACGGAACTAACTACCAAACGCATTAGCACCAATTCACAGCCTCCTCACTATCCCATTCATTAGCTTAGTTAGAGGCCGGAAGCCTCATGTGTGTTCCTGAGTACAGAGTTCTGATCCGAGTTCAGAAATAACTTGTCTGGTATATACAGGCCAAGCGTACAGAGAACCCGAAAACATTATCGGAATGCTTGAGCGTAAAAAGTAGCCAGGTATCAGTAAAGAGTATGGGACCCATTGTAGAGTATTCGCAACCCCGGCATTGATTCTGACACCCAGCACAAACCATACTCTTCCATAGTTTAACTTAAGCAATTGATTTAGAACTTCCAACCATGGTATCTAAACAGGTCCACGTCACTAAGCATTCACCACAGGAAATATTTATATATGCCTTCAGTAAAAGTCAGCACCATGCAGGCACAGAGTGCACCAGTAACTCAGAAGGAAGCGCCTGAGCAAAAACGGAAACCTGTAGAATCAGCAGCTAATGTGGATTCTGGAGCTGTGTTTACACCTAAAGATGTAGTAACTCTATCGACTGAGAAACTACTACAGAGCGACACTAAGCCCTCCGTACCAGTGTCACATGCTGAAATGAAGGCATTGTACAAAGCTTTTTCGATAAGAGTATGATTCTCGCTATCAGAAGGGACATTAGGGGTTAATGCTGATGGCCGTATTTATGCTTTTGGGATTCATAGCCTTAATCACTCTACCTTCAATCCTTTGGCTCTATGCACTGGCTGATGCAACGATAAACGCTTTTAAGACGTTCGGAGTAAAGATCATTTGGATACTGGTACTATGTTTTTTCCCGCCAATAGGGACAGTGCTCTATTATCTGATAGGGAGAAGTCAGAGGAGGACGTACTATCCTGTTGGAAGGTTTGTACTCATTTTCATATTAATCTTACCCATCATTGCGACAATAGCTTTTTACCTAAGTTCACCAGGACCAAAGATGTACATGGAACCATCAGCACCATCATCTCCTTCACAGACCATCCAGATATAGGACACCCGAGAGCATGACCAAAGCTGACATAGCAGAACGGATACGGATAAATACGGAGCTAACAAAGAAAGACTCCCTTGATATGCTTGAGTTGGTGCTGTCAATTATGAAGGACACTCTCGAAGCTGGAGAGAAGATTAAGATATCCGGCTTTGGTAACTTTGAGGTCAAGCAGAAGAAGGATCGTAAGGGACGTAACCCACAGACAGCTGAGACCATCACGATAGAAGCCAGGAAGATATTGAGCTTCAAGCCGAGTATGCTGTTACGTCAGGCAATGAACAAGTGATTTCATATAACACTCTGGAGCAGCAATGATCCTCAAGGGCAAAGATGACAAGACAGAAGATATACAGGAGCTTAACCGCCTTCTGAATCTTAACATAAGCAGCAAGCAACGTTTCCTCATCGAGCGAGAGTTGAAGTGCCTGATGTCGGGTAGCAGTGGCGAGAGTAGTTCAGCATACTATCTCGACTTTAGGTACAAGCACACAAAGAACTGGGTACTGATACATGACCTGCGCATCGAGCATCGAGGCTTGGTTGCTCAGATAGACCACCTGCTGATTAACCGCTTTATGGATATACATGTACTTGAAACCAAGAACTACTTTTACGGTATCAAGATCACCGATGATGGAGAGTTCCTTTCATATAACGGTAAGGGCTACCAGGGCATAGAATCTCCGATAGAGCAGAACAAGCGTCACATTGACCTGTTACAGCAGACCATCGTTGACCGGAATCTTGCCCCCACACGTCTTGGCATGACCATCCCGATAACATTTACGAACTATGTGCTGGTGGCTCCAACTGCCAGGGTAGATAGACCACACAAGCAATCATTTGATACAACCGCTGTCATCAAGGCTGATGCATACACTTCTCACCTTGATAAAGAACTTGATAACAGGTCTGTTGTGTCGGTCTTTGCATCAGCTGCTAAGATTGTCGGGACAGACACCCTTGAAGAGTTCGCACAGAAGATAATAAGGCTGCATAGACCTGGGACGTTTAACTATGCTGCGAAGTTTGGCATTGATGAAAATGCTGTTCAGGCTAATACTTCACCACTACCGACCACCAAACCCCAAGAGAACGATAAAGCCACTACAAAAGCATGTGACCAGTGCGGCACAGGTGTTGAAGAGAAGGTTGCATACTACTGTCGCATCAATAAAGCTAAGTTCAATGGCAAGGTACTTTGCAGAGACTGCCAGCAGCCAACAGCACAAGCACCACAACCACAACCACAACCACAACCACAACCACAGCCAGCGGCAGAGAGCGAGAGCAAGAAAGGCTCATGCGAATCATGCAATACAGCCGTTGACGGTAAGGTGGTTTACTTCTGTAGAATGAACAAGAAGAAGTTTGACGGCAAGATACTCTGTCGTGACTGTCAGCAGACAGTTAATTGATGCCAATTCTTTGTGTGGAGATCAGGACATGAACAATCGTAAAAGATATTATATAACATATATTATACTATTCGTAGTTAGTTGCATGTTTTCATACATATGCCAAGCAAGAATAGACATAAGATATGGATATGCATCTTTATTTATTAACCTCATAGCAACATTTTTGCTAATGACTAATATATATAGAACAAGTATAACTGATAGAGACTCTATAATAGTAAAATCGTTACTAATAATTGGTTACAATATTATTACATTAAATCAGATACTGATAGTTAAGTCTGCATTATCAAGTAATGCCAAAGCGGGTATAGAGCTAGATTTTGTAGCTGCTATTATTAGCGTACTATTTATTGGAACATCCGTGAGTATCATTGCCAACAATATATCACCAAAGAATTAATTACAAGGGACCACTCATGGATGGTGTAATGACATTTATCAGGCATAAGCCCACTTAACACGTTCGTTAACATTACCTACCAGATTCAATATACAGCCCTAAAGCTCAACATTCTTGTGCTTCCTGAAATCCGTAAAAGTTGATCCTCATACCCAGTAACAACCTACCCTCACAATCTCAAAGCTACCAATTCTGCTGCAACTTTAATCACTATGACATATACTGTCCTATAGCTGTGGTAGCATAGTCACCTAGATCACAAAACTGAATATGGAGGGCGCTTGTATGACTATTTCAAGCTTTGTACGCTACCCCACCGTGAAAGAAGTAATTGACCTGCGTAATGCCAAGGCCATACCTGCGAGTGAATTCATTGCAGGACTAGATGAACGTGGTATCCACCAGACTAGATTAGAAATAGATAGCCACAACCACCAGAATGACCCTGTTGTAATCTGTGCATGTTGCCATACTCCTGTAAAGCTAAGATCATCCTATCGGCATAATCATTACTTCAAGCATAATGAGTCCCCAAGAGTTCCATGCCAGTACCAAGATGGAGGTGGATTAGATGCTAAAACTCTCGACTCATGCAGATATAATGGGTTGAAGGAAAGTTACCGTCACCGTCGGATGAAAGATCTGATTGAGAATTGCCTTCGAGCCGATCCTTCATTTCAGGTGGAAGAAAGGGCACAAGAGAGAGTATGGCAAAGTAGTGAAGATCCAGGTGTGTTCAGAAGGCCAGATGTTAGAGCAACATTAAAACAGCAAGATAGAGATCTTAGAATTGCATTTGAGGTTCAACTATCATCAACGTATCTCCACGTGATTGCAGAACGGAGATTGTTTTATCTTAAAGACAATGCTTTGATATTTTGGGTTTTTGACGAATATCAAGGTGTCTATCCATCCTGTTATGAGAAGGACTTATTCTATAACAATAACAGCAATCTATTCATTGTAGATGAGGAGACTCATCAGCTATCATGCGATAATGGTATTTTTATGTTGCGTTGCAGATATCTGGTGCCTCGCTCTAACAACGATAAAATCGAAGAAGATTGGACTGAACGTGTTATTGCTTTCTCTGATTTAACCATAGAGACTGACAAGCAGCGCGTATGGTACTTTGATTCAGAGGGAGAGTTGCTAAAAGCTAAAGAAGAATGCCGGAGGTGGGAAGAGCTAGCGAGACTAGAACGGGAAAAATCACTTCGAGAATATTTTGAAGTTTATTGGGTTGGAAAAGACCGTAGAAGTAAAGAAGATAACGACAGTATGTACCGACAGATACGATTACAGTTTGCTCACGAGGGAATTAGCTTGCCTCAAGAGTATGATGGTCGATCTGCTGTAGTTCTCAATATATTATATAGTGCAAAACAAGGAAGAGTTGTTGGTTACGGGCATAAAAAACTAGTAGAAATAGCTCACAAAACTGTCCAAAGCTACCCAGAATACATACGGTATTTTGCAGCAGTAGTAACGGCAAGCGGAACAAAGCGAGTATTGCGAGAGGAAGACAAAAGTGGTAAATGGGCTGAACGAGCTAAAGGTGTCTGGAATAAAATGGAGCTTAATGACCCTCTTATGGCTCCAGACATGAAGTTTGTTAATATTATTAAGCTATTGTTTCCTTGTTGTGAGGAGATCATAAAGAAATACGCAGTGTGATAGCGCTTAGCAATTCGGCTAGGCGGCTCTACAAATGGCTGGGCCGAGCCTGTTATTAAGACAATTATTCCAGAACAGTTACTTGGCTCTCTTATTCACGTTACCGACCAACTTCAATATACTTTCCCGAAGCTCAACATTCTTGATTCTCCTGAAGGACTGTAAAAGCTGATCCTCTTCACCAGTAAGCCTTACATGCTGCGTAGGAGCCGAACTAAGGAAATCTGATACCTGAACCTTCAGGGCTAGTGCTATCTGCTGTAACTTGAGGACATTAAGCGTAGTGTGACCATTCTCGTATTTCTGTATCTGCTGAAAAGTAACACCCACCATCTCGGCAAGCTTCTCTTGAGATAGACCCGCTTGCTGCCTTAACAGCTTGATCTTCATCCCCAATTCAACATTACCGACCACATCACCCATAGCGCCACCATCCTTGACGGAACTTTACAACTACGGGTTGTATGCTGCTATGTAACTACACTAGAAATCATGTGACTTGTAAATGTATACTGCTGGTGGTATAGCATTCGTTGTCTTGTATGATTATTAGTTGGCGACAGCGGTGACTGGATGGGGACTGGAACACTTATAATAGGAAAGATAGTTGCTGGCATACTCTTTTCCTTGCCGGTGATATGGCCAGCCTTATTGATTATAGGTATCTTCGTTGCTATTGGTTACGCAAAGTCACCACGTTCGCAGCTACGCTCTGAACTCATGAGTGGATGCTTTCAAATATGCCTACTAATCATAGCAGTATGGGGAGGAGGTATATGGATGGTTTACTGTGCATACAAATGGCTAATGTCTCAGCATTAGGTGCTTTGCACAAAGCCAGCTTATTTACTAATCTTAAAAGGTAGGTGACTCTTATGGGACTCTTTGTAGCAGGAGTCATAATTGTATTAATATTCACAGCAGGCATGTCAGTAGCATGGTGCCTCGGTGTCTTTAAAGGCATAGATGATGAAGACGATGATAAATGACGGCAAAGCACAAAGCCTTAAGTCCAATAATACCAGTAAAATGAGTGCCACATGATAGAGCAGCTAATAATAGGACCAATAGCAGGTACAGTATTCTACCTGATTAAGTTAGGTCTTTATGCTCTATTATCTAAGCTCTTGCCATTCCTGAGAAGGTGGATGGATAAACACATAATGGCACAGGTTGCTCGTGATATATTATGCGGATGGTTTCTTATGTATATGATACCTGGAGGGTCTGCATTAGGAGCACTGATAATAGTCACTTTCGGTGTCTGGTGCATACTCCAGATTGTATTGTCTAAGACAATATATGAAACAAAGAAAGCTATCAGTAACAATTGATTATTCTAAATGGAGGTAACTTCTATGGGACTCTTTGTGGCAGGAGTCTTTGCACTAGTTGTATTTGTCTTAGGAATGTCTGTACTTTGGTGCTTTGGTTGCTTCAAAGGCATTGATGATGAAGACGACGAGAAGTAAATAAACTTCTTTAACAATGCTCTTAAAGGCAGGTGTCTATTATGGGGCTCTTCATAGGGTTTGCAATAGTTGTTGGGATCTTCATCTTAACCATGTATGCCGGTTATGCTCTTGGATGCTTCAAAAATTTTGATGAATATGGCGATGACGATGATGATAAACGAAAGTGACTGAGCGAGAAACACGTATAGAGAGGTGTAAGTATAGGTAGATAGAGGCTCATTTCTGACTATATGCGACCCCGGGGTCTCTTTCTGAACCACACATAAAAGCATCATCAAGGGTCACTTCTCTAACGAGAGGTGGCCCTTTTTTTCTTTCTAGCAGTCGGACTGCAAGTACCTGACGAGGTACAACCAACTAACCTGGAGAGGAGAGTATTATGGACGTGTATCAAGTAATCAATCAGAGAATCATGGAGCTGTTGGAACAAGGAACTGTACCGTGGAGGAAGACTTGGAATGCACAAAGTAACTATCCGAAGAATCTGGTAAGTGGGAAGAAGTATCAGGGTATCAACGTGTTCATGCTGGCATGTCAGCAGCATAGTAGCCCCTGGTGGCTAACGTTCAAGCAGGTTCAGGACAAGGGAGGTCATGTAATTAAGGGTTCTAAGAGCTGTCCCGTCATTTTCTGGAAGTGGCTTGATAAGAAGGACAGTATAACTGGGGTCGGTAGCGAGGAATCACTTAACGACAAGATACCACTGTTGCGCTATTACTCCGTCTTTAACATCGAGCAGACAGAAGGTATCACTTGTTTACCAGAACCAGAAGAGACACATAATCACTTTGACCCTATCACCAGAGCAGAAGAGATCATAGCCAACATGCCGCTACTGCCAGAGATCAAGTACGGTGGCAACAGAGCATACTATTCACCCACCCTAGATTATGTCCAGTTACCACACCTTCATACGTTCGACTCAGCAGAAGAGGCCGCATGTTGTAAGTTCCATGAGGCTGTTCACGCTACAGGGCATAGTAACCGGCTTGGCAGGAAAGGTGTTACCGAGACAAGCTACTTTGGCAGTCATGAGTACAGTAAAGAGGAACTGGTAGCTGAAATGGGTGCTGCATTCCTTTGTGGTCACGCTGGCATTGAGACCACTATAGAAAACAGTGCTGCGTATCTGGCCGGATGGTTAAAGGCTTTGAAGAATGACAAGACTCTATTGATCCAGGCTGGAGGGATGGCACAGAAGGCAGCTGACTACATTCTCGATATCAAGCCTGATCTTGTTGAGGAAGTCAGTTAATCTTTCCAGTAGGCGATAGCCGGTCTGATCGTCAGCAGGACTGCCACCACAAGTACGATCCAGATGTACGGCATGACAACCTCATGGAAGTAAGCACCAGCAGCTATACCGAATAAGAATGCACACCACTTCAGCAACCAGACATCCCACCAGTTCCATACTTTAGTATTGAGCAGTTTCATGGAATCATACCGAAGAGACCAGTCCTAATTCAAGTTCGATGTCATCGCCATTAAGCAGAGTAGCCTTACCCTTATCTCCTTCAGTACGGACCAACCCATCTTCCACCCATTGTAGAAGCTGCTTATCAGAAACACCGTATTTGGATGCAGCTTCTTCGACTGTGTACCAGCTTTTTGTCAACGACATGGCTGTTCTCCCTTAACACTGGATGATTTCAGTAGATTATACCATATCCAGATGAATATGCATTTAACCCCATCAATAATCACCTTACTGGAACAACAATTTAACCATATCAAGAAAGGGACAGAGACCAACAAAAGGTCATGTCCCTTTCGTCATTTAAAGGAGACCAACATCATGAACCAAATAACCGCCGTTATCAGATTACTCACCTACCAGGAATCCCTTGAAGCCGGACTACAGATAACTGCCCTCATACTCGAACACCAGGGGAACAACTACCATCTACAGGGAAGAACAACCGACACCATTTACGTATTCACTGAAGGGCTCGGAATCTATGTACTCACAGTCAATAAGGGTCTTTCGTATATCGGTCTCAATAGCTACATGGCACCGGAGCCGGACCCGATCAATTCAATCTACCTGCACAACTGCCAAGAGATCACAGAGACGTTAGGTGCCAAGTGGGAGAACATGAAGCCCGTCACTATTGTTCAGAAGTTAATCAGCTGTCTTTACTGACAAGGAGACCAATCATGAAATCAGATCATATAGAAGAAATAACATTCGTCCTGTGTGAGAGTTGCTACGAGTTCATCATTGAGGACGATAGCCAGGAGTTGAAGGGCTTGTCCTATTGTTCGGATTGTGTAGCCGATATGGCGGTGCAGCTATGAGCAGATGCGAATACTGTACTCGAAAGTTGGGAAGCAGAGAGTTGGCGACTGGTATCCGCTACGGAACTGTTGACGGTGCCACTGATGCTTTCATTCCTGCCAGGGACTCAGCACCCACGATCATCTGCCAATCATGCGGAGAGATGCTGCTGAAACTAATCTACGTTAAGTTGAACAAGCAGACCCAGCCAAGCAGACCACATAACCACTACCGTTAACACATCCATCAACAATTAAACTAAGCACAGAATAGAGCCACAGGCGCACTATATCTGCGTCTAACAGGAGATGAGACAATGACACTCAATACCCTATTCGGAACTAACGTAACAGCCCCACAGCGGCTCCAGCTTAAACAGATTAAGGCAGTTTACGAAGTTCTCAATGTTAGCGAAGACGTAACAGGCTATTTCACCACAGGCACACGATATACAGCACCACAGCAGGTTTACGAGGCATTCAAGTTTCTGATGGAAGAGACTAAGGAAATGTTCTTGTGCATTCATCTTGACGGCAAGAACCGCGCTATCTGTTACGACCTGGTAAGTATTGGCAGTTTGAACCAGTCGATTGTACATCCAAGAGAGGTGTTCAAGACTGCACTGTTATCAAATGCAGCAGCAGTGCTCCTGATTCATCAGCACCCCACAGGTGACCCGAGTCCATCAACTGAAGATATAGCTATTACCCGTAGACTAAAAGAGGCCGGTGAGATTCTTGGTCTGAAGGTGTTAGATCACATCATCATTGGTCAAGATGAGTACCTGTCTTTTGTAGAGAGAGGACTACTCTGATTTTCATGGGAGTTGCTGACAAGACATTACCCCAACAGAAAAGGCCAACTGTAACCAGCTGACCTTTCCTTTAAGACGTGCCTTCGATGTATCTGTTCTCTTACCGGAACAGGTTCGGCTCACAATCGTTGGACTAAATTAAATAGCCAATTGTGGTCGCGGAGGCACGCACTGAATTACTTCTACCTCTAACTATATAGTAGTCCTTCGACATGAAGGATACAACAGAAATGCACATCCATAACCCAGCAACACCGAGAGAGGGAGCCTAAGCAGCTCCCTTTACTATTTTCTAAGAGGGAGGTCCATCATGAGCGTGTTTAAAAGAGGCAGCATATTTTACACTGACTTTATCATCAACGGTGTCCGTGTATGTAAGTCAACGGGTAAGACTAGCAAGAGAGAAGCCAAAAACTTTGAATCTATGGAACGGCAGAAACTATTATCAGGGACTAAGGAGCTGAAAGCATCAATGATAACGTTAATGACCGCTATAGATATCGTCTATGATCAAAAGTGGAAGAACAACAAAGACGGTATGGGGAGTTATCGGAGAGCACGGCTGCTGATGGAGCACGTGGGGAATGTAGTTTTGTCATCGGTAGGGGGTGATACGGTAGACGACCTTATACGTAAGCTGGAGGGTACAGGCATAGAATCATCTACAATCAACAGATACTTGGCTACCCTCAAGACGATCCACAAGCACTTCAGGCTACCAGCAGACTTTATCAAACTCAGGAAGGAGAATAACAACAGCAGAATAAGGGTTATATCCAAGGATGAAGAGTTAAGGATACTGGAACTGTTGAGGGAGGCAGAGAGCAGGGGCAAGATGGCGTACTATACCGATGTAGCTGACCTGATAGCATGTTTAAGTGATACGGGTTGTAGGTTGTCTGAGCTGCTGAATGATTTCACCTACAAGCAGAACGTCAACTACGATGCAAACATTATCAGTCTCTTTGGAAAGCAGACCAAGAGCGGTAAACCAAGATCAATTCCAATGACCAAAAGATGCAGGAAGATTATGCAGGACAGACAGCTTGTTAATCCTATTAGACCATTCACCCTAACGATACATGAAGTAGAACGAGCTTGGCAGTGGGTACGGTCAGAAATGGGGCTGAGTGGAGATAGCGAGTTCGTTATCCATTGTGCAACAAGACATACCTTTGCAAGTAGATTGCTCAATAAGGACGTACCATTAGCAACAATACGAGACTTGTTAGGGCATTCGTCGGTATTGATTACTGAAAGGGTATATGCTCATCTGTGTGCAAGTAAACTGGTACAGGCTGTAGAGATGTTGGAATGACAAACAGCTTGATATACTTGGCTTATAATGGTAATAATTGAGACCTAAAGTGAGACCTGTATTGACTAAAATAATCAAAGTAGTAGGCGTGGGTGTAGGAGTGGTAGGCTGCTCAAACGCAGTCCCAATCAGTGGGGCGATGAAAACCGCCGAGTGTAACAGCTCCGTGAGTTCGAATCTCACCTCTTCCGCCATAACTATAACTAACTGAAATAGTTAGATAAAAAGCCTCTAGTAACTTTTAGTATA
>Ga0209125_1001640_pt1 | contig 19948 bp, 15 predicted proteins | sample BarGraIncub1131A_FD_184503 | JGI IMG/M metagenome (GOLD analysis project Ga0209125, IMG submission 184503) | Arctic peat soil microbial communities from Barrow, Alaska - Barrow Graham LP Incubations 11-31A (SPAdes) (version 2) | ecosystem: Environmental > Terrestrial > Soil > Wetlands > Peat...
GCCGTGGCATAAGCATTGGCCAAGGCATTTTTCATGGTCAAGGATTCAGCATAAGAGCCAAAACTCATGTTAAGGACTGTTGCTCCTTTGTTGGCAGCATAAGTAATCCCTTTGGCAATGGTGGCAGCATCACCTTTCCCTGAAGACTGAAACACTTTGATAGGCATTATTTTCGCATGCCAGTTGGCTCCGGCTATTCCAATGCCATTATTACCCACAGCAGCTGCAATACCGGCCACATGAGTTCCATGCGAGTTATCGTCCATCGGGTTGTTGTCGTTGTTGATGTAATCCCAACCACGGATATCATCGATCAAACCATTGCCATCATCGTCAATACCGTTACCAGGGATTTCGCCTGGATTTGTCCAAATCTTGTTTTTCAAATCCGGATGGTTCCAATCCACACCAGTATCCAGGATGCCAATAACCTGAGTCGTGTCACCCGTTGTCTGTTCCCAGACCAAATCTGCCTTTACAGCAGGGATATACCATTGTTGTGCATACAATGGATCATTTGGCACAACTGCAGACTGCGTACTCCGCAAACTACCCTGCATCTTTTTTACATCGTCAGCCGTTAGAACTGGTCCGACAGGTTGCAAATCATCCACCGAATAGATGTAATTCGGTTCAGCATATTCCACTTCCGGCAAGGCTTTTAAATCCTCAATAACCTGAAATATATTCTCCGGCACACTGGAGGTTGAACGCAATTGGGGAATGGTGATTTTATAGATTTTATCCAGGTTCGGAATCTTCATATCGCGGCCTTGCGGATCTTTAACGATGCGGCCAACACTAGAGCTTCTAAAAAGACTACTTTTAGTGGTCGGGAAAAGCCGCACCAATGAATCAATACCGTTTGCTTGTAAAACCTTGTCCACAGCACTGAGTCCTGCTGATCTCAATCGGACAGCACTGTTTAGTGGCACCTCGTCCTTGAACTTGACAAGCACTTCATTCGGGACAAAATTCATTTGGTCAACCAGTGGATTGCGAGCTTGATCGCTACTGCCAGTCGTAAACTTGTCGGCTGAATTCTGAGCATTTAGGGCTATGCACCCCAACATCATTAGGAAGGTGATGATCTTTTTCATGGTACCAGAATGTTTTGAAAATCAGAAGGAAAGACACAAGACATAAAAAATTCCGAATGGAATTAGAGAACACAATAAATTCGGTATAAAATATCGACTAACCGTTTTATAATCATACAAAAATAGTGAATTAATATGCTTAATGAACCATTTTTTGGAATATTTCATTTAGAAAAATGCTTTTTGCTTATCGCCTTTTCTTTTTCAAATATACCACATTGACGGTATTACCCATTCCCCCACCATCCCCTATTTTTGCATCAACAAAATAATCAAGCTATGGCAACAACAGAACAAGCACTGCGTTTCGAAACGCTGCAATTGCATGCAGGACAGGAAGTCGATAAGACTACGCATTCCCGCGCATTACCCATTTATCAAACGTCCTCCTATGTGTTTGAAAACGCCAAAGACGGCGCTGACCTGTTTGGTCTTCGCAAGTTCGGTAACATCTACACGCGTTTGCAGAACCCGACGACCGACGTTTTTGAAAAGCGGGTCGCTGCGCTGGAAGGTGGCGTAAGTGGTCTGGCCACCTCGTCCGGACAATCAGCCCAGTTCATTGCATTGAACAACATTCTGCAAGTTGGTGACAATTTCGTTTCGACCGCACATTTATATGGTGGCACCTACAATCAGTTCAAAAACCAGTTCAAACGTTTAGGTGTTGAAGCACGTTTTACCAAGAACGACACCCCTGCCGATTTTGAAGCGTTGATCGATGACAACACCAAGGCTATTTATCTGGAAACCATTGGTAATCCAGAACTGAATGTACCCGACTTCGATGCCATCGCTGCAGTAGCAAAAAAATACGACATCCCTTTGATTGTGGATAACACGTTTGGTGCAGGCGGATTCCTGTTCCGTCCGATTGAACACGGTGCGGCTGTCGTTGTGGCTTCTGCCACCAAATGGATAGGTGGACACGGAACCTCCATCGGTGGCATCATCGTGGACAGCGGAAACTTCAACTGGGGAAATGGAAAATTTCCTTCCTTCTCGGAACCTTCCGATAGCTACCATGGCCTAGTTTTTTCAGACGTATTTGGTATTGGCGGCCCTTTCGGCAACATCGCTTTCAACATTCGTGCTCGTGTGGAAGGTCTGCGTGACTGGGGTAACACCATCAGCCCGTTCAACTCTTTCCTGCTTGTTCAAGGTTTGGAAACACTTTCACTGCGTCTGGAACGTCATGTCCAGAACACGCTCGCTCTGGCCTTATGGCTGGAAAAACACCCCAAGGTGGAATTTGTCAACTACCCGGGTCTGAAGAGCAGCAAATATTATGATTTAGCTAAAAAATATTTCCCCAAAGGAGCCGGAGGTGTTCTCACCTTCAAGATCAAGGGTGAACCCATAAACGCCGACACGCTGATAGATCATGTCCGACTGCTGAGCCACCTGGCCAACGTTGGCGATGCAAAGTCCCTGATCATCCATCCTTCCGCAACAACGCACGAGCAGTTGTCTGTGGAAGACCAGAAGGCTTCCGGCGTGGAACCAGGACTTGTACGTATTTCGGTGGGTATCGAAAACATCGAAGACATCAAGGCCGATCTGGAACAAGCATTCAGTCATATCTGATTCCGACAGACGCTATTTGAAGTTGGAAGGCTGGCCATCGAAGGTCAGCCTTCTTTGTTTTTTAAGCAGCGCGATTTTTTTGTACTTTTGCATTCAGAAAAAAAAATAAATATGGAACTCAACATCTTAGAAGCGATTACTCAGACAAACGTGCACAAGGACCTCACGCTCTGGACGGACAAACTCCTCAATTGGGCTTTGACCAGCGGTATTCAAATACTTATCATCGTCGCCATTGCCTGGTTGCTAAAAGTCATTGCCAAGCGGTCCATCCGACGAATTGTCAAGACAGCGGTGACCTTGGACAAACATCATGTGATGGAGGACGGGGAAATCAAGCGCATGAACACGCTGATTCGCATTTTCAGCTGGACGATGAACACCATCATTGTGGTCATAGCTGCCATGATGGTGATGCAGGAATTCGGGGTCAAGATTGCTCCCATTCTCGGCACAGCAGGTATCGTCGGTGTCGCCATCGGATTCGGCGGCCAGTATTTGGTTAAGGACCTGATAACAGGTTTCTTCATCATTTTCGAGAACCAGTACCGCATCGGTGATGTAGTCAACATTGAAGGCATCGGCGGAACGGTTGAGGATATTAGCCTGCGGGTCACGACCTTACGTGACATGAACGGTACGGTGCATTACATTCCGCATGGCGAAGTGAAGAAGGTTTCCAACAGTTCCAAACAATTTGCCAAAGTGAACATCAATGTGGGCGTGGCGTACGAAGCCAACATCGATTATGTGCGGGAGGTCATCAATAAAATTGGTAACGAGCTAGCAACCGATCCTGCCTGGAAAGACTTGATCAATGAGGCTCCCAAATTCCTCCGGGTGGATTCTTTGGACGAAAGCTCCGTGAGCATTAAGATTGTTGGTGAAACCAAACCCCTGAAACAATGGGAAGTAGCAGGAGAACTGCGTAAACGAATCAAGGAAGGATTCGACAAGGCAGGCATCAGTATTCCGTATCCGCAACAGGTGGTTCATCACATTGGCTCCGGAATTTTACCAGACACCGAAGTATAAGATGACGACTGAACCGACCTTCGAATACTGCGACTTCAAGAACCCGGTTCACCTTGAAGCCATGGGTTTTCTGCTCAATCATTACATGGAAGATCCAATGGGGGATCATCCGCCTTTGAAACCGGAGGAATTGGCTCTTCTGGCAGAAAAAATGGCCGAACGACCCCATGCTTTTATACTTTTTATACTGTTGGATGGTAAATATGTCGGAATGTCTACATGTTTCGAACTTCTGTCTACCTTCAAAATCAAACCCTATCTCTATATTCACGACTTCATTGTACACGGGAATTTTAGGGGTCAAAAGCTGGGTCGAAAGTTGATGGAAAAGCTGGTCGACATTGCCCGAGAGCGAGATTATTGCAAGATTACCCTGGAGGTTCGCGAAGACAATGAAGCTGCGTTGGCACTGTACAGAAATATGAGTTTCGAGGAATGCGACCCGAAAATGTATTTCTGGACTAAAAAACTTTAGAAACGAACCATGAAACGAGCACTGACCTTACTGATCCTTTTCTACGCAATTATTTTTACATCAACCGCCCAATTAATTGCCTTTCCTGGAGCAGAAGGCTTTGGCAAGTTTGCAAAAGGTGCTCGTGCTTCGGGCAGTCCGACAGTCTATCATGTCACCAACTTAAACGACACAGGAGCGGGCTCTTTTAGGGATGCCGTAAGTGCTTCGAACCGTATTGTGGTTTTTGATGTGGCAGGTGTCATTAAAATTACTGGACGCATCGTTTGTTCTTCCAATATTTACATTGCCGGTCAAACGGCTCCGGGTGAAGGCATCACGGTCTATGGAAACGGGTTCTCCTATTCGGGAGCGGACAATGTCATTTGCCGGTATCTGCGAATGCGGATGGGTTCCATCGGAGACAGTGGCAAGGATGGATGCGGCATTGCCAACGGTAGCAACATGATTTTCGACCACGTTTCCGTTTCATGGGGAAGGGACGAAACGTTTTCCGTCAGTGGTGCCGAGTGCATCAACATCACCATCCAGAACTCTGTGATAGCACAAGGTTTGCTGGGTCATTCAGCTGGCGGGCTCATCCAGACCGACGGTGGTGTGACTTTGTATCGAAACCTGTATGTAGACAACGATACTCGTAACAATAAGATCAAAGGCGTAAACCAATACGTCAACAACATGGTTTACAATTGGTCATCAGGCTGTTATCTAATGGGTGGCGATTCTGAAGGCACTTCGTATGCAAACTGCGTGAGCAACTATTTTGTGAACGGACCGATGAATTCGGTCGCTGCATTAAGCGGAGCTAACGCCAACTACAACATTTATGCGGTGGACAACTGGTGGGACAAAAATCGTAATGGTCAACTGGATGGTTACTTAGTACCACAAAATGAATACAGCGGAGGGCCGACCTTTCAATCGGTTGCCTACGATTATCCGGTTCTACCGACCTGGCCGGCACAATCGTTGGTGGATTCCTTATTGCCAGTAGTCGGAGCCTCTCTACCCTACCGCGACCTGGTTGACTATTATGTCATCAACGAACTGAAATCCTTTGGCAAAAAGGGCCTTATCATTACCAACGAAACGGAAAATACGGTTGGAGCACCCACCGCATGGTCCATGTGGACAGGTTCAAAGCCCATCGATACGGACAATGACGGCATGCCCGATGTTTGGGAAACAGCCAACGGATTGAATCCGAGCCTTGCTTCGGACGCCCTAAGCTATGCTGCAAACGGTTATTTGAACATCGAGAATTACATCAACAGCATCACTGGAAAAAATTCCCAGGAATTTCTGCGGGCTCCACTCTGTTTGGTGACGGATTCAACCACTCAAAATTCCGTATCTATTTCTTGGTTCGATTTCACTGAAAAAGAAAAGGGTTACTGCGTGGAAAAGAAAGTCAACGGCAACTTTACGGAAATCAACCGCACGGGCATCAATGGGAATTTATTCATGTTAGGTGGGCTGCAACCTGAACAAAAAGACACTTTCCGCATCCGTGCGTTCAACGATGCAGGTTATTCCACGTATTCCAACGAATTGATTACCAAGACCAAGCCTATTACGGTAGCTGTTCTTGACCTGAACACGTTCAAACCAGATCTGACCTGGTCTGGAGGAAACAGCACGAGTTGGGACAAAACCACTGCCAATTGGGATGACGACGGCATGGAAACGTATTTTAGAGACAGCATCAACGTCCTGTTCACCAATTCCGGTTCCAAAACAGTCAATTTGACTGAACCGGTAGCCATCAAAGCCATGTTGGTCAATGTAGATACGACCTCCGCTTATACCTTCATGGGTAGTGGATACATTTCCGGAAAAGGATCAGTGAATAAAATCGGAAATGGAACCCTATCCATGCAAACTAACAACACCTATACTGGTGCAACGGTGCTCTATAATGGGACATTGGAAGTCAACAAGCTGGCAAACGGTGGTCTTCCAAGTTCCATTGGAGCTTCACAGAACTACAATTTCAATTGTGTATTGAAAGGCGGAGAATTGAACTACACTGGGGCATCGGTTTCGACCGACCGGAACATCATACTGGAAAATGACGCTGAAATCGGTGTCAGTAACAGTGGCAGCACCCTAACCATCAACGGCATACTAAGCGGATCCGGGGGTTTGACCAAAAGTGGTGCCGGATCGCTTTATTTCTCAGGGCTAAACTCCTATGAGGGATTGACGAGTGTGGATGGTGGCAAATTGGAAATTAACGGAGCAGCAGCCATTGTAAATGCCTTCAAAGCAGGAAAGGTCTACAAACTAAACGGGGGATACTTGAAAACAAGTGGTAAATCCGACGAAGTGTATGATGATTATTACAGCGATTTTATCGTAGTCGAAGGAAAAACCTCCTATTTTGAGCCTTTTCGCAACTGCTACATCCACAGCAAATTCAGTGGAAGTGGGACCTTGTATTTCAACCTGACTTACCTCAGGGAATACATTCAGGGTGACTGGTCTCAGTTTAGCGGAACCGTTTATGCGAACCCCATCAGTACTGAAAACCTTTTCATGCTGAACAACACCAACGGCATACCAAACGCACGCATCGTAACTACTGCCGGTGCCAGAATTCTTTGCTGGAAAAACGCCAGCACCATGTATCTGGGCGGACTTTCCGGTCCTACCGGCACCTGGTTGTCTGGAGCTGACAAGCAGAACAATGCGGCTTCGATGACTTGGATCGTCGGTGGAGCAGGCACAGATGAAACGTTCAACGGAATCATCAACAACGAATGTGCCACGAATTCATACAAAGGAGTCACTACTATTGTCAAAGACGGCAAGGGATATTGGAAACTGACCGGTGCAAACGTTTATAGCGGAACAACCACTGTGAAAGGTGGAACGCTCATTGTGAACGGGACTCACACCGGAACTGGCAAAGTAACCGTAATGACCGACGCCACACTCACCGGAAAAGGAAAAATTCCGGGGTTGACGGAAGTGCAGTCAGGCGGAACGCTTTCAGCCGGAGACCCGACGGTTTCGGCGATTACCACGAGCATCGGCACACTGACTACAGGGGCACTAACCCTTCAAAGCGGTAGCCAAACGAGGCTTAGAATTGACAAGGCCAATGCGCTCAATGACAAAGTCGCCTCTTCCGGAGCCATCACCTTCGGTGGAACACTGAACCTGACCATCAGCGGTACCATCCTGGCCAACGACCAATTCACCCTGTTCACAGGCACCTCATTTGCCGGATCTTTCAGCAAAATTGTTCCCGAAACGCCTGGAGATGGTTTGATGTGGCTTTTTGCCAACGGCGTCCTTAAAGCAGTAACGGCAACGGGAATCAACGAGGTGAAGAGTTCCCAGTTGAAAATCGGAACGAATCCTGTGAAAGACAATACGACTTTGTATCTGGATAAAACGTATAAAACCATCGAATATGCTGTGGAATCAATCGATGGCAAGCAATTGATTCACAAGCAGCTATTCGATCAGAATCAGTTGGACCTAAACCTGAGTAGTTTGCCAAATGGCATGTATTTGGTCCATGTTACAGGAGACAAAGAGCTAAACGTTTCAGCCAAGTTATTAAAAGAATAGTACGAACAAACATAAAAAAACGGTTTCAGTTGGATAATCTGAAACCGTTTTTTAATTCTAGTGCGCCTTTCTACGCTTTATCCGTCTTTTCGATGATGTATTCGGGCCTGTCCTTCATTTCGTCGAAAATGATGCCGATGTATTGGCCCAAAACGCCGACGGTCAGCAATTGAACGCCACCGAAGAAAATTACGAGCAGGATGATGGAACTCCAGCCTGTTGCCGCATTGGTGAACCCGAAAATTTTGCCGAGTACGATCCAGATGGCGTAGATCAAACCGATCATGACAGCGGTAAAGCCCAAACTCATCGCAATTTTTAGTGGCTTTTTGGAGAAATAGAGCATGGCCGTACCTGCGAAATGAAGCATTTTGCGGAACGGGTATTTGGTTTCACCTGCAAAGCGTGCTTCCCTTTTGTAGCTGATCGGCACTTGCTTGAAGCCTACCCAGCTGATAATACCCCGGATGTATTTCCCTTTTTCGCGGAAACGCTTGAATTCTTCAATGATGCGGCGGTCAATCAGTCGGAAATCACCGGTGTCGAGCGGAAAATTAACTTCAGAAAGCCCGTTCAGCAGGCGATAGAAAAGCTTGGAAGTGAACACTTTGATAAAGCTTTCACCCTTCCTGTCTTCGCGTACACAATACACGACATTGGCCTGTTCTTCCCGCTGCTTTTTAATCATGTCGGGTATGAGTTCGGGCGGATCCTGCAAATCGGCATCAATGATGACGGCAAAATCGCAGTCGCATTGATGCAACCCAGCCGTCACAGCAGGTTGGTGGCCGAAGTTCCTGGAGAAATGCAAAACGGTCACGCGAGGATCGGATGCAGCAATTTCAGAAAGCAATGTTCCAGTACGATCCGTACTTCCATCGTTGATGAAAATAATGGAAGGCTCCACATCGGACAGTTCATCCATCACCTTTTTCATTCGGGCCCAGGAGGTTGTAATCACCGCTTCCTCGTTAAAACAAGGAACAATCAGGCTGAGTGTTTGCATAATCAATGACGATTTTTTAAATGACTCATGAGAGAAAAAATATTTCGTTCGCTGAAAGTTAGCTTTTTATTGACAAAGTATTGGATCATAGCGACCACAAATACTGAAATGGCTTTGGAGACCATGCTGTTCATGCCCATTCCTGCTATCATAACGGCCAACATTCCAGAACTCAGGGCCATTCCGGCCAGGGCGATGCTGAAGAATGAGATGAAACGGTAGAATAGCTTGTCTTTGACCTTGAATGTAAAAATGCTGTTCAGGATGAAATTGTTCACCACAGCCAAGGAAGAACTCATGATGTTGGACAGGATGTAATCAATCTTCAAAACGATATGAAAGACATAGAATAAACCCATGTCCACGACAAGGCCGACTACACCTACCAAAGCGTATTTAACAAAACTAGAGCTTAGTAATCTGACAAACAACGATTTCATCATTCAGTTCATTGTAAGGATCCGAGCGTTCCAATTCAGTAAAACGGTACAGACCTGAATATTTTTTTCGAACTTTTTCCAGTGTGTTTTCCCCTGTTACCAGAAAACCGCTTGCCGGTCGCTCTGCATCAAAGTTCTTAAAGTGATTTCCCAGATAGAAGTTCAGACCATAAATGTTGCGATAATCTAAAAGCCGGTTCATCACATAACCTTGATGTTCGAGATCATACTTCTTTTCGAGCTTTGCAGCCAATGGCTTCAAGGAGTACCCGTTTTTATATACTGGAAACATGGCGCCTTCCAGAAAAACCTGTATACCTATAAAAACGGCAAATATACCAAATATTGTGGTTCGTGCGTTTTTTGAACGGATACCATAAGTAAAAAACACGGTGACTGAAAGCAAAAGCAACCAAACGATGACACACAGCAACGTCGGGCTTCTAAAGGCATGAGCAAATAGCCCGATATCATAAGTGGTCTTGGGGTCGTGCACAAACGGTGCGGTCAAGACGCTCAAATCCACAAAAAATGCGGTTGTTGAAAGCAACAGCAGCAAACATGCTATTACGACAGTAAAAATAAAAAGTGCCTTAAACAGTTTCGGTTTGAACTGCTCTGCCCAAGAAAAGGCTTTGGTCAGCAAAAAGGCGGCAAAAGGATATACAGGCATGATGTAAACGCTGCGCTTAGACGATGGAATGGAATAAAAAAGCAAGAAGAGAACGACGACCAACACACAGAAAAGCGTAAACTTGTCCATCGTTGCAATGCGCTTCCAGAAAGACGGAATGCGCTGTTTCCACCATTTCTGATACTTAAAAACAAACAAGATCATGATTGGAATCAACGTCCAGGGCATCAATCCAAGAAGCAAAGCTGGAATATAATACCAAATCGGACCTTCGTGACCCAACGTATATTCAATACCCAGTGCTTGATCTTTCATTCCCAGGAAACGGCCGATATTTTCTGCAAAGACAACGGTCAAGAAAGAATCGCCTTTGACCTGATAAGCCAGGTAGTACCAGACGCCAAGAATCAGCAGGGCTGGCAAAGCTACCAAGACACTTTTTAAAAGGACTTTCCAGAAATTATAACCACGGAGCAAAAGATACACGGCAGAAACCCCCACAGGAAGTATCGCACCAATAGGTCCTTTTACCATGCAGGCACAGCCCAGACAAAGCACTGTCAACACCGGATACCCTTTCAAACCTTTTTCCTCCCATTTGAACAATCCGAAAAGAGAGGCAGCCATAAAGAACGCCAATGTCATATCCACCCTACATTCGATGCTGTATCGATGCAATTCGAAGCATGTCAGCAAAATGAGGGCAGAAATCACTGCCGTCTGAACCGTTTTGCGTTTCTTTAGAAAAACCAGGGTGATCATAGCCATGCCAATCAGACCCAGAGCTGAAGGCAAGCGCGAAGACCATTCGCTGACGGAACCAGTCAGTAGCGAGATCCCAGCAATAAACCAGTGCATCAATGGTGGCTTGTATCCAATTTCGTCGGCATAGTCCATGGGGAGGATCCAGTTGCCGTCATTCAGCATGGATAGCGCCTCGGTTGCTTCCCGGGGTTCTCCCTTCGTGTAGTAATCACCCAGTCCGATCCAGGGCAAAGTCAGCAAGATGGCGATAAGCAAGACACTGAGAACAGGCTTCTCCAACAAGGTGATCTTCAAAGCAGTGGCAAAACTATTCATGGTTCTTTATCAAGGTTTGGTGAATCAATTCAGCTGTTTTACGGGCAGCCCCGGGGTTACCAAGTATGGAGCAGACTTCGGCATATCCATCGAGAACAGCCTGTCGTTCAGGGGTTTCAGAAAGCAACGGTTCCAGCGCCGTGGTCATATTGACATCGTTCAGTAAGGCGCCCATGAGCTCATTCACAATCGTTTTGCCGGCAATGAGATTGACCAACGAAAAGTACGGAACATGCATGAAGTGACTGAAAACCCAGTTGGGAATGCCACCTCCTCCGACAGCGTAGGAAACCACCTGAGGCGTTCCGATCAGCGCCGTTTCCAAGGTGGCCGTTCCTGAAGTGACAATGGCGGTGTATGCGATCCGAAGCAAGGAGTAGGTTTCTCCAAAAATCAGCTTTTCGTCGCGTAAAAGATACTGTTCGTAGAAGGAAGGCGTTTGCCCGGGAGCACCGGCAATGACCAATTGAAAAGCTGGATATCGGCTGGCCACCTCGAGCATCAACGGCAGGTTTCCGTGAATTTCGCCCTTTCGGCTACCTGGAAGCAATGCCAACACCGGACGTTGATCGAGTTCGTGCGCTTTTCGGAATGCCTTTTCGTCGAACGGCTGTTCAAAATAAGCCGCGACACTGTCTACCGACGGATTTCCAACGTAGGAAACCGGAAACGAGTGCTTGGCAAAAAAATCGGTTTCAAAAGGCAAGATTACATACATGTGATCAATGTACTTTTTGAACGATTTGATGCGGTATTCCTTCCAAGCCCAGATTTTGGGTGATATATAGAAATGGACAGGCAAACCGGGCATCGTCTTTTTTACAAAGGCGGCAATCTTCAGGTTGAAGCTGGCATAATCGATCAGAATCAATGCATCGGGTTTCCAGGAGGCTATTTCTCTTTTGCACAAAGCCATGTTTATCAGGATGATTCGCGCATTTTTCAACACGGCAATGACGCCCATGAAGGCCATTTCGCGGTAGTGTTTCAATAGCGTTCCGCCAACGGCAGCCATTTTATCTCCGCCGAAAAAGCGAAACTCGGCCTGAGGGTCGAGCACGAGGATTTCCCGCATCAAATTCGAGGCATGAAGGTCCCCGGAAGCTTCACCGGCTACCAAAAAGTATTTCATAGATCCCAGGATTTCATCGCTTCCAGCAAGGGGTAAGCTGTCATGTCAATTTGAGAGGGCACGACTGAAATGTATCCCTGACCCAACGCAAACATGTCAGAATCGGCGGCTTCAGGCTCTTCGTTTCGGAAACTTCCCATCAGCCAATAATATTCGCCACCGCGGGGATGTTTGCGCATTTCGAATTCTTCCACCCATTTGCCGTTAGCCTGACGACACAATCGAATGCCATTGATTTCGGGCACCAAGGGTATGTTCACATTCAGGCAAGTACCTACGGGCAATCCATGTTTTAGAAGTTGCTCCGCAATCTTGAAAAGAAAGGGACGGGCCGGCTCAAAATCGGCTTCCATTCGGTGATCATCCAACGAAAAACCAACCGATGGGATACCGTTCATGCAGCCTTCCAGCACAGCGCCCATCGTGCCGGAATAGTGAATGGCCACGGAAGAATTCGTACCGTGATTGACACCGGAAAAAAGCAAATCGGGAAGCCGCTCGGGGAAAAGGATATTGAGCGCCAGCTTGACACAATCGACTGGCGTGCCGTTGCTACGGTATATTTTTAAACCAGGTTCATCTGTAACCAAGACAATGTCCAAAGGCGTCTGAACGGTGATGGCAGTTGACATGCCTGACTGGCCGGTCTTCGGTGCCACTACAGTTAAATCACCGAGCGGTCTGAGAAGATCGATGAGGAACCTGATTCCGGGGGCCATGTAACCATCATCGTTGGAAAGGAGTATCTGAGGGCGTTTTTCCATACTGCAAAAATACAAAATATTCACAGATGCCAATGACTGCTTTCTTACCTTATTAACAATCTATAAGAATAACTGTTGACAACCTGCCCCTTCTGGCTGGTCCCTGAACGAAAAATTTCCCTATCTTTGCGCATCGAATGTTCAAATTATAGGGAGAATTGACTGTTTATGGGAAAAATTATCGCAATAGCCAATCAAAAGGGTGGTGTCGGAAAAACGACGACAGCCATCAATTTGGCGGCATCACTTGCTGTGCATGAGAAGAAGGTTCTGGTGGTCGATGCAGACCCGCAGGCCAACGCATCGTCCGGTTTTGGCATTGACGTCAAAGCATTGGAAGCGACAATCTATGAATGCCTGATCAACAACATTGACCCTAAAACTGCCATTCTCAATACGGAGCTGGAAGGTTTGCAAATTATCCCATCCCACATCGACTTAGTCGGTGCCGAATTGGAAATGATCAGCATACCGGAACGCGAAAACATTATGAGAAAGATACTGACGCCGCTCAAGGATCAGTACGACTACATTTTGATTGACTGTTCTCCTTCTTTAGGTCTTATCACGGTCAATTGTCTGACTGCAGCCGATTCAGTCATTATCCCGGTGCAGTGCGAATACTTTGCATTGGAAGGGATCAGCAAGTTGCTGAATACCATTAAGATCATCAAGTCAAAATTGAATCCGAAATTGGAAATTGAAGGCTTCCTGCTCACTATGTACGATTCCCGCCTGCGTTTGGCCAGGCAAGTCAGCGAAGAAGTGAAAAGGCATTTCGACAAATTAGTTTTCAATACCATTATCCAGCGCAACGTCAAACTGAGTGAAGCGCCCAGTTACGGCACACCGGTCTTGCTTTACGATGCCGATTCCAAAGGTTCCGTAGATCACATGCAGCTCGCGCTCGAGATCCTGCAAAAGAATAAAAAATAATTTACTATCTTGTGCGACGAACCCTATTGTCGCCACAAAACGAACGAAGCACCATGGTTGTCAAGAAAAATGCTTTGGGAAGAGGCTTGGACGCCCTGATCAGTTCGGATGAAATCCGGACAGAAGGATCCTCCTCCATCAACGAAGTCGAAATGTCCAGGATTTTCCCCAACCCCGACCAACCACGTCGGGAGTTTGACGCTGAAGCCTTGCAGGAGCTAGCCGTATCCATCCGGACCATCGGTGTGATTCAGCCGATTTCCTTGCGGCTCATGGCAGACGATACCTATCAGATCATCGCCGGGGAGCGCCGTTTCCGGGCAGCGAAAATAGTTGGTCTGACTCAGATTCCCGCTTACATCAAGACTGCCGAGGACGATGCGGTTATGGAAATGGCCCTGATCGAAAACATTCAACGCGAAGACTTGAATGCCATTGAAATTGCATTGGCATTTCAGAAATTGCAGGAAATATACAAACTGACCCAGGAAAAGCTGAGCGAACGCATTGGCAAGAAACGGGCAACGATAGCCAATTACATCCGCTTGCTCAAATTGCCTGCCGAAGTTCAGATCGGCCTACAGTTTCGCAAGATCGACATGGGCCATGCCAGAGCGCTGGCTGGTATTGAAGATCCGACCGTTCAGCTAGCCATTTACGAGGAAGCTGTCTTGCACGGATACTCCGTTCGCAAGGTGGAGGAACTGGTACGCTCCATAGCCGAAGGGGAAATGCCAGAACCACATGCTGTTGCTCCAAAGCATGCGAGTAAGACACCGGAAGAATATTTGGCTTTGCAGCAGATCCTTTCGGAGAAACTGAAAACCAAAGTACGTTTCAAGATTGGCGAAGACGGCAAAGGATCCATTACTATTCCGTTCAAATCGGAATTGCAACTGGAAACCTTATTGGAATCATTTGATAAAATGCTGCAATAGGGTCTTGAAACATAATTTGCGAACATATGGTCGCCTGAGCCTGCTCTTTTTCTTCGCGCTCCTGTATCCGGAATGCGGAAAGAACGGCCTGATGGCTGCCGGTAGCGATTCGACCTCCATTCTTAAGGTCAGCGTTCCGGATACCATGCAAATATCAGCCGGCACTTACTTGACTGGAAGCGTTCAGAAAGTTGTCCCACTGGCTGCAAAGGATTCGGTCTATAAACCAGACCCCAAGAAAGCAATCTGGTACTCTTTGCTATGCCCTGGTTTGGGTCAGCTTTACAACCGGCGTTACTGGAAACTGCCCTTCGTGGGTGCCGGAGTGATCGGGTTGGCATACGCCATCAACTGGAATAGTAAATATTACAATGCCTATACCAACGCTTACAGGGACATCCTGGATGATGATCCTAATACGACAAGTTATATGAAACTGATGCCAGTGGGCACAACCAGTTACAATGAGTCGCAGTTGCAGACCGTTTTGAAAAACAGGCAAGAAAAATTCCGCCGATCCCGGGACCTGAGTTACATCGGTGCCGTCGGCGTTTATGTGATTTGCATTCTGGACGCCTTTGTGGATGCCCAGTTGTATGATTTTGACATCAGTTCGGACCTTTCCGTTATTCCGTCAGCACCACGAGTAAACAACTATGGTGGTGCCAAAGCGGTGGAATTCAGTCTGGCGTTCAGATTTTAAAAAAGAAAAACGATATATGAAGTACCTATATTTCCTGATTGTCGGGCTTTTCGTCTGTCTGTCTCTTCAGGCAAACGACAGCATTCCCCGGGTAGAAGACTACCTGAGCGGATCCGGCGACGACCGGGAAATAGCACTCCCTGAGAGCTTTGAGAACAACATGGACAGCCTGTTGCAAGACTGGCACATGAAAACGTTCATCCCCATCGACCGGAATTGCAAATTCGATTCCTTGAATCCATACGTTTCGGATGCAGTGATGATGAAACGTTTAGCCGACATGCCGACCATCATCAAGATGCCTTACAACGCGATCATCCGCAAGTTTATTGACAAATATGAGGAAGACCGCAGAAAACAAGTGGCTGTCATGCTGGGCATCGGAGATTATTACTTCCCCATGTTCGAACAGATGCTCGAACAATACAGGTTGCCCAATGAACTAAAATACCTTTCTGTCGTTGAATCCGCCCTGAATCCAAACGCCTGTTCGCGAGTAGGTGCCACTGGACTCTGGCAGTTTATGTTCGGCACCGGCAAAAGTTATGGTTTGGAAATCAACAGTCTGGTGGACGAACGCCGCGATCCTCAGAAATCGACCGAAGTGGCCGTTCGTTACCTGAGAGACCTTTATGGCATTTTTGGAGATTGGCATCTGGCCATTGCCGCTTACAATTGCGGCCCCGGCAATGTAAACAAAGCCATTCGCAGAGCCGGCGGGAAAAAGGATTACTGGGAGATTTATTACTACCTGCCACGTGAAACCAGAGGTTATGTACCCTTGTTCATCGCTGCCAATTATGTAATGACCTATTACAAAGAACACCGCATTTGCCCGGTTCGAACAGAATATCCACTGCATACGGATACCCTGATGTTGAGCAAAAAGATTCATTTTGACCAGATTTCGGCCGTCATAGGCGTTTCCAAGGAAGATTTGATCAAATTGAATCCCCAATACCGCCGTGAAATCATTCCCGGGACCTCTGAAAAACCGCAAAGCATTTGTTTACCGGCCAATTATACCCTGGCATTCATTGATTATCAGGACAGCATTCCAAATTACAAGCCGGGCGAGTTGCTAAATACTTTGTTGACAGTTGAACCCGCCGGAGTGGAAAAAGCGCCGGTGGTGAAGGCGAATTTCAAGATCCATAGGGTGCGAAAGGGCGATACCCTATTGGGAATCGCGAATAAGTATCATACCACGATTTCAGCGATAAAAAGAAGGAACGGACTTCATGGCACCAGGATAAATCCTGGCATGCGTCTAAAAATCTATTGATGACAGACGACAATGGGAGACATTTCGACATTTACTCAGGCTGAAAAAGACCAAATCAATGAGCAGTTCCAGGACCTGCTTCAGGAATATCTAAAATCCAACCACCGTAAAAAGGTTGAACTGATCACTACCGCTTTCAATTTCGCCAATCACGCACACGGGGGCATCCGAAGACGTTCGGGCGAACCCTATATCTTACACCCGCTGGCAGTTGCCAAGATTTGTTGTACAGAAATCGGTCTGGGCTCTACGTCCATTTGTTCTGCCCTGTTGCACGACGTCGTAGAAGATACCGAGTACACGGTGGAAGACATCGAAAAAAGTTTTGGCCCGAAGATTTCGGTTATTGTGGATGGTCTCACCAAGATTTCAGGCGGTATTTTCGGAGAACAGGCTTCCGCACAGGCTGAAAACTTTCGGAAACTGCTACTGACCATGGCAGAAGACATCCGGGTGGTTCTTATCAAGATGGCTGACCGCCTGCACAACATGCGCACCTTGGGTGTGATGCTTCCCAGCAAGCAATACAAGATTTCCGGGGAAACGATGTATCTCTACGCCCCGCTTGCCAACCGCTTGGGTCTCAACCGAATCAAGACCGAGTTGGAAAACTTGAGTTTTAAATACGAGCATCCTGACACTTATGCCGACCTATTTCGTAAAATAGAAAGCACGGCTTCGGCCCGTAATGAATTGTACGAAAAATTTACGGCACCGGTTCGTGAGAAATTGGATGAAATGGGTATTGAATACCGGTTAAAAGCCAGAACGAAATCCATATATTCCATCTGGAACAAGATGCAAACCAAAGGGGTTTCTTTTGAGGAAATCTACGACATCTTGGCCGTCCGCATCATCTTTAGCACAGAGGTACCGAGAACCGACCCCACACTGTTTTCCATCGAGAAAAAGCGTTGTTTTGCCATCTATTCAGCCCTAACGGATATTTACAAGCACCATCCCGACCGTATTCGCGACTGGGTGAGCAGCCCGAAAGCAAACGGTTATCAGGCACTACACGTCACCGTGATGGGACCGGACGGAGAATGGATTGAGGTCCAGATCCGTAGCGACCGAATGGACGAAATTGCCGAACGCGGCTTTGCAGCTCATTGGAAGTACAAGTCCGGTGAAATTGAGGAAGAAAACGAACTGAACAAGTGGATTTACACCATCAAGGAAATCTTGGAGAATCCGGAGCCCAACGCCATCGACTTCCTCGACACCATTAAGATGAACCTTTTTTCGTCGGAGATTTTTGTTTTCACCCCGAAGGGAGAAATCAAGACGATGCCAACCGGCTCCACAGCACTCGATTTTGCCTTCACACTCCATTCGCAAATTGGTTTTCATTGCATTGGTGCCAAGGTGAACCACAAGTTGGTACCCATGAGTCATGTACTTAAAAGCGGTGACCAAGTGGAAATTCTGACTTCCAAAAGCCAAACGCCGAAATTCGAATGGTTGGATTGGGTGACAACAGGAAGTGCCAAAACGCGCATCAAGGCAAAATTTCGCAAAGACAACAAGGACCTCATCAAAAAGGGCGACGAAATGCTGACTGCCTTTTTTGCCAAAATCCGCTTCCCATACGATCAAAGCTCCACAGACTTGTTGATGCAACATTTCGATCTGGAAAACCGGGACGAACTGTTGATGAAACTGGGTTCAGGAAAGATAGAACTGATTGACGACATCAAGGTTCTTTTCAAAAAGGAGAAAGACCAGAACAAACTGATCAAATACTGGAAACTGACATTGGGCATCAGCAACAAGCCGAAACCGGAAATGCTGGGTGAAACCAGCGAAAAGATCGATTACAAGGCTACCCACAAGTTGACTGAAGAGTCCTTCAACCAACAGTACAAACTGGCAGACTGCTGCCACCCTATTCCCGGGGACGATGTGCTCGGTTTCGTGGAAGACAACGGCAGCGTTTCTGTTCACAAGCGGCAATGTCCGGCTGCAATGAAAATTAAGTCCAGCTATGGCACGCGCATCATTTCTGCAGAATGGGCCACTCAAAAGGCACTTTCTTTCCCGGTGGAACTGGAACTTCGTGGCATCGACGGTGTAGGCATCGTCAGTCAGATCACCAAAATTGTTTCGGATGAACTGGCCGTTAACATGACCAAACTGATGTTCGAAACAAAAGACGGGATATTCAAGGGTCTCATCGAACTGTATGTGCACGACGTCGAAGATGTCAACAACCTCTGCGACAAGATTTCACAGATCACCAACGTGCAGTTGGTTCGTCGGAATGAGCAAATGAATGGCTGAACGCTAGAAAAGGGAGCCTGACCAACCTGTATTGGTAGGGGATGGTTCGGGAGGCTTTACCGCTTCTGGTTCCATTTCTGGTTCAGGAACTTCCTCGATTTCGGTTTCTTCCGAAGTAGAATCCTCTTCATAAAAGTCAAACGGCGATTCTTCCAACATTGGTTCGGGTGCCGGTACTTCTTCAACCTCGGGTTCTACCTGGGGAACTGGTATTTCCTCAATGACGGTTTCAATCGAAATCATTTCCGATCCTGGTTCTGCAAAGACCATGCGATTGGCTATTGGGGTTTCCTCGGCAAATTCAGGAGCCTCCTGAGCAGGCTGGCCCAGTTCGGTCTGCAATTTCAGCAATTCGGACTTTATTTTTTTGAGTCGGTCGGTCAGTTCGTGCTGCGCTGTCATACCCTTCTTTTCTTCGCGAAGTTTCTTGCGGGCACCGGCTAGGGTCATCCCTTTTTCCTTGAGGAGAAAATGGATGAGCCTGATACTTTCAATATCGTTCTTGGTGTAGTTACGCGTCCCCTTGGCGTTCTTTTTGGGTTTGATGACCGTAGGGAATTCCTTTTCCCAAAAACGGAGTGTAGACTCGTTCACTTGAAAGACAGCAGCCACTTCGCCAATGGAATAGAACAGTTTTCTCGAATCGTCAGCCATAGTTTTCAGGTATTAATTAGTCCATCGTTTGTCCGTAGTTGGACGAGATTTGAACCATTTGGTCGTATTGTGCGGGTGAAAGATCCATGAAATAATAGTGTGCAGGGTTCTGCGGAGCACCTCTGAAATGGACTTCGTAATGCAGGTGCGGGCCGGTGGATTTTCCCGTGTTGCCTACAGCGCCGATGACGTCGCCGCGTTTCACTTTCGAACCTACGTGCACGCCCAAGGCATTCAAGTGACCGTACAGCGTCTGGAAATTGAACCCGTGGTTTATGATGATGCAGTTTCCGTAGCCCTGTTTCCAGGAGGCA
>Ga0209125_1001642_pt1 | contig 19946 bp, 15 predicted proteins | sample BarGraIncub1131A_FD_184503 | JGI IMG/M metagenome (GOLD analysis project Ga0209125, IMG submission 184503) | Arctic peat soil microbial communities from Barrow, Alaska - Barrow Graham LP Incubations 11-31A (SPAdes) (version 2) | ecosystem: Environmental > Terrestrial > Soil > Wetlands > Peat...
ATCATTAGATCCATCAGCCAATGCCGCTTCTCCAAAATGAAGCGAAAGACAACATACGAAAAGTACAAAAAATTTTATCTTCATCAGAAGTTTGATTTATTATTAATAAAAGATATTTATTATGCGAAAGCCGCTTTCTCAGTATTCATGATTTGAGGTTTTAAACCTCAAATCATGAATATAAATTAGGTGTTTAAATCGTTTCATGGTTGATGTATTCTCTCTATTCTCCAACTAACTTTTAAGATCATAATCGGAATGATCCAATTTAATAAACCACTTTAACAGAGCTAGTCTTACCTTTTAACAGGTATAGTGCCTCTTTGTTCAAGCCCGAAACCGTCTCTTCTTTTCCTGAAAGATTGATCGTTTTAACGAGCTTACCACAAATATTGTAGATTTTGACAACCTCACCAGTTTCGCCATTCACACACAAAGATTGGCCATTCTTGTAGACTTTAAAAGCATTAACCGTTTTGTCTTTGATGCCAGCAGGAATAACATCTCCGATAGTTGCAGAAATGTCATCAATGCCAAGTCCCCACTGTGCATAAATGTTTTTACTAGCGTCATAAGGCACATTGCTAAGTCCCCAACGAATTAACAGAGTCTTACCTGCTGCCCAGTTCATATCGGTCAAAGTGTGGGTTATAACTGTTCTGTTTAAATTATCATGACCATCAACATTAAGACCCAATGCAGTAGTAATAGTAGCATCTGCCGCACCAGTTAGAGAGGACTTATAACTCATGTTCTCAATTAATGTCCCAAGCGGAATAAAAGCGGGACTAATATAAAAATTGGCTGCATCTGCAAATTCTGGAGCAAATACCAAATCACAAGATAGGCTGCCATTTGCTTTATTCGTTTCACAACCTAGCCTCCAAGTTTCACCTGCAAATTTGACCGTCAAAGTATTAACTGTTGATCCGGTATTATTTTCGAGCAATATCCCTAAATATATCCAACCATTTTTTCCTGCGATTCCTCCTAAAGTTCTATTCTCACCAGATACCCCACCTTTAACAAGGGTCATAGAACCATAGCTAAAAATACTGGTACCAGAAAAAAAGGAACCATTGTCACACTTTAAACCCGTTCCGTAGGTAGGAGTCGCGTTTGCAGTAGTAACATACCAACCAGGTATATTTACAGTTCCTTCGCTTCCTGAATTTATATAAGTATAATATGCGGAACCAGTTTCATTATTAATCTTTGGTAGCGAATTAAAATCCTGCTCGTAGACATATTTTGAATCCTTCACACCAAATTCGGCCTTAGTTTGTGCATTTACATTGAAAGAAGCCATTGAAGTAACAACTGCAATAAGTATAATTTTCGTTTTCATAATTTTTGTTTTTATAGTTTTATATACTGATAAATTCTAAAATATCTATTTATAAAGTATTCTAATACCCCGGATCTTTGACCCGAAACGAGTCTGCTTGTAGAAGTTCCTTTGATACCTCGGGAAAACCCCGAGGTATCGTATTCATTATTTTCAGAAGAGCTTCTAGAATTCTGTCTGTTTCAAATTTGGATTAGCATTCAAAGAGGCGTAGCTGATGGGCCACAATAGAATATTCTTTTCACCTTCGCGTCCCTTCAGTGTAGTAACGCGATTGAAAACCATACCCATACGGATCAAATCCCACCATAATTTACATTCGGTCGTAAATTCCTTTAGGCGTTCATCCATGATGTAATTATCAACTTCGGCCATATTCAGCGTATCCTTATAAAAAGTGGCATCGCCATAAGCACGCTTTGCTATCTGGTTGAGGCAACCGATGGCCAAATCTTTTTGCCCCGTTGAATTGTAGAGTTCTGCCTGAAACATAATAGCATCAGCCAAACGATACACAATGATGTCTGAATCGAATATTCGGGATCCATTAACCCAAGAACCGATGTATTTACCGAACCAATGATAAGTCTTGCTGTAGGTAACGGTTGTATAAGTTACCTGAGCTCGCTTATCTGCTGTATTATTATAAAGGAAAGTTGCGTATGCTGTTGTTGGCAGAGCACGCTGTGCCAAGGATCCTTCGGTGCCAATTGCGATAGTATTGCCTATATATTGCTTATCGTTTGCAGCCACTGCACTTAGAGTCAGCAAAAAGTTAGTGGCAAAACCTCCTTCAAACTCATCCTTAACAAAACGAATTGTAAAAATGACCTCATTGGTTGCATTCTTTTTGGTTGCATTGAAAATTTGTGAATAGTCTGTAGCCAATACATAGTTCTTATTCGTCAAAACCTGAGTCAAACCCTCTTGTGCTTTCGCAAAATAGATATTTTTCTTGGCTTGATCGGTTGTTCTTACTTTTGCCATCCACATATAGTAGTCAGCTTTTAGCATATTCACAGCGGCTGGAGTGGCAATTGTTTTGTCAGTAGCCGATGACGGTATTAATTGAATTGCCATGTCGATGTCCTCTCCAACCTGGGCAAAAAGCGAATCAGCCGATGTTCTTCCGGGGAAAAGTTTTTCATTTTCATCGGATTCGAAACCATCCAGCAGCAACGGAGCATCGCCCCAAATACGTGCTACCCAATAGTAGGCAAACGCACGTACAAAATAGGCGTTAGCCATCACATTATTCTTATCATCTTGCTTGTTGAAACTAATTCCCGGAGTATGACGGATAATCAGGTTCGACATATTAATCAGCTTATACAAGTTATCCCATTTGGTAGCCTGATTGTTTGCATCGATAGTGTTACTGTTTGCATCGAGGATGTCACCTGCCAGGGTTTCCGTGGTATTGTACACGCCTATGCGGAAGTCTCCCCAATAGGCCATATTAGTACTAAATGTAGTTCTAAACTGATAGAACATGCCGAATGCGGCAGCTTGGGCATCATCCTCTGAGATCCACATATCGGCTGAGGATACCTGACTTTTCTGATGGATATCCAATGGATCAGAGCAAGAGATCTGAGAAAGTATTGCTCCAATAAGAAATACATTCAAAATTATTTTTTTCATAATTCCCTTTTTTTTTAAGTTGAATGATCAGAAGTTGATTTTAGCTCCAATAGCAAATTTGCGTATGGATGGATAGCAATAATAACTGGAACTATAAGTAGAAGATGCACCCTTTTCAGGAGACAACGCACCCGGCAACGCTGTAAAGAAATGTAAGTTGTTTCCAGAAAGGATTAAGGTGATGCCCTTGACTCCATCCTTCAATAACTTTGGAGCCATTAGGGTGTATTGAAGGCTCACTTCACGCAAGCAGAGATAGTCACCCTTATAGGTGAAGATATCCGACTTACGAAAATTAGAACTGTAGTTTGGGTCATTTGCGACAAAACGAGCATACTTGGCATTTGGGTTTGTCTCGCTAAAGGTGTTCTTCACGCCATCTACCAAGGCGTAGCTGCCAGCAAATGTTGCATAGAAATATCTTGAGTAAGATTCCTCAAGGATGGAGTGACCAAGTGCCCAGTCTATAGAAACATTCAAACCAAAGTTTCTATACTTAAAATTATTTGTCATACTACCTGTACTGGTAGGTTCTGTAGATCCCAATTTAAACATATCTTGAGCCGTAATTTTTCCATCACCATTGCGATCTACCCATTCGTAGTCACCAATATCCTTACGACCCTTTATCGATTTTCCATCAGATTTTCTCCAACCTGATGCGACTTCATCGTAAAGAGCATTGTCGGCTGCTTCTTGATCCTTCAGAATGCCGGCGCACTTGTATCCATAGAACGAGTAAAGTGATTCACCTTCGGCAATACCTCCAAACTCTTCTTTTCCTGTTTTCACAAGAGTTCCTGTTTCGTCATGCCCATATAAATCAACGGAATAACCACCGATGCGATTTTTGTCATTACCATTTTCTGGCAGGCTAAGCACCTTATTTTTAACGAAGCTGAACACAAAATTGGTGTTCCAACTGAAGTATTCTGTCTTGATATTCTTGGTGTTTGCCTCAATATCGAAACCCTTGAACTGAACTTCACCCACATTGGTCTGTACGGTCGAAAATCCTGTAGTAGTAGGAAGTGGTTTGTCGAAAAGTAGATTTTTTGTACGCTTGTCAAAGTAGTCGAACGACAGGGTTGCACGATCATTTAACACTCCAAAGTCAACACCACAGTCTAACTGGTTGGTTGTCTCCCAAGTCAGATTGATATTTGGCATTGTGCTTGTAATAATACCTCCGTTACCATTATATTTATAGTCTACAGAGTATTTACCCAGCGCATCATAAAGACCAATGCTGTTGTTGCCAGTCTGACCATAACTGGTTCTAAACTTCAAAAGAGAAATAGCGTAGAATTTGTCTTTCATCCACTTCTCTTCCGATGCAATCCAACCTAAAGAAGCGCCCGGGAAGAACCCCCAACGGTGGCCACTGGCAAAGAGAGAAGAACCATCAGCACGGAAATTCATGGTCACCATATACTTTTTCTGATAGTCGTAAGTGACACGAGAATAGTAACCAATCAAAGTTTGATTCTCGATCATGCTGCTGGCGGCAGTCTTGGTTGGTGCTCCATTCAGTGTTGAAATCTTGTCCGAGTTTCCTCCTTCAGCAGCAGCATTATAACGTTTGGAGACAGTATTCATGTAAGAGTATCCACCGATTGTAGAAATTGAATGTAGATTGAATGAGTGGTGATAAGAAAGGAAAGGCTCCAGTTTATTACGCTCTAACGTATTGAAATCGAATGATGTAATCCGGGCAGAAGTAAAAACGTTTGCCTTCTCGAATGAATCAGCATTATAATTCCTGCGATACACAGACCCCTGAATGTTAGCTGAAAGTTCGGGAAGAATATCATACTTAATTCTAGTGGTGAGTGTGTTTGTTGTGAGCTTTTTGCTCTGATCGTTGTAATAAGCATAAAAGAGTGGACTCGGAGAAGTATTGTTGGCTCCCTGCGTTGGCGTACCATCATTTTGATACATACGTTGAGTCGGAGGACAAGATAAGCCTCTGGATATTATATCACGCTGATTATTATATAGATCCTGCAACATTTCAGAGTAGTCAACACCAAGCTCAATGTTCAACTTCTTGGTTGCGGCGATGCTTGTATTCAATTTGAAATTCGTACGGCTGAAACCTGTTCCTATGGCCACACCATAATCATCGGTATAACCCAGGCTGGCTGCATACGTTGCTTTATCATTACCACCTGATACACCTAGGTAGTAATTCTGCCAAATGGCCTTTCTAAACACTTCATTCTGGAATGAATTATCTTGAAAAATTAAGGTCTTAGTCGAATCTATGGGATCAATCATTGACTGCCAACCATCGGGTATTATTTCCCCATCCGCCAATATTCGTGTAGTATAAAGGGAGTTATCGTCATTGCCTGTTCCGGCTGAGCCAACACCTGAAAGTTGGCTAGCAGTTTTACTGTTAGTTAAAGCGGGACGTAACACCGATAAATAGTCCCGGGCATTCAGAAAATTGTATTTACGACCAGCCTCTTGAGAGGCAGCTGTTGCTTCAGCTATTATCTGTGGAACTCCCTTGATGCCTTTCTTTGTTGTGATCAAGACAACGCCATTTGATGCACGTGACCCATAAATGGCTGTAGAAGCTGCATCTTTTAAGACTTCGATTGACTGAACATCGTTGGGATTCAACCCTTCCATAGATCGTTCTACGCCATCCACTAGAATAAGTGGATCGTTGCTGTTATTAATAGAGGAACCACCCCGAATACGGATTTCAGCATCGGCGCCTGGTTGGCTATTGAACGTGGTTACACGTACGCCGGCGATTTTTCCTTTCAAACCATCACTCATCGTGGTGATGGGGATATTCTGCAGTACATCACCCTTTACTTTTGTAATGGAGGAAGTAATCAAACGACGGGATTCCGTACCATAACCAATTGCAACCACATCGTTCAGGCTAATAAAGGATTCCTCTAAGAGAACCGTCAGTTCTTTTTGCTCTCCTACTGCAATTTCTTGTGTTTTGAAACCCATCATAGAAATAACAAGGATATCCTTGCTATTAGCCATAATTTTGAACTTACCTTCGATATCGGAACTGGTACCATTCAATCGGCCTTTCACCTGAATTGTCGTTCCGACAAGAGGGGCTCCTGTTTTTTCGCTTACAATACCGGTTATTTCACCTGCACTTGCCACGGAGGTTAGACCTACGAAACAAAGCAACAAGCAGAGCCGGGTAAATAAACCATTTCTTTTCATTTTTTGTGCTCTCATAGTTTTAGATTTTTTTGTTATTTATGTACCTGAAAAAAATCAATAGCATCCAGGTCTTTTTTCAAGGATGTATATTCTTCATTGGAAAACGGGGCAATGGGCAAACGGCAAGATCCGCAATGGATGCCCAAGAGATCCATGATGGCTTTACCACCGCGAACGCCGCCGCCGTATTTAATGATGACTTTAACTAGGTTGATGGATTTCACCTGATTCGCTCTGGCTTCTTCAACATCATTTTTTTTCATTGCGTTGAGAATGTTGTTGTATATGGGGGCAAAATAGTTGTATGTACTACCTACACCGGCAGTAGCACCCATTGCCAAACCTGCTATCAGCGTTTCGTCATAACCATTCAACACTTCAAAAGCGCCATTATCCAGATGCAGGCAGGCGCACATTTCCATCAGGTTGTTGTGCGTAAATTTCGTGCCTGCTAGGTTCGGGATGGCTTTTTTCCCCTCAACCAGAAATTGTTCTACAGACAAATCAACACCTGTCATGGAGGGCATATTGTAATAGTAGAATGGCAGCTCAGGAGCAGCGGCAGCAATTGGAACGAAAAAAGCGATCAAATCCTTTACAGATGAAGGTTTGAAGAAAGATGGAGCAATAGACGCTGTTCCATCGGCACCGCACAGTTGCGCGTGTTTTGCCAGTGCCACTGCTTCCGGTAAACAAAAGTTTCCGACGTGGGCAATCACCTTGATGCGTCCGTTGACGGCTTTTACCCAATGTTCGAGAATTTTTTTGCGTTCATCTGTTGTGAGGGATGCTCCTTCACCGGTTGTCCCGTTTACGAAAACACCATTCACGCCGGATTTGACAAGAAATTCCGCATAGTTTTCAATTTCAGGCAAGCATACATTTCCCTGTTTGTCCATGGGAGTAAAAGAGGCTGCGATTAAGCCTTGGAGACGTTCATGTTTTTTCATCATTAATCAATTTAAAATATTATAAAAGAGTATTCGGTTTATTAATGCTATTAATCAGACAAATTAGTGTACAAAAATGATTCAAACCATCAGGTAAGCGTATATTAGATATTGAATCTCAAAGAAACTTATTGTTAATGAAATAGTTGTGAAGGAAATGTTTCAAATGTGATACGTTCATACAAATCATTTACCCCATTTTCGTAAAGTATTCCAACCTCTCCGGAAGGCAAAACAATCATATCCGAATAAGCCGCTTGTCCTAGATAGACCAACACTTTCTTTTTCCAGCTTTTTCCCTGATTATGGCTAATGCTGATGGTCATATTATTGCGTTTTGTTTCAGATGCGGGATTGGAGAATAAGAGTGTTTTGCTCAGTTTGCCTTTGGGCGTGTAATTCAACAAGCTGCCCTGACACCGAGGTTCTATGAGTGCCCTGTCCAAATAGGCAGTCTGAAAACAATCACCTCCGTCTTTACTGATGGCAACGATGCGGCATTTTCCTGCCTGACGGTTGTAATTACGCATGTTTAGCATGATTCCCCCGTTTCTCAGTTCTGCAGCCGTCGATTCATTCCCTTCACCTTCGGCTGTACCGCCTAAATGCCACGTTTCTCCTTTGTCATCGGAATAGATGCAGTGTGAACGGTATGCTTTTTCAGGCATGGCCGTTATATGATTGGCCGGAATGACTATGCGACCCCGATGTTTCTTTCCCTGTAGCTGTATTCCGTGACAGGGGCCGGTAGCGTACCAGGTCCAGTTGTCTTTTTTGACCGATGATGTTATTTCAAGAGGTTTGCTCCAGGTGCTACCTTCGTCGTTGGAAGACAAGACAAAGACCCGTCGTGTACCGGAACTTGTGCCCGCAATAATATTTTTCTCCAGGTCTTGCCCATTGTTCCAGCAAGCAACAAGAACGATTTTGCCCCCCTCTCTGTCTACTACCGGAACCGGATTGCCACAAACATTCTCCCCGTCATCCCAAATGACCTGCAGACTGCTCCAGGTCTTTCCGCCATCTGCTGATTTTTTCATTACCAAATCAATGTCACCGGTATCGGCACTGCTATTTTTTCTGGCTTCGGCGAAGGCCAGAAGGACTCCGCTTTTGGTCGTAATAATGGCTGGAATGCGGTAATTAAGATAACCTTCCGCACCAGAGATAAAGACGCTCGTTCTTAGCAATGATTGCGCCTGAGCTGATATTGCCAGCATTGCCATGAATACGAATGTCATCAGTTTTCTCAAATAAGCCATGTTATCTATCATTTTATATTTTAGTAATTCACAAAAGCCTATGGCATCTATTCCTGACGAACGGGTTTAATCAACATCATCAATCCTCCTCCCAAGAATAATGCCAGGGCCGATATTTCGAAAATGAGCGACAAACTAATGTTTGCATCCATAATGATGCCGCCAATATACACCATGACTCCCCCGGTGATGGTGCTGACAAAGTTCAGAATCCCATAACTTGTGCCCCGGTAACGTTCGTCCATCACCTGACACAATATAGGCATCAGGTTCGCATCGTGGAAACCTCTGAAAAGTCCAAACAGAATCATGCTGATCACTGCTATCCAAAATAACTGTGTGAAACCGATGAGAAAGAGGAACGGAGCTCCTACTGCAATTCCAAGAACCAAAGTATAAATTCTTCCTCTCGTATTCATGATGACCCATCTGTCTGATAAGAAGCCTCCTAAGAGAACACCACAAAGTGATGCTATTTGAACATAGGCTGTCGCAGAAATACCAGCTTCGCCAACAGAAAGGTTAAAGGATTTTTGCAAATAGAGCGGTAGCCAGGCATAGATTACCCAAAAGGCCATGCCAATAACACAATTGTAAATCAAAAGAATATAGAAAGAAGGAATACTCAGGATGCTTTTCAAAGAACCGAGTATATTTATTTCTTTATCAACAGCTTTTGATGTATTTTTTTCTTTTTTGTTATCATGCAATGTGAATATTAAAATGATGGCATATACAATACCAATTACGCCAAACAGGTGGAATCCCCATCTCCACCCCCAGGCATCAGCGATGAATCCGCCCAGGCCCCCCAAAGCCATACCTGCATAAAGTCCGGATGAATGAATGCCAACTGCCAGCGATCGGCTATCTTTTGAGTGGTAATCGGTGATCAATGCCAAAGCGGCAGGAATATAACAAGCCTCACTAATGCCCATAAAGGCCCGGGCGATCAAGATTTCATTGAATGAACCGGCATACCCTGTCCAGGTTGTTACAGCCGACCACACGATAATGCTGCCTACTATTACCCTTTTACGGCTATATCGGTCTGCAAAATAGCCGCCAAAAGGGCTCAAAGTGCCATAGACCCAAAGAAATACAGCTGTAAGCAAACCAAATTGCGCCTCCGTCATTGCGATGTCGGAGGTGATAGCGTCGTGCATGGACGTAAGCATCAGGCGGTCAAAGTAGTTTAACATGGCTACAATCCAAAGCATTGCAACCATCAACCAGGAATATCTTTTTGTGTTTATCATAATCTTATTCTTTCAGCATTTTTATAAGCAACACGGGGTTATCTGTTGTGATGAAATCCACGCCCAAATCTATGAATTGTTGCAGCGATTGCTCCGTACTGGGTCCATATACATTAACCATCAAACCAAGTTCATGTGCATTTTTGACCCATTCCGGATGCTCTTCGAAAACCTTAATGCTATAATCAATGCCCTCCAGACCTATTGTCTTAATCTGCTTTGGATCAAGTTTAATTCTGGGAAGATAAGCAACCTTCACTGATGGATCGGTAGCTTTGAGAAGTGTACATACATTTATACTGAAAGATATATACTCAACATTACTCTCCATTTTATATTTTTTTACCAACCCCAGCATTGTGTTTACGATGCGTTTCTCGTTTACTGCTGGATTGATTTTATGTTCTTTAATTTCAATAAATAAATATTCCTTATTCTTTTTCGCTTTTTTCAAATACTGTTTGAAGGTTGGGCGTTTCTCGCCATTTGGAAGACGGAATTCTTTTATCTCTTTATATGTACTAGTTTCAATGATATGCCCTTCAATAGTTGACTCATGATTCACAATAACGACTCCATCGGCTGTTATATACGAATCAAGTTCACAAGCATACACACCTTCAAGATTATGGGCCTTAATTAGAGAAGCTATGCTGTTCTCGGCAGACCCTTTACAATTCCAATAACCACGATGCGCAATGACTTTGGGTTGAGCCAATAAATTGAAGTTGACGGATATAAAGAAGAAAAGGAGAAGGGTGTTTTTCATGTTTCTTTGCATTAACCTTTGATTGATTTCTTTCTGTTAAGAACTATTCGATAAATCTGGAAATGTTGCTCAAGTGCATTTCTGTATCCCTCTTTATCTCCAACTTTTAAAAACTCCAGCAAATCTTTGTGGGAAACATGCGGTGCCTTTTGTTTCATTTCGACGGCTGTATTGTAAAAAAGCTCCTCAAAGCGGCTTTTGATGTATTCCATGACGTCCCGGATAATATTCTGAAACTCAGTTATGGATTTATTTCCGGCTATCTGATAAAGCTTGGAGTGAAATGCAAATTCACTTATTGCCGTATATTCATTGTTTTCATTTACTTCACTCATTTTGACAATTTCTTCCAATTCCTGTATGTCTTTTGGCGTAATATTGGAAAATATAGTTTCACAAATCCCGATTTCCAAAGCTATTCTGAATCCTAGAATGTCAAGCATCGTGTCATCGCTCAGCATATTAGGAATCAATCCTTTTTTCATTGGACCCAGCAACGTCCGTTCTGTCAGCATCATACCCCTGCGGGTGCGTGTTTCTATTATTCCCATCATTTTTAGTCTGCTCAATGCTTCCCGAAGCACACTCCTGGCTACTCCAAGCGCTTCTGCCAATTGAAGCTCGTTTGGCAGCTTGCTGCCTAAATGAAATTTATTTTCAGAAAAATAGGCTAATAACTTATCTTCGACCTGATCAACCAAAGTCACACTTTGGTTATTAATCTTCAGTTGCTGCATGGTATAATTCATTTGTATTATTTGTCCGACAAATTAATACGAAAATATTTTAATACACAACAAACCACCAAATTATTTTGCTGGTGTTAATATTATTTAACATTAGTTAACTTATCGGCATCCTGAATAAGTTTTTAATGGGTGTGATTAGGGCGGTGATTATACTTCGTTAGGCTGTATAAATTATTGTGCTTTCGTGAAGCTGCCGGGGTTGGTTTTATAATGCCTTTTAAATATGGTGCGAAAGTATTTTACGTCTGAAAACCCTGTTTTATATGCTACTTCCGATATGGTGAACTGGTGGCTTGTCAACAGTTCTTTGGCTTTTTCCAGCCTGAATTTTCGAATAAAGTCTGCTGGCGCCTGACCACTGATCTCTTTTATTTTGTGATACAAGGAAGATCGGCTCATCCCAATTTTCTCGCACAAAACGTCAACTGTAAAGTTCGAATCATCTAGATTTTTATGGAGAATAGCCATTAGGTGGGTTCTAAAAATTCATTTTTTTGACTTTCTTCAGGCACAAATTAGAACCCGTTTAAATCTGTGCTGAAAAAGTTATTATCCCATTTGCTCTTACTATTCCTACAGATTTCAAAGCCAATCCGTTCATGCTCTGCTCCATAAAGCCGAATACGTGTTCTACTCTTGCTCTGGTTTTAGATTTTACCGTATTTTTCGCTTTTTGCTTATCGGTCAAAGGTTTTCCTCTATATTCCTCTATATTCTTTCTCGTGAACTTTATTTTTAAGTTTATACTTTTTAATTACTTTCGTAAGCGTCTCCGCGATACCCATGCATTGTTTTTTCTGTCTGCATCACCCGTTTTACCGGTTTATTTTTTAGTCCAACGATTGGGTAGTAATTCCTGATAAACTTCATTGGGAGCCTTGGGGCTGATATAAGCCAACCTGTTTAATACATCAGTGAAGTATTCGAAGGTGTTTATCCCGTTGAGCCTGCATGAGCAAACCAGCGAATAGATCAGTGCCGTTCTCTCAGCTCAGGCATGGCTCCCACAAAACAGGGAGTTCTTCCGGCTCAGCTTATGGAAAGTTTTCCATAAGCCTGAGTTATGTAAAGCAAATGATTATGCAAAGTGCATGAATATAAACTATTCTATATCTGCTATTTACGATAACCAGCCATAATTACTTTCCATAATATTTGAGCTTATTTTTGTAAGAATGGTGCTTTTGCCATTAATACAAAATGTAAGCGATTATGGAAATGAAACAGAGAACTTTTATGGAAGTAACTTCCTTGGCCACGACTTGCCTTAAGTCGAAACTTTCTCGCGCTAATGAAACCCTTCGATATTACAATGGTCATTGGCGTAAATTGGAAAGGTTCATGGATTCATCAAGCATCCAATTTATTGATGCAGGTATCAGTAGAGATTTCCTTCTACAAGAATACGGTAATAGGGATTTTGATGCACTTCCCAAACGAGATAAGGATATTGTCAAAACCATCAGCGTTCTTATTGAATTCATGGAGACCGGCACCATCCAATCTGCAAAAGAAGTGACCGACTTTGAAGGCCCAATAGGTCATTTTATGATCGATTATCTTGCATTTAAAGCCTCCTGCAGACTGGCAAAACACACCCTTGATGAGTATGAGCAACACCTTAGCAGATTCCTTCGCTTTCTGAAGGAAAATAATGTTGCATCCACTTTTTAGTTGTAATTTACAGTTACCACCTTTATACTACTGTAAGATAATCAACATTCCGTGAACTACAAAACTTTCAAAGAACTATTTTCACTGAAACCCCAATAAAAGCAGGCCTTTCAGAGGTTTTCACTAAATAAACGACATTGATATCTGTATTATAAATAGCTTAAACTTATCTCAAAATAGCAATTTGTTCTTTGAACATTGTCGGAGTTATACCACAAATAATTTTAAACTGGCGATTAAAATAGGAAGTGTTTTCGTAGCCACATTCAAATGCTATTTCTATAGTTGATTTATCAGTTTTTGATAAAAGCTTCTTGGCATGCATTATGCGTGTTTCATTTACAAATTCAGTAAATTTTTTCTTTGTTTTTCGTTTAAAATATCTGCAAAAAGCTGATCGTTGAAGATTGGCAACAGAAGCTGCGATATCGAAACTTATCGTTTTTTGAAAATTTTCTGCAACGTATTTATATACATTGTTGATAATCAATGAATCATTTAAACTGCAAAGATTTAAGGTATCTTCGGTACTCAATAAATCAATATACTTATTAGTTGAAAGTTCGTTTAAAATCAGCAATAATTCCACAAGTTTATTGAGAGATTTTTTCTGGTTTAGCGCTTGAAATCTATCCTGAGTTGATTTTTTTGTTTTTGAGAAGTGAATGCCAAATTTTGACTTATCGATCAATTTATTTAATAGAGATACTTCATTTTTATCAAAAAAATCCTCTCCCAAAAAATCTTTCCGGAACTGAATTACTATTGCATGAGCCAATTCACCTCCCAATTCATATCCAGGCGTATTGAAGAAACAATGTGGTAATCCTGGAGCAAATAAATATATATCACCATCCGAAAAATTGACAACATTGCTTCCCAAATAGAGTTTTCCATGACTTTTTGCAATCAATATAAGTTCAAACTCATCATGTAAATGAAAAGGCGAAGCGAAGGATGGCTGTATAAACTCTTGATAATGAAAGAGAAAATTAATATTTAAATAAATCTTCTCGTAGGTTATTTTCATATATTACACATTAACGATTCAAATTACATATTTTGTGCAAATATAGTTCATTATTCAGCAAACAAAATGCTACACTTTCAATTTTCTGAAACCATACATTTGGAATGTTTTTAAAGGTCTAAATCATCAAACTAAAAAGTGCCTTAATACCCAAAATTAAAATACCGGCACACAAATTCTAAATAATTATGGCAAAAAATGAAGTTGGAACAGATGTTATTTTAAGAAATGCATTTGAAAGAAAAATCGTAATACCTGGTTTTAATATTCCATATCTTCCAATGATGGAACCTGTTATTAGGGCATTGCATGATACAGAAACATTTGGACTTATTATGGTAGCCCGGTTGGAATGGGTAAAATTTAAATCGGGAAGTCTGAGGTCTATTTATAACGAATATGAAAAATTAAAAGATACACGTTATACCAGGCTGCACCTTGATCATGTGCCTGTAATTGATGAAGATAATCTCCTTACAAATTTTGAAAGCATTATTTCTGAGGCTATTGAATTAGGTTATAATTCGGTTATGATTGATGGCTCGCGTCTGTCTTTGGCTGAAAATATTGATAAAACCCGCAAGATTGTACAGTTGGCGCATAGTGCCGGCATTCCTGTTGAAGCTGAACTTGGAGCTGTTATGGGACATGAATCCGGCCCATTGCCTCCTTACGAAGAACTTTTTGCATCAGGTAAGGGATTTACTTCGGCTCAGGAAGCAAAACAGTTTGTCGATGAGACACAGACTGATTGGTTGTCGGTAGCAATTGGTAATATTCATGGAGCTATTTCTGCTGCTACTCGTACAGAGAAAAAAAATGAAGCGCGACTTTCAATTCCTCGTTTGAAAAAAATACATGAAGCGGTAAATATACCTTTAGTATTGCATGGAGGCACCGGTATTTCGAAAGATTACCTGATGCAATCATTTAATCACGGTATTGCCAAAATAAATATAGCAACTGCAATCAGGCAACCTTATGAGAAACTGATGAATCATTCAATACAGGAGGCTCAGGATGCTGTGTATGGCGAGATGATTGATATTATCAACAATCAGCTCGAGATTACCGGCTCGGCAAACATGATTTTATAAAAGTTTATAAATAATACTATTAGTAAATTTTACCAACAAAATAATTTAACTCAAATCAAATGAAAACACAAAAAACAACATTCGCACTTTGTTTTGGCAATCGTGCATTCTCTCCGGAATCATATGTTGCCATCGCCCGTAAAGAAGTAAGTGAAACCCTGACGAAATTGGGTTATGGTATTCTTATGATGGATAGTGAACTGACTCATTTCGGGTCTGTTGACAATCGTGAAGATGGCAGGAAATATGCAAAATTCCTGGAAGAAAACAAGGGTAAATTCGGTGGCGTCATTTTGATTATGCCAAATTTCAGCGATGAATGCAGCACTATCATTGCATTGAAGGATGCCGGTGTACCTATTTACATACAGGCTTATCCTGATGAGGTTGATAAGATGGGATTCGCAGATCGCCGTGATGCATTCTGTGGCAAATTCTCCATAATGGATGTATTCTATCAGTGCCAGTTGCCATATACCGTATTCCCGCCTCATACCGTACATCCTTATTCAAAAGAGTTTGCAGAGCAAGTTGATATTTTTGACAGAGTTTGCAGAATTGTCAATGGCATGAAGCGCATGACAGTCGGTGCAATTGGAGCAAGAACTACAGCTTATAAGACAGTACGTTATGATGAGCTTGGACTTGAGAAGAATGGCATTACTGTCGAATCACTTGATATGTCTGAAGTGTTCAACCGTGTTCGCAAAATGGATATTAACTCTGCAGCTGCAAAGGTAAAAGCAGAAAGACTTAAGAATTATACAAACTTCTCAAAGGTTCCATCAAAACCATTTGAAAACCTGGTACGTTTTGGAGTCATCATTGATGAAGTTATCGAAGAATACAGTCTGGATTCCCTTGCATTGCGTTGTTGGGGTGAAATGCAAGCTGATTTCGCCATTGCACCTTGTGTATTGTTAAGTGAATTGAACGACCGTGGATTCCCTGCAGCTTGTGAAATGGATATCTGCAATGCCGTTACGATGTATGCCCTTAGCTTGGCTTCAGGTACGCCTTCAGCATGTCTTGACTGGAACAATAATTTTGGCGAGGATCCGGATAAATGTATTCTTTTCCATTGCGGTCCGGTTCCACAAAGTCTTATGACTGCAAAAGGCGATGTTCTGGTTCATCCAATGTTTGAGAAGACCATGGGTGCCGGATGTGGTTTCGGCTGTAATGAAGGACGCATTGCTCCTAATAATATCACTTTTGCCAGTGCTAAAACAACGGATGGCAAACTTCATTTTTATCTGGGAGAAGGAGAAATAACGTCTGATCCAATTCAGAAAGGTTTCTTTGGTTGCGGTGGTGTAGCTAAGATTGAAGGGTTACAAGATGTTCTTTACAAAATTGGATACAACGGTTTCCGTCATCATGTAAGTATAACAAAAGGCAATGTTTCAGCAGCTATGCGTGAAGCATTCACTCGCTATCTTGGTTATGAAATTTTTGAAATTTAATAATTGTTAAAGTGAGTTATCTAGGTTTAGATATAGGTACCGGTGGATGTAAAGCGGTAGTATTCAATAAGGAAGGGGAGGAATTAGCCTCCGCTTTCAAAGAACACCAGGTTTTATATCCACACCCGGATTGGGCAGAACTCGATCCTGATGAAGTGATTGACAATTGCTATCAAGTGATCAGAGAGGTAAATGAAAAAATTTCTGATCCTGTAGTGGCCATGTGTATTTCAAGTCAGGGTGAGGCTTTTGCTCCTGTTGGTAAGGATGGTAAAACCCTGAGTAATGCCATGGTCTCTTCCGATTCCAGAGCAAAGGATATTGCTGAAAGCTGGAGCAAAGAATTCGGAGTAGACAAAATATACAAAATTACAGGTCATACTTCTCATCCTTTGTTCTCTCTTTATAAGATTCTCTGGATTAAGGAAAACCGACCTGATGTATGGAAGGAGGCAAAGTATTTTCTATGCTTTGAAGATTTTTTTTACTACAAGTTAGGTATTGAACCAAGGATAAGCTGGCCGTTGGCTGGCCGTACCATGATGTTTGATGTCATTAAGCACGAATGGAGCAAAGAAATACTCAAGTCTGTCGGTCTAACTGCTGACAGACTTGCAATTCCAATAGCATCAGGAGACGTGGTTGGTACTTTAGGTCTTGATAAAGCAAAACAGCTCGGATTTAAAAATTCTGTAATGCTGGTAGCCGGGGGACATGATCAAACAATTGGTGCTTTGGGAGCAGGTGTTGTTGAGCCTGGTATGTGCATGTATGCCTCCGGTAGTGTTGAATGCTTTTGTCCGATACTTGAAAAGCCAAGTTTTTCTCCTGAATTACAGAAAAATAACCTCTGCTGTTACGATTACTCGATTAAAGGCAGATATACAGATGTCGCTTATAGCCTGACCGGTGGAAATATACTGCGCTGGGTACGTGATGAGCTTGGTCAGTCAGAAATTGCGGAGGCAGCCAAAACCGGGAATAACGTTTATGAATTGCTTTGTGATGCTATGCCTGAGGATCCTACTAATTTGCTTGTTCTTCCATATTTTTCAGCCACAGGTACGCCTTATTTTGATACCAGGGCAAAAGGAGCTATAATCGGACTTCAACTTTCGAGTACAAAGGGCGACATTATTAAGGCACTTCTTGAAGGCGTTGCCCTTGAAATGAAACTGAACCTTGAACTGATGGAACAATCAGGAATGAATATTACGACCTTTATCGCTACAGGTGGAGGAACCAGGAATAATACCTGGGTTCAGTTGAAATCAGATGTGCTGAACAAGAAAATAATCGTCCGTGATGTAAAGGAATCCGGGTGTTATGGAGCAGCTATGTTGGCTTGTAGCGCCATGGAAAAGATTCCTGTTGAAGATCTGTTAAGACAAGGCAAAATAGAAAATCTAGTTTTCTCTCCAGATCCTAGAAAAGCGAAAGTTTACGATAAGAAATTCGAAGCCTATAAGCAGTTGTACCCTGTTCTGAAGCAATTCTGGAAAGATTGACCTGTAAAAACGGTTTTACTAATCAGGATTTTGAATGCTGTTAAAAATCAAATAAAACGAAACAAGCATGCTTATTCCGGACATCAAATCAGACATGCGACAAAAAAATAAATAGTATCATATGAACAAATCTGAATTGTTGAAATATATCGGAAACCTTTCACAAATAGGAGGTTGCCGTCATTACACTCTGAGTGAGGGATGGGGACGCGGAATGAGAGCAACGGACATCAGCACTGGCAGCGGCCTGCAATATACTGTATTGCCTGACCGTGGACTGAATATTTCTTTGGCTAGTTATAAAGGTGTCAATCTTGTTTACCTTACTCCTAATGGTGAGACGTCCCCGTCATTTTATGATCCGGAAGGAATAAACTGGCTGCGAACATTCGCTGCCGGACTACTTACCACTTGCGGGCTTACATATCTGGGACCTCCTTGCGAGGACGATGGTGAACATCTGGGTCTCCATGGCAGAATTTCATCCATTCCTGCCAGGCAGTTTGTTGACCTGTCAGATTGGGAAGGTGATGAATACCGCTATAAGGTAAAAGGAATTGTTGAAGAAGGCTATATTTTCGGTAACAAGCTAAGAATGGAGCGTGAGATATCTTCGGTTCAAGGACAAAACGTAATACGTTTGACGGATAAGATAACTAATTTCGGAAATAGCCCCAGTCCCTACACCATCCTTTACCATTTTAATTTTGGATATCCGCTTTTATCTGAGGATACTGAATTACTGATTGATCCTTTGGAAACTCTGCCTCGTGATGCAAATGCAGTTCCTGGCATTGGTGAATTCAGGAATTTTATTAAACCTCAGCCGTCATACAATGAGCAGGTATTTTATCATACCATGAAAGGAAACGATAAGGGTGACGCCTCTGTCACTATAAAAAATAAAAAGATTGGAATTGCTGTCAATGTTAGGTTTAATATAAAACAGCTTCCTTATATCACTCAATGGAAAATGATGGGTGAAGGTGAATATGTGCTGGGCATCGAACCTTGTAATATTCCTTGTAAATCACGTAAGGCACTCCGGGAGGAAAATGTACTGCCAATTTTACAGCCAGGCGAAAGTAAAATCAATATTATAGAGATTTCTGTAAATGATATCAGTAGTGAGCACTTAAAACCCACTGATTATTAGTTGTTTATAATCGAGTTCTTTGACATCTTTGTGATCGCATTTCGTAAGTATCTCATTTATAGGAGTTTTATCCAGTAGAGAGATGCTAAGAATTTGTAGAATTTCGTAGATTGTACGGTCTACTTTCAATTTGTTACCAATTATGGCCACCAAACAGAAAGTGATGATCGCACAATACATCTGGATCTTGACAGCGTTGATACTCGTACCCCAAAAGGTTTTGATTTTCAGATGCTGTTTCATCCATTTGAAGAACAATTCTACCAGCCAACGTTTCTTATAAAGCAAGGCTATTTCTGAGGCCTCCAGCACGGTGTTGTTCGTGATAAAGACGAACTCCATATGGGTGACCTCATCATAAAACCTGATACGCCTCAGCTTCTCTGGATAATGCTTGCTTGATTGGTAAGTTTCAAGCTTTCCAATCTGGTCACTCAATACCCCTGACTTCTTATCCACCTTCCTGGAATACATCCGCTTAAAACGCATGTTATCCTTGCCCCTGGTGACAAAGAACGAACCATGGGTGTGGATTCGGTAGAGTCGCTGGTAGTCGATGTAGCCCATGTCAACAATATAGAAGCTTCCCACTTCCAACGGGATCATATCCAATATGTTGACATCGTGCACTTTGGCTGTCGTGATGTAAAGGAAGCTCGGGATATTGGTCTTCACATCATATAAGGTGTGAAGCTTGATGCCTCCCTTATGCTTCCTAAACTCCGCCCACCAAAAGACGCTCAAACAAAGGTCGATAGTTGTGGAATCCAAAGCGTAAACGTTACCGTCAACCTTCACTTCGAAATCGTCACGGTAACAACTATGGC
>Ga0209125_1001643_pt1 | contig 19942 bp, 19 predicted proteins | sample BarGraIncub1131A_FD_184503 | JGI IMG/M metagenome (GOLD analysis project Ga0209125, IMG submission 184503) | Arctic peat soil microbial communities from Barrow, Alaska - Barrow Graham LP Incubations 11-31A (SPAdes) (version 2) | ecosystem: Environmental > Terrestrial > Soil > Wetlands > Peat...
GGAGTTGATTCTGCTGACATGAGCAACTGAGCGATGCATTTTGCATCTACCTTGTCTGTCTTGGTTCTGCGAAGGGATTGGGATTTCCGAAACAGGTTAACCTGTAACGGATTGAAGACAACCGGCTTGATTCCGCTGTTACGGAGGAAAGCCACAAGGTTCTCGCTGTAATGTCCGGTAGCTTCAAGTCCTGCTTTTATGTGGTCTGTGCCTTCCTGGTGCAAGGCCCCCTGAATGGCAGAGAAAAGTTCTTGAAATCCCTTCCGATCATTGCTGAGAGTAAATGCTTCACGGAGCACCGTTCCGCTGCTGCCTAAGATGCAGCAATCGTGTTTGTTCTTGGCGACATCGATTCCAACATAAATCATGTCCATACCAACTTTCTTAAAAAGTACGCTGAATGTTCCACAAACTTTCTGCTACTGGATCCTCGTTCCATATAAACCGTCGAACGGTATCTGACTCATAACCAATTAAGCAAAAAGCTGTGGCTGGAGCCTTTACAAAAACCGTCTAGCGGTAGGAGTAGAAACCAGTCCACAGCGCCTGTGTGCATTATACAAAACACTAGTTACCTAGCGCTTTGTTTAGCGCAATTTAATAATACGAGGAGTTAATAATATGGCTCGACAAAAAGGAACAAAGAACATTGCCGATAATCGTAAGGCTTATCATGAATATTTCATTGAAGAAAAATTCGAGGCCGGCGTTGTTCTTACCGGAACAGAAGTCAAATCTGCCCGTGCCGGCAAGCTGAATCTGAAAGACAGTTATGTGCAGATAAAAGAAGGGGAGATGTGGCTTGTCGGTGCACACATCAGTCCTTATGAGCAGGGTAACCGTGAAAACAAGGATCCCCTGAGAACCCGTAAGCTCCTTATGCATAAACGTGAAATCATCCGACTGTATTCCATTGTTAAGCAGGATGGTCTGACACTTGTTCCGACATCATGCTATTTCAAAGATGACAAAGTTAAAATTGAAATCGGCCTTGCAAAAGGCAAAAAGAATTATGACAAACGTGACACACAGGCCAGCCGCACAGCAGAACGGGATATTCAAAGAACACTGAAGACCAGAAGACAGGAAGAGTGACCTCGGCTGCCCGGGATGCTATTCCATTTTGCCTGTAGTATAATGACTTCGTCAGATTTGCTATAGAATAAAGACATCGTCAGATGTATACGGCATCAATATTGCTGCCAGATGGGGGGTTCGGTACTTGATCAGTATTATCGTTCCTGTTTTTGGAGTTGAACCTTTTCTTGATGAATGTGTCCTTAGCCTCCTGAGACAAACGTATGAAGATCTGGAAATCATTTTAGTTGATGATGGTTCTCCTGACTGCTGCGACAGAATATGTGATCACTATGCTGCCCTCGATCCCAGGATACGCGTCATTCATAAGAAAAACGGCGGTCTTTCCGATGCGCGAAATGCAGGCCTTGATGTCGCGTGCGGTGAATACATAGGATTTGTTGACAGTGACGACTACGTTTCCAGGGATATGTTTGCATTTCTTCATTCATTGATGGAAAATACAAATTCCGATATCTCAATATGCGGTCATGTTAAGACTTCCCACAATGGGAAGCCGCGATTATTTTTGAATCACAAAAAAGTATATGTTATGGATTCACAGGAGGCTTTGGCAAAAATGCTTCAGCTCGGCCTTTACGAATCCTTCGCATGGAATAAATTATTTAGGAGAGAACTCTTCGATTCGGTTCGTTTTCCTTCCGGACACCTGCACGAGGATTTATATACTACTTACAAAGCGTTCGACAAGGCAGAACGGATAGCATACTGCAAACAGGTAAAATACTTCTATAGGCAGCGTATAGGCAGTATTCTCCACACTGTCTACAGTCCTAAGTATTATGATTATATCCAGGCAAGCATTGAAGTTCGCGACTTTGTCGAAGCAAAATACCCGCAGATCTTTCAGACTGCTTCATTTGCTTATTACAGAGCCAGAATATTTGTTTTCTTCAGCCTGCTGGTGGCGCGTCCGCAGATGCTCTTTAATCGTGAAACAAGGCGGGAAGAGCTTTACAGATATATACAATCCATTTTGGCAGCGATGCGATAATCCATAAGTAAAAACTGTACAAAATAAACGGGACCGCTGCCTAAGTGATTGAAAATTCACTTAAGAAGCGGTCCCGTCATTAAGTCGGGATATATGTATGCTGATCTTCTGTATTATGAAATCTTGGTTTTTGCAGCAACTGTCTTCCTGACTACATTGATATAGCTCTTTCCAACGTTGACTTCAACAAGGTTACCAGCCTTATCAGTGATGACAATGGGTGCATGGGGGCCGGATTTTGTCCAGTTGATCTCAATAATTTTGCCCTCGGAAGCGTAATAACCGGTACCGCCGTCATTAAGGAATGCATCGATTGTTGTGTCACCGTGAGGAACAATATTAGCATATAGAGTTACAACATTCTTGACAGCAATCTGTGTTCCGGTAGTCTCATCTATCTGCGGATCACCGCCGTACTCGCTCTTTTCGTAAAGCTTTGTCTGTGCATTGTACGTAAAAGTGGAGTCATCGTTATTTGTTGAGAAGTATACAACAAGCTTATTGCAGTCGGTTCCTGCTGCAAGGGCAGGGGAAGAGACTGCTGTAAATGTGAAGAGGGAAGGGGTCTCACCCTCAAGCGTGATTTTGCAGCCGGCGATGGCACGCAGCATATTCGCTCCGTTGGTAACAGCTGTATGCTCAAGAGCACGTTTGCTGAGCCAGTCAGAGTCACGCCAGAAATAAATGCCTGATGCAAGGGTTATTTCACCATTTACGGATTTGTCGGAACCTTTGCTGTAAATATTACCGTCGATCTCGTCAATTTTGTTGTTGGCAACATAATCCGGTACACGTGCATTCTCTCCGTAATGGATGAAAATGGAGTTTGTTCCGGCAGAAAGATCACATGCTATGATACGTGCGCTGCGAATAGAACCAACTTCCGGTGCCTTGGCGGCATCGGCGAAAAGGGCGAGCAATCTTGTCTGGCCGCCTTCTGTTTCGAATTCATAAATAACATCCGCTGCACTAACGCCGCGTGAAGGAAGAGCGGAAGGATGATTGTTAATTGACACACTTACAGAACGTTTGCCTACATTGGCAGCGTCCATATCAAGGGTACCTGTAAGCGGATTAACAGGAAAAGGGGAAGCAGGTGCAGCTGGTGTAGCAGCCGCAGTTTCGGTTGATGATGGTGTTGCGGTCGGAGCTGTTGTCTGCTGGGCTGTTGTTGCAGCGACGGTCGTAACTTCGGTTTGTGCTGCGGATTTTGAGCATCCCGTCATTAGGATAGATGCACTAAAAAGTACGGATAATGCGAGCATAAGTGCAGCATGCATAACTTTGGAATTGGTTTTGCTTTTCATAATTATCTCCTACTGTTTTGATTAAACAGATTTTATTGTACCATAAATGGAAGTGAAAAGAGTGAACAATGCTGCAAATCATTATTATCTTGATAAATTCATAAAAATAAGTTATTATACCGATATCTGTGCAATGAAAATGAGGTACCAATAATGAAGTCAAATACAAGTCAGGGACCTGCTGTTCGCTCACCGCAAAGGCCAGGCGTCCCTGATATGTTCAGTCCCGATAATGCAGGAAACTCCTCGCCGAATAGAGTGCAAAACGAATCTGGCGGCAAGCCTGTGAAGTCGATGAAGAAGCGCATTATTACTGCTCTGGCCTATGTTCTGATCATTGTCATAGGACTGGGAACGGGCGGCGGAATTTATATGTTTCAGCTTTTAGGCAAAATTGGATACACTGCAGTCAATGTTGTTTCAGCCGATGACTACAATACTGTCGATATCGGGTCCCTTGATAATCTGAATGCAGAAAGCAGTGGGGATACTACAAAATCATGGGCAGAGGGCGGTCATACCAAATTGTATGTCGATCCTGACTTCCCAATCAGGGAAGTCGCACAGAAAAATAAAAATGTTGAGAATATCCTTGTGTTTGGTGTTGATTCCCGCGGTACAGCCGACATTGACTGCCGTGCCGATGCAATAATGATTGTTTCACTGGATAATAATACGAAAACAATCAAACTGATTTCCCTGATGCGTGACTGCGGAGTAACAATTGAAGGCAGATCAAGTGTTGATAAGCTGACACACTCATATGCATACGGCGGTGTCGGACTGCTGATCAATACAATCAACTCGAATTTTGGCCTGGATGTACAGCGGTTCGTGATGTTTGACTTCAACAGCTCTTCCGATCTGATTGATCTTGTGGGCGGTGTCGATATTGATGTCAAAGCCGAAGAAGTCAAATATGCGAATCAGAGTATTGGTGAAGAGAACGTACTCATGGGAGATACCGTTCCGTTCCTTACTGATGCAGGTATGCAGACGCTCAATGGTATTCAGGCAATTGCCTGGTCCCGTATCCGTCACGCGGATTCTGATTTTGTAAGGACAAGCCGACAGAGAGCCGTTGCCACGGCCCTTATGAAAAAAGTCGCTTCTCAGAACAAATTTGCACAGTTGAACCTTCTCAAAAAATCTGCAGGAGTATTTGAAACGAATATGACACAGGCCGATCTTCTTCGTCTGGGCACCGTTGGTATAAGCCTTATTAAAAATATTGTCGAATACCGTATTCCTGATGACGGCTTGTACACGATTCAGGAAAATCCATGGATGATGATCATCAACTGGGACAAACAGGTTCCGAAACTAAGTGAATATATCTGGGGGGGAGATGCCGCATGAGTAAAACAATAGCATCCGCCCTCTGCGAAACAAATCAGCTGCGCGGTCTTCCTCAGGAAAATATATTCATGCAGAATCTGTACCGGTTTCCGTCCGATTATGCGGCATCTTTTCAGAGGTCGGCGACATCAACGGCACCCGTTCAGATTTGTGCCCTTGCTTCTGCTCAGGCAGATGATACGATCGGAGCAACGGCACTTCAGGAAGTAATGAAAATATTGTCAGGGATGACAGTGCAGGCACAGACCCGATCCGTTCTGGATTTTGAATCTTTTTTGGATCACTTTTTAGCAACGGCAAATACGGCAGTCTGCAACCTGTCCATTGCAAACCAAGGGTCTCCCGTACGTGTATCCATTACGATACTATTTATTGAGGGAGACGCGATGCGTATTGTCAGCGTAGGAAATACGCGCGCAGTGCTTATCCGTCAGGGCCGTGTCATTGCGCTTACGGAAGACCAAACGGTGGCACATCGTTTTGTACAGGTAGGCGCCATTCCCGTGGAATCGGAGAATACACATCCGGAAAGAGCTGTATTAACGCAGTTTATAGGTAGATTTCCTCAGGATGGTCCAATTATTCCTGAAAAACAGTATCATATGAAGCTCGTCGATGGTGATGAGATATGCCTTCTGGGAACGGGTATTACACAGGGACTCTCAGACAATACACGTGATTCTGTCTTAATCCAGGCTATTTCACCGGAACAAAAAGCTGCCGAATTAATCGGCCGTTGCATTCAGAACGCAGTGAAGGGCGGACTGACGGTTCTTCTGCTTCGTGTCGAAAGCACGCTGCTTATGCCGGCCGGTGCATTCAGGCCAGGTACAGGAAGTTCCCTTGCAGCCGCCGGAGCATCTGCAGCAGCGGTTATTCCTGCTGCGCAGACAACTGCTCAGTCCGCCGCTGCTCCCTTGATTCCTGCTAACCCCAATGAGCGGGCAGCGTCTATTAAAAGGGCGAGGACCATAGCAATCCTCCGTCCGATCGGTGTCTTTCTCGGCTGCATACTAGTCGGATATCTGGCAGTAATGCTTATCTTCAATGTTGCAAACATCATGAAGCCGGCTTCTACGCCTGCAACCGATACGAATGGTTCCGTCGCCGTTCTGAGCAAGGTTATGTATGTCAACGCGGAAATGGTAGCCCTTTATTCCGATGCGTCGCTTAACAACGATCCCATTGCATTCCTGAACAGGGGGGATGTTGTTACCCTTCAGGAAATAAGCGGTTCATTCTCCAAAGTAATTACAGTTGATAATGTTACCGGATATGTCGTGTCATCCATGCTGTCGGCTTCGGATCCCACAATCGGGGAATCCCAGCCGGAGATGTCAGCAGATCCTACGCCTATTCCTTCAAAAGAACAGACAGCGGTAACCACCTCGGGACCCAAAGAGACTGTTCCAACGGAAACGGCGGCAACCTCCAGCGAAACGGCACCGACAACTTCAGAGACAGTTGGTCCGATCGTTACGGTATCTCCGACACCGACGGCTCCGACAACTGCAGCTACAGCTGCACCGACGACGACGCCGACAACAACAGAAGCTACAACAGCAGCAACAACATCAGCAACTACAACAGCAACAGAATCAGCACCAACACCATCACCAACACCGTGATAATAGATTTTTCGACAATATATTTATTTGTTCAGATTAACTCAAAATATTAACTCCTGTAACTAAAAGATCCTTCCCGCATTGTTTGAATCGGGAAGGATCTTTTTTATGATACATATTTAATAATTATTCGACTGCAGGCGGGCCTACTTCGTGAAAAATTCCTTGTACAATTCGCGTACGGCGTAATTGCAGTATTCTTCGCGGATTCCGAACATCACGGAAATTTCGGAAGCACCCTGGTTAATAATCTCAAGGTTAATTCCGGCTTTACTTAAGGCGCCCGCTGCCCTTGCAGTTGTGCCTACTGTCTTTGCCATCGCTTCACCGACAATCATAACAATGGCAAGGTCACGCTTTACCGCGATTTCATCAACCTGCAGTTCCAGGCTGATACGTTCGATGATCCTGCGCTCTTTTTCTGCCGCAAATTCTTCAGAACGCATAACAATCGAAATTGAATCAATTCCGGAAGGCATGTGTTCGATGGAAACACCTTCGTCTGAAATGATCTGAAGAACCCTCATCACGAAACCTACCTCGCGGTTCATGAGGTATTTGCTCATGTTCAGGGTGCAGAATCCTTTTTGACCGGCAATACCGGTAACCAGTGAATCATAATTTTTGCGTTTGCACACAATCATGGTTCCTTCCGATGAAGGATTATTCGTATTGCGGATATGAACCGGAATGCCTTTCAGATAGGCAGGGTACAGGGCCTCTTCATGAAGGACCGAAAAACCGGCATAGGCAAGCTCACGCATTTCGTCATACGTTATTTCACGGACAGGGAAGGGGTTTTTAACAAGTGAAGGATTCACTGCAAACACGGAGTCAACATCCGTCCAGTTCTCATATACGGTCGCATTGACGGCTGCGGCCAGTATTGCTCCGGTAATATCGGAACCGCCGCGGGAGAAAGTGACAACATCCCCTTCCGGTGAATATCCGAAGAAGCCGGGGAAAACGCAGATGCCCTTAATCGCTTCCAGGGATGCGAGATTGACATAGGATTCCGGCAGTACATGGGCCCGTCCAAAATCACTGGTGAGTACGAGTCCCGCTTCCTTAGGATCACAATACGTCGCCCTATGTCCGATGGAATTCAGATAAGCTGCAACAAGCCGCGCGCAGTTATCTTCCCCGGCTGCCTTGATAGCATCCATGTACTTCTCAGGAGAAGTTCGGTCTGCACAAACCAAAGCTGTAAGGTTCTCTTTTATCGATTCCATAACATTTTCAACAGACAGCTCGGTTGCTATCTCTTCATAGCGCAAAATAACAGATTCGAGTTCCTTTTCACCGCTGAAACCGGCGAGTTTGGCACCGGCCATAAATATAAGGAGGTCGGTTACCTTAATATCTGTTTTAAACCGTTTGCCCGGAGCAGACACAACAAGAATTCTTCTCTCCGGATCACTCAGTAAAATATCGCACACTTTGCGAATCTGGGATGCATCAGCAAGAGATGTTCCGCCAAATTTAGAAACCTTCATACGTTATCAGCCGGGGAAAATCCCCGTACCTCCTTGCAAATTAATAATATAGCCTTCTTTTTCCTGTCAATTATAATCTGTTGATCCTCTCAAATACAAGCAAATCCTGCAATTTGGTCAAACATGATCTCCGTGCATTTGCGTAGAAGTGCTGCTGCATGGTATTCTTTTACATATATATAATAAATGAAGGAGTCAGGAATGCCTTTTTTTGCAAAATTCTTCATACCAGACATGGTGTTTTCCAGAATGAGCGATGTTCCATTTTCAAAGCTTAAGTCGATGGGACTTAAATTCGCTTTGTTGGATCTGGATAATACCCTTGCCGAGGATCATGTGCACGAACCATCCGAATATACACGTGATATTATCTCCCGACTGCAGAACACAGGGTTCACCTGCTGCATTGTGTCCAACGCCAAATCAACCCGTTCCGCGGATTTTGCAGCACTGATTCCCGCAGCATGCATTTCTTACGCAAACAAACCTTCACCCTCGGGCATTTTCCGGGCACTTGAACTTCTCGGGGCCAAAAGGGAAGAGACCGTGTTTTTCGGGGATCAGATATTTACAGATATCGCCGCAGCAAAACGTGCCGGAATATTTGCTGTTTTAGTAGAGCCCTATACCTCAAAGGAAGCCTTTTATGTAAAAATCAAGCGGCCTTTTGAAAAACTGATCAGAAAAATATATCATTTTTAAGAGCTGTTTTATTGTGACAGCATGTAAATGACCTTGTTTTGCATGAGATTCTTTGCTGTACATCTTGCGGTTCTTGCACGTGTCAAGTAAAATATGTGAGCATGAATTTTTATGCCTACCGGTTTTCTTGTTAGGTTACCCGGAAAGCACATGAATGGAAATATTGAGAGGAGACTTTTATGGTAAGCGCAGGTGATTTCAGAAATGGAATAATCTTTGAGATGGATGGATCGGTATTTCAGGTGGTTGAGTTCCAGCACGTCAAGCCCGGCAAGGGGTCTGCATTTGTTCGTACTAAGTTTAAAAATGTTAAGACAGGAAGTGTAGTGGAAAGAACGTTCAACCCGAACGAAAAATTTGAGTCGGCTCAGCTTGAAAGAAATGATATGCAGTACATTTATGCAGACGGGGATCTGTACTATTTTATGGATCAGACGACATTTGAACAGCGTCCGATTTCTGCCGCCGACATTGGCGACGGGATTAAGTTCTTAAAAGAAGAGACCGTATGCAAAGTTCTGTCCTATAGAGGAGAAGTCTTCGGTGTTGAACTTCCTATAACAGTTGAACTTAGAATCACGGAATGTGAGCCCGGTGTTCGCGGCGATACAACGAATAATGCCAGTAAGCTCGCAACCCTTGAGACAGGCGCCACCGTCAAAGTTCCTCTTTTTGTTAATCAGGATGAAGTCGTTCGTGTTGATACGCGTACGGGAGAATATCTCGAGCGTGCATAAAGCCGCTTCGATTCCGGGTGACGCATTGCAGCGGCACGCATCGACCGTTGGATGACAGCCCGTGGGCTTTATCCTTTGAGTGAAAGGAAGTGTTTTGCATCATGAGTGAAAGTCTGGGTTCAGAGACCATAAAAGGCGAACGCTCCATGTCGCAAGGTTTTGTTGCCCAGTATGCTGCCGAGGCAGCACTTCAGGCGGATGGTGTTGCATCCCTGCAGCCGTCTTCGGGAGTGTCCCTCAAGGAATCACTTGGCATAGTGCATGAAGGCAAAGGAACGCGCGTGGTGTTCCATGAGAACGATGATGGATTTGTCTCGATTACTGTTTTTCCTATCGTCTATTATGGTATGATAATTCCTGAGGTCGCCTGGTCGATTCAGGAACGTGTGAAGGCAGATGTCGAACGGTACACAGGACTGGTGGTAGAATCAGTTGATGTACATGTCTGCGGCGTAGTGACCAGAGAGGAGCTGTCAGTATGAATAAACCCGTACGATTTGTTCTTGTAATTTTCTCCTTTCTTTTGGCTATTATGTCGATGATTTTGCTGTACTCCTTTGTGAATGTCGAGATTTTAGGCTATCTGGATTCCGCACTGCAGCATATAACCGTTGATCCGGTTTTTAAGTGGATTCTATTGTCTGTTTTGCTTTGCATCATTATTTCTGCTGTCTGGGCCGTTTCTTATTCCCTTCTGTCCGGCAGGCTCAGCAAGACACGCATACGCCAGACGGATATCGGTTTTGTCGATATAGGAGTGGATGCCATTGAAAGTATCGCGCTGAATTCGGCAAAGAGTGCACAGGTAGGTATTAAATCCGCTAAAGCACATGTTTCATCCGGCAAAGATGAATCAATCAGGATTCATCTTATTGCCGTGCTGTATTCCAATGTTGAGGTGCCTGCGATGATGTCTAAGGTTCAGGACAGAATCAAGAAGGATCTTGAGCGCTACACCGGTATCCCGGTTGAATCCGTTTCCGTTAAGGTCAGCCGCGTCGAGCCGATTGTTGCAAAGGTTGAAAGATAAGCGCGATGAAGCTATTATTATCCCGTTTCCTGGACATGCTCAAGGATAAGAATGCCGGATTGATTGGCGGTACTGTCGGTTTTTTTCTTGCCCTTCTTTTGGTTGTATTTGGTTTTTTCAAGACCCTGTTTATTCTGTTTATCACATTGCTTGGATATCTCGTTGGCGTTCGTTTGTTTTCGGACAAGGAAAGGCTGAAGAATTTTCTTGATAAGCTTATTCCCCCCGGGAGGTTTAGATGAGTAGAAGAGAAGCGCGCGAGTCCGCTTTTAAATTATTATATCAAATGGAAATCCGGAAATCGGATCCTGTTTCACAGCGGGATATTTTTCTGGAGGAATACCCTCTTGCTGAGGAAGATGTTGGTTTTTTTGACGAGCTTGTCTCCGGAGTCACCATTCATGCTGAAGAACTTGATGCTTTGTTTGTCCCTCTTCTGAAGGGGTGGAAGACGGAGCGTCTTCCCAAAGTTGACCTGGTAATTCTTCGTATTGCTACCTTTGAGATCCGCATGCGTAAAGATGTTCCGCTTAATGTTTCAATAAGTGAGGCTGTTATTCTTGCTAAGCGTTACAGCTCGGAAGAATCAAAAGCCTATATTAATGCAATTCTTGGTAAACTCACTCCAGGAGAGAAGGAATGAGTGCCGTCTTTTCTGTCTCTGATTTGAATCATTATGTCGGAGAGGTTCTGGCTGCAGATCCTGTACTTTCTGCGGTTCGCGTCCAGGGTGAAATCTCCGGCTTTAAAAAATATCCGTCAGGACATTTGTATTTTTCGCTGAAAGACAAGGAATCACAAGTGAATTGTGTCGCTTTCCGTGGGAATGCCGCACATTTTTCATTTGTTCCGGAAAACGGAATGTCGGTAATCATTACCGCCCGTGCTTCGCTCTATGATCGGGACGGCCGGTTTCAACTCGTTGTTTATGAAATGGAAAAAGATGGCGTCGGCGATTTTTTTGCGGCTTTTGAGAAATTAAAAGCGAAGCTGGAAGCGGAAGGCATTTTTGATACAACTCACAAAAAGGCGATTCCAAGACTGCCCCGAAGAATCGGTGTAGTTACTTCGCCCAAAGGAGCCGTCATTCAGGATATTATCCACGTGTTATCCAGACGGTTTCCGAATTTTGATCTTTTGATATATCCGTCGTCCGTGCAGGGTCAAACGGCAGCAGCTGAATTACGGAAAGGTGTGGAGTGGTTTAACAGCACAGATATTGTTGACGTCATCATTGTCGCGCGCGGAGGCGGGCCCATTGAGGATCTCTGGTGCTTCAACGATGAGGCTCTTGCAAGAACCATTTATCATTCTTATATTCCAGTGATTTCAGCAGTCGGGCATGAGACCGATTTTACAATATGCGATTTTGCCAGTGATTTACGCGCGCCCACACCATCTGCCGCCGCTGAGATGGTTATGCCGATCAAGTCCGAACTTCTGTCCGGAATAAATGCACAGACAGATCGTCTGACACGTTCGCTTCTCCACTGTGTAGCCATCCGGAGAAATCGCCTTATGATGCTTTCAAGGAGCAAAGCACTGCTTTCTCCGCTTCGACGCGTCGAGTCGGAGAGTCAGAGACTGGATATGCTGACATTACGGCTTACTCATTCGCTGAACCGCAGGGTGGACAGCTCCGCTCGAAGAATAGATAAGGATATTGCAAGCCTTGACGCACTAAGTCCGCTGAAGGTGTTATCCCGCGGATACAGTCTTGCAACCAATCCGCTCACCGGCTCATGTATTACGTCTGTTTCTCAGGTGTCCCCGGGTCAGCCGGTACAAATACAGCTCGCTGACGGGTTGGTCCATTGCAAAGCCGAAAACGTACAGGCAGGGAGGATCTTATGAATCAAATGCAGGAATATGAAAAATTATCTTTTGAGGAAGCTATGATTGAGCTTGAATCTGTTGTCAGCAAACTCGATGCCGGTGAAGGTACTCTTGATGAGTCCATTGCCCTTTTTCAAAAAGGTGTTATGCTGTCAAAACTGTGCAGTTCACGCCTTGAGGAGATCGAAAAACGAGTTCGAATTTTAACAGATGACGGTCTCGGAACCAAAAAGGAAATGCCTTTCAGTGAAGTTGGCATAACCGGCGGAGAGAAGGAATAATCCTATGTCATTAAAGAATTACTCATTTCAGGAGCAGCTTAAAAGTTATCAGGACCTTATCAACGCATCTCTTCCTGGTGCTTTTACAGGTGATGATTCCACAGTCGACCTAACAATGGAGGCCGCCCTTTACAGCCTTTTGGCAGGCGGTAAAAGAATACGCCCAGTACTGATGCTTGCCGTTAGTGATATGCTAACATTACCCTTAGGTGAAATTATGCCCTTTGCATGTGCAATCGAAATAATTCACACCTACTCGCTTATACATGATGATCTGCCGTGTATGGATAACGATGACACCAGAAGGGGCATGCCGACCTGCCATGTCAAATACCCGGAACCGATTGCCCTTCTGGCAGGGGATGCACTATTGAACTGCGCATATGAAATCATGCTTGCAGCCTGCCGCGACGGCAATCCGCATAAGGTAAAAGCGGCGGCTTTTCTGGCACGCATGGCGGGAGCCAGAGGCATGATCGGCGGGCAGACATTGGACCTGCTTTCTGAAGGCAAAAAAATCCCTGAACAGCTTCTGTTGGAACTGCATCGGAAAAAGACCGGGTGCCTCCTGAAAGCTCCGGTAATTGTACCCTTTTATCTGTTTTCCAAAACGGATGAGCCCTCTTTGGTTGAAGATCAGTTATCTGAATTTGCCGAACATATCGGACTTGCCTTCCAGATCAAGGATGATCTCCTGGATGTAACCTCTACAAAAGAAATACTCGGAAAAAGTATCGGGAAAGATGCGGCGGACGAAAAATCTACATTTGTAACGCTTTTTGGTCTGCAAAAAGCCCGGGAACTTCTTCAGAAGGAGATGGACGGAGCACAAAATGCACTTCTTGTGTTGAAAAGAAATGGCTTTGATACTCGTTTTCTTGAGGATCTCAACCAATATCTGCTCGTCCGCAATAAATAAGGATTTGAATATGAGTGAAAAACTGGATGCAATGAAAAATCCGTCCGAGATTTCCGGCTACACGCACAAAGAGATGTGTGAATTGGCGGATGAACTGCGCAAAGAAATAATTACCTCTGTTTCACAGAACGGAGGTCATTTGTCATCAAATCTCGGCGTAATTGAACTTACAATTGCATTGATGGCATCCTTCAATTTTGATGATGAAGATCAGATTGTCTGGGATGTAGGTCATCAGAGTTACGCATATAAACTTCTGACCGGACGAAGGGACCGTTTTTCAACACTTCGGAAACTGGACGGTATCGCCGGTTTTCCAAGGCGCTCAGAAAGTAAGTATGATTTTTTTGACACAGGTCACAGCAGCACATCCATATCCGCTGCCCTTGGCCTTCTTCGCGCCAAACGCCTTAAGGGTGAAAAGGGAAGAGTCATCGCTGTTATCGGTGATGGTGCACTCACCGGGGGGCTTGCCTATGAAGCCCTTAATGATGCGGGACAATTCGGTGAAAACCTGATTGTTATTTTGAATGATAACCAGATGTCAATTGATCATAATGTTGGGGCCCTTTCCAGGCATCTCGCCTCGATTCGCTCCTCTTCAGGATATATTCGCACCAAACGGCGCACAGAGATCATTCTGAACAGAATTCCTTTTCTTGGGAAGCTTCTCGTCCGGTTTTTGTCTTTTCTTAAGGATTCCCTTCGTCTGGCTATCAGGCGCAATCATCCTGTTATCTTTGAGGATCTCGGTTTTCGTTATTATGGACCAGTTGACGGACACAATATACCTAATATTTTAAGATATCTTTCAACAATTAAAGAACTCAAAGAGCCTGTACTTCTGCATGTCTGCACGCAAAAGGGACGCGGCTATGATTATGCCGAGGCACAGCCATCACAGTATCATGGTGTAGCCCCTTTTGATGTTGAACTAGGCTGCGAAGATGGTGCATGCACTACGTTTACTACGGTTTTCGGAAAGACACTTATCGAAATTGCCAGGGACGACAGGAAAGTAGTAGCCGTATGTGCTGCCATGGGTACAAGCATTGGTCTTGAGCCGTTTCGAGATCTCTATAAGGACCGTTTTTTTGACGTTGGAATTGCCGAGGGGCATGCATTAACAATGGCGGCAGGTCTTGCCGTAAATGGCATGGTTCCTGTCGTTGCCCTGTATTCTACATTTCTTCAGCGGGGCTTTGATCAGGTTCTTCATGATATATGCCTTCAAAAACTGCATGTTGTGCTGGCCATTGACCGCGCCGGGATTGTCGGCGCCGACGGAGAGACTCATCAGGGTCTGTATGATATCCCCATGCTGCTTACTATGCCGGGTATTGAAATTCTTGCCCCAAGGGACTACGCGGAGCTCGCCTTTATGCTTCATTATGCTGTAGAAGAAGCAAAGGGACCTGTCGCGATTCGATATCCGCGTGCTTCTGAGAGTGAAGAATTTCAGATATTTGATCAGATCAGTATTGAAAAAGCCCAATATTTAAACAAAGGTGCCCATATTTCGCTTTTATCAGTCGGATTTCTTGCAGGCGAAGTATGCGAAGCATCCCGAATCCTTGAACGTGAAGGGATCTTTGCAGATGTGATTGATTTGCGAAGAATTAAACCGCTTGATGAGGCGACGATTCTGGAATCCGCCGGTAAAACCGGAATGGTTGTGTGCTGTGAAGATGGTATGTACAACAATGGAATCAGTTCCAGAATAACGCAGCTGCTTGCATCAAAAGGTGTAACTGCGAAATTTTCGTCCGTTGGTGTAAATGATCGGCCAGTTCCGGCCGGAACACGCACACAGCTTCTCAAAAGAGAAGGAATGGATGCTCAGTCAATCGCGAATCAATGCAGGCAAATGCTTGACTCTGAAAAATAAATAAATTATTTCTTTCCGAATCTTCGGGTATATCATGGTGAACTTTCAAGTAATTGCATGTATAATCAGCTTTATAATATGCATACTTTTGTATAGTGTGTTTACAATATGAGGAGATACAAGATGATTTTTGGCATCGTTTCCAATATTGATAAGGATAAAAATTATACTTTTGCAATGCATGCAGCTGCCTGCATCACATGTAAAGGTTCGACGGCTATTGTCGATTCGAGTTATGTGGGGACATCTTTGGGCATCGACCCGAATGTCACTGTTTCAACATATGACGGCTGTGATCTTCTGTTCAGCATCGGCGGTGACGGGACCTTTCTTTCGGTCGTACATGACCACTATGCCAAAGATGTTCCTATTATCGGAGTGAATCTTGGAAGTATTGGCTTTCTGACAGAAATACAGCCGGAGCAGTTTGAAGACGCTCTGGACCGGATACTCAGCGGAAACTATATGATTGAGGATCGTATTCAGTTGGAAGTCATAGTGAAGGATAAGGATGGAATCGAAAAGGGCCACGGCCTGTGTTTGAACGATGCAGTAATTGCCCGCGGATTTCTTCTCCATGTACTTACGGTTGATCTTCTGATCGACGGTGATTATGTGGAACGTCTTTCCGGAGATGGTGTCATCCTTTCAACACCTACAGGTTCAACGGCATATTCCCTTGCGGCAGGCGGGCCGATTGTCAAACCCGAACTGAGCGTTTTTCTGGTAACACCGATTTGTCCGCATACGCTTCATAATAGAAGCTATGTTGTTAAGGAAGACAGTGTTGTTGAAATCCGGCTTAAGGATTTTCATGAACAGCCTCTGCTGTCTCTCGATGGAAGAAATGATATATCACTTTCACCTCTGGATTGTGTATATGTGAGTAAATCTGATCATCCGATGAAGATTGCCAAAATGGGATATTCCAACTTCTATCAGACAATTCGTCAAAAAATCCGTGCAAGGGGGAGTTTCTATGAAGATAGCCAAAAATGAACGTCAGGAGAGCATTCTGCGCCTGATCCGGGCAAAGGATATCAGTACGCAGGAAGAACTGGTAAGTGAATTAATTGCTCAGGGACTACTGATTACACAGGCAACCGTGTCACGTGACATTAAAGATCTTGGCATCATTAAGGTTACTTCCGTCTCAGGCAATTCAAAATACAGTGTTCTCGACAGGACTGGGGACGCAGCTCCCGGAAGACTTCTGTATGTTTTTTCACAGTCTTTGATCAGCTGCGAATGTGCAATGCATCTAATTGTAATAAAAACTTTGCCGGGTATGGCGCAGGCTGCAGCCTCCGCACTTGATTCCATCCATCTTCAGGGAATAATCGGATCAATAGCCGGTGACGACACGGTTTTTGTTGCAACACCCGGTACTGATGAAGCCGTTGCTCTTGCACAGACGATTCGGGACATGACTACACGCCTTAATTCTGATGTATAAGGATGATCACATATGCTGATTAGAATGGATATTTCCAATTTTGCTTTGATTGATAATGCAGTTGTCGAGCCACAAAGCGGTTTTACAATTATTACAGGTGAAACCGGAGCCGGAAAATCTTTGTTAATTGACGCAATATCTGCGCTGCGCGGAAGCCGCATCGGTAAGGATGCAGTGCGTACCGGCTGTAAGAAAGCGATCATTGAGGCTGTTTTTGATCGGATATTGGAACTTATTTCAAACAATGAACTGGATTCCCTGGGGGTTATGCCTGAAGTCGATGACACACTGATTCTCTCAAGGGAGATTATGGCGGACGGGAAGTCCGTTGCAAGAATAAACGGGAAACTAGTTCCTATATCCGTTCTGAAAGATATTGGTTCGAGATTAGTCGACATTCACGGGCAGAACGATCAGCAGGCGATTTTTGTGCCGTCCATGCACCTTGAACTTCTTGACCGGTTTGGAAATGCTCCTGTACGGGACGAGATTGTGTCATACGGCAATTCCCTGTCGCTCTATCGGACGTGCATAGAAGAAATTCGCCGGTTGGGTACCGATCCTTCTGCCAGAAACCGTCGTGCGGAGCTTCTGGCATATCAGATTGCTGAACTGGAAGATGCCGATTTTAAAATCGGGGAAGAAGAAGAACTGATCAATCAAAAGCGTATTCTTTCTTCATATGAGAAAATACGGGAAGGCCTTTCCTTTTGCTATCAGGCACTTGATAATGATGATGAAAGTTCTGCTGTGTCCATACTGAAGCAGATGACCGGAACGATGGAATCGGTTGTACGCCTTGAACCCGCCCTTAAAAATGTAATGGAACAGTACGTTTCCGCCCTTCTGGTTCTCGAAGGCATCAGCGACGATCTGTCTGCATATATGGCGACGTCTGACCAGCCCCAGGTGTCGCTTCCTGTGATTGAGGCCAGACTTGACCAGTTGTTCCGCTTCAAAGTCAAATATGGTTCTACAACGGCTGACATGCATTTGTTTCTGGAACAGGCCAAAACAGAGCGAGATGAGATTCTTGGCAGTGAAAAACGCCTTGACGAGCTTCACCGCAGCAGACTGTCTCTTGAAAAGGTTTTGATGGAAAAAGCAGATGCCGTTCATAACGCCCGGCAAACGGCTGCTTTTGATCTTTCCCGGAGTATCATGCACGAATTATCCGATCTGGGAATGGAAGGCTCCACTTTTTCCGTAGCCTTTTCGCAGCGTCCGCGTGAGCGCTTCTTTTCGCGGACAGGTTACGATGAAGCTTCTTTTATGATGTCGGCAAATCCGGGCGAACCCGAAAAGCCCCTCGCCAGAATTGCATCCGGGGGAGAGGCTTCCAGGATTATGCTTGCGATAAAGACAATTCTTGCCTCAGCCGATGAGACACCAACACTGATATTTGATGAAATTGATGCAGGAATATCAGGCAAAACCGCAACCGTCGTGTCACAGAAACTCAGGACCCTTTCGCAGACGCATCAGGTTCTCTGTGTTACGCATATGGCGCAGATTGCAGCCGCAGCAGACCAGCATTTTGTCATCAGGAAAGATGTGGAAGCAAAGCGGACACATACCGTGATAAGCGAGTTAAGCAGCCGCGAGAGAGTGGAAGAAGTTGCGCGTCTGCTATCAGGGGAAATGAAGGATCACGCATCCCTTGATCTTGCTGCTCAGCTTATAGAAAGAAAAAGCACGTCCTTTATACCTGCAGACCTCGAAAAGGAATTCGACTATAGTGATCAGTAATGCTTTTCCGGTTACATATATGCCGGGTCATTTATAATATTATATCAGCAGATTCTTCATATCCCAGGGGATTTCACTCTCAAAGTGCATCTCTTCATGTGTGATCGGATGAAAGAATCCCAGTGAACAGGCATGCAGTGCCTGCCGTTCGATATATTTATCCATTCCGATGGAAGGCATGTCCGGTTCCGGATAGTCGCACGAAGAAGGTCCATATAAACCGTCACCGACAAGCGGGTGGCCGAGATGACGTGCGTGAACACGAATCTGATGGCAGCGGCCTGTTTCGAGGACAAATCGTACAAGGGATATGTCCTTACCCGGGAAATATTTCTCCGTATGGTAATGGGTAACGGACGGATGACCGTCTTCACGGACCGCCCGGATCATAATTGAATGATCGGCTCGCCCGATCGGCAAATCAATCGTTCCGTCAGGGTTTTCAAAAGCGCCATGTACTATCCCAAGATATTCTTTACTCATGGAATCACTGGAAATTACATGGTGTGCAAAACCGTTTTTGGCAATAACGATGAGGCCGCTGGTTTCACGGTCCAGGCGCATGACCGGATGAAGGCGCTGTTCGGATAGTCTTTGAATCAAAGAGTCGTCCATATGCTGCCAGGACGGATGTGTAACCAAACCGGCAGGCTTTTCGCACACGATCAGCCAATCGTCTTCGTATAAAACGGGAATCCCGCAGCCGGGACAGACAACCGCCTGTATTTGCTCATCTTCATACAGTGCTTCTATATGATCCCCTGAAGATACAGGATCCTTCATTCTGGCAGATTCACCGTTAACGAGAAGCTTCCCGTATAATCTTACTTTTTTGATCATAAGTCGCGACATTTTCATGCGGCCGGATAAAATTTCTCCTGCCATTTTGCCATGTTCATCATAATTGATCGTAAATTCTAATCTCATTTTATACCCTTATCTCTTGTTTGCTGTTTTGAATCAATAAAGGCAATTATACCCTAGCAGTTTTCATTTGACAGCATTTTGCCCTGAAATGATTTTCATGATAACGTATTTTCGTTCAATTGCATAAAAAGTTTGTTAATAAGGTGAAAATTTGCCCATATCTAATTGAGCAAGAGATTTTTTCATGATATCCTAGCCTGTGGGAGGTGAGTCAACTGTGGGAAAATCAAAACTGACTCCGGAAGAAATGAGCAATAAGCTCGATGCGGTCTTGGCCGATCATAAAGGTGAAGGCCAGAAAGCATTGATGACTTCTTTACAAAAGGCACAGGGTATTTACGGCTTTTTGCCGCTTGCTGTACAAAAAAAAGTTGCGGCTGCTCTGGGTTTGTCTGTAGCTGAGGTTTATGGTGTAGTTTCTTTCTATTCATTCTTCTCCTTAAAACCAAAGGGAGAAACTGTATTCACTGTCTGTCTGGGAACTGCATGCTATGTTAAGGGTTCACAATTGCTTTTGGAAGAAATCGAAAAATCA
>Ga0209125_1001644_pt1 | contig 19927 bp, 13 predicted proteins | sample BarGraIncub1131A_FD_184503 | JGI IMG/M metagenome (GOLD analysis project Ga0209125, IMG submission 184503) | Arctic peat soil microbial communities from Barrow, Alaska - Barrow Graham LP Incubations 11-31A (SPAdes) (version 2) | ecosystem: Environmental > Terrestrial > Soil > Wetlands > Peat...
ATTCCTGAAAAAACCTGCTGTTGATTATCAGTTGGTTATAAATTCAGTGTAATGAAAATAGCGCGAAAAAAGTGGATAATAGTTGAATTTTAACTAAAAAGGGTACTTTTAGCTGCAATGTGGGTTAAGTAAAATTTTATCATCTGATAGTTGTTTTACTAGTTGGGTAATCTGGTAGCCGTACATTTTGCCTCTTTCGGCAAGCAGTTTGAGAATGATAACCGACAATGTTCCTTTTAATAATTCTTTTGAATACATAGGACGAAGATACATAGATAAACGATGTATCCAAATTTTTATTTTGTTTTTTTGCAAAAAATTTTCAATCCCTGATAAATGTTGAAAACCAGAATGGGTTAGAAGTAACTATTGCAATAAAAAAGCGAAACCCAGTTTCCCGGCTCCGCTTTTAAAGTTAATATTTCAGTATGAAGTGTTAATTGCCTGCGTCAAACGATGGGACCGATTCTTCCTGGGAAGAATTTGACTCGCTCCCGCGTTCCACCTTGTAATTATTGATTTTGTAACTTAGAGTCAGCATCAACACCCGAGGTTCGCGCTGCATTTTAAATGTTGATTTGAACCCATCGCCGTATGAGGTTCCTTGCATCCGAGCTGTTCCTAAAAGATCGCGCACACTGACTGTTGCAGTTAATTTCTTTTTCATGAAATCCTGACGGTACGACAAGTTGGTAACCATCATTCCCTTTTGATCGCCTTGCACCGACACCGATGGACCACGATAGAATCCGGTAAGTTGAAGGCGGCTATTGGGTGAAAATTTCACATTTGCATTAAAACGACCCGAGTAATTGGTACTTTGTTTATCGACCGATTGCCCCAACACTGCACCTTTCAGTTGATAATTATAAAGGCTGAAACTAGTGTTTATCAGCAACCATTTTGTGAATTCAATGTTTCCCATAATTTCGCCACCAAGTGAATAATCGCGGTTCAGGTTGTCCATTGTCATATATGCAATAAGTCCTTCTTGTTTCTGAATGCGGGTAATCAGATTGTTTGTTGTACGGTAAAAGGTTTCAAATGAAAGGAATGAACTTCCAAAGTTGCGAATAAAGCTAAGCTCATACGAATCAGTATATTCAGGTTTCAGGCCAGGATTTCCGGTTCGGATGGTATATTGGTTCATGTAACTTGGAAATGGATCGAGATCACGGCCATCGGGACGATTGATGCGTCGAGAATAACTGGTCATAAATTGATTTTTATTGGCAAGTTCGTAAGAGAAATGCGCGGAAGGAAAAACATCAAATCGGTTGAGTTTGTAAGGTGTAGGTATTTTTGAATCTTCGATGGAACGATTGGTATATTCACCTCTCAAACCTAGTTGATACTGAATAGCCTTTAAGCTTCCTGAAAAAGTGGAGTAAATAGAATGAATGTCTTCCTTATAATTCATTCCACTGGTGAAATCAGGATTGTTAACTCCAAAATTGGTGAAGTTCAAATCTTCTTTTTCGCGTTCCATACGACTTTGAACTCCGGCTTCAAACTTTTTTCCCGTTTCCATTGGCAAAGTATAATCCATTTTCATGCGATAGTCATCTGATGTGCTGTTTTCGTCCGTCACAACTTGTGAAATGTAATTTAAGCTTTGACCATAGTTTGAGTCCGAAAGATATTCATCAATGGTTTCTGCTGACTTTCCGTCGCGGTTCCGGTAACTGAATGAACCTTCGAGTTTATGGGTTCCTGTATCGTTAAATTTGGTCAGGAAACTGGCATCAGCACTCACATAGTTGCCATTTCTGGTTGAGTTGTTATCCTGAATAGAGAAGGTATCAACGCTAGCTGGTTGGTAGTATTTGTGCAGCTTCCCGCCACCTTCACCATCAAAATTGAATCTTCCGATTTGTCCTGAAACTGTCACCGAAGTATTGTCGGTCAGGAAATAATCAAAACCCGCTTTTAGCTGTTTTCCACCTCTCGACTGATTTCTTTTTCCGTCGGTATTCAAAAAAGTAGTTGTATTGTTCAGATAGGTTTCCCGGGTCGATTTCTGAGTTCCAAAATCGGTATTGTCATTCCAGTTGGCACCGAAAAACAGATTATACTTTTTCGTTTTGTAATTCAGGGTCAAATCGGTCCCATATTTTTGACCGGTTCCGATATTCATGTTAACTACTCCGTTTATACCTGAAAGGACATTTTTCTTCATTACAATATTGATAATTCCGGCCTGACCATCAGGATCGTATTTTACTGAAGGATTGGTGATAATTTCGATGTTTTCGATTACCGAAGAAGGAATCTGTTTCAAAGCGTCGCTACCGGTCAATACACTGGGGCGACCGTCAATCAAGACTGTAAAGTTAGTCGATCCGCGAAGGCTTACATTTCCGTCGATATCTACCTCAACTGAAGGCGTATTTTCGAGTGCTGTAACTGCAGTTCCGCCGGCAGCATTGACATCCTGACTAACATTGATTACTTTTTTATCAATTTTATACTCAATTCTTGCCCGATCAGCTACTACATTAACAGTTCCTATCTGCTTGCTCGAAACTGCAAGCGTAATTGAACCTATATCAATTGTGGTTGAATTCGGGAAGATTTTAATATCACCAATAGTCTTTTTTTCAAACCCAATAAAATTAGCCTCAACATAATACATCCCAAAAGGCAAATCATCAATTTCAAATACTCCGGCAACATTTGTTATTCCACCTGAAACAAGTTTGGAGTCTTTTTTACTGAAAATTGCAACATTGGCATATTCCATCGGGGTATTGGTTTCAGCATCAATAATTTTACCTTTTATTTTCCCGATTTTCGGTGCTGAATTCATTCCTTCTCCCATGCCAGGTTTCATTCGTGCACCACCGGCCTGCACTGGCGGCTGTGTCCAACCGGTTGCTGTAAAAAGGATTAAAGTCAACACAATCAATAAATTCTTCATCTGCATCATAGTTTGTTTAAATTCCTCAAAAAATATATTCTTATAGATAACTACCCATCAGACAAGGATGTGCATGGAAAGTTTAACAGCAGTCTGGTTAAGGCTTGTTAATGGATGTAAACGATTGTAAATGGTCGATTGAACAAATTATTTTAAAATACTGAATTCCAGAATATAAATGGAACAATTTTTGATAGTCGGGGAAGACTAAATTTAAATGAAAACGAATGAAAAAATCAATATTCATGCTTGTGGCCGTTGCGTTTCTGACTTCATGTGCTGTTTCAAACCGGATCATCAAAATTGACGATCCATACAAAGAGATGAAAAGCATCAAATTAGTTCAGAATCCCAAAACCATTTCCGCTGAAAAAACCGGTTCTGCATCAAACAGAAGGTTCTCGCTCACATCGACCTACCTATTTGAAGAAGGGCAAAATACACGTCCTGAAATAACTCTTGACATCCAGATTATCACCCCGCTTAGTACCGATGAGCTTGATTCCGTCATGTTTTTTAGTCTGAATAATGAAAAAATCCGACTTGTTTCAGATCAGTACAAACGCAAGCGATATAATAGTTTAACGAGTACGCCCATTGAAATTGGGAAGGAAGGAGATAAGGGAAATTTAGTGATAAACTCAACTACTGAAAGTGGTACTTATCAATTAATGAACCGTCAGTTTTCCATACCCGAAAATCTTTGGACTCCGATTATCTTCTCTCAGGATATCCAATTAAGGTTTTATATAGGTAAGCAAGGAATTGATGTAAAACCGAACATGCAGGAAATACTAAAGCTTAAAGAATTTTTCAAGCAGGCTGTTCAGCAACTCATTGCAAAATTCCCTGATATTCCGGAAGGAAAGAAAAAGTGGTAATTCTATTGATTATAAAAATTAACGAACCCTTTTAACCTAAGTCCGTCCTTTAATTTTTTATCTCCAGTCCACAATGGAATCGATAAATCAATTGATAAAGCTACAAAAGGAGTATCTTTTATGTCAACATCACAACATAAATCATAGGCTTTTTGTCTGCTTTCTATACCTATAAAATCTGTTGGAATAAAATTTATTCGCTCCATAATCCCATTAAAATACAGATAAAATTCTGATTCGGTGAGTTTTGAACTCTTGATTAATTTGTCTTTGTGTTTATATATTTCTGTGATTAGAAAGTTGGGGGAATAAAACGTCAACTTACTTTCAAAAAGGACCTCTCTGATTTGTGATGCTTTAGGTATTAATGCTGAAAAAACCAAATTGGTATCAACAACGACCGAATTAGAAATCATTTCTTCACGTCTTTAAGAAAAACGTCCCCATTCTCATTCCACCAATCCTGATTAATCTGTTCAGCAATGTTCAGAATTTCAGGATCAAAATCTGATTTTTGGGCTAAACTCTCCATCTGAAGCCGTTTAACCAGCGCAATCAAATAATTTTCATCAAATCCTTTTTTATTCAATGTCAGAATCATTTGATCTCCTTTATTTTCAATTTCTATATTTTCCATACCATCGATTTTTTACAAATCTAAAGAAAATATGCAGTTTCTTGTATATAGTCCAATTCAAATTTTCGGTCAACTGAATTGTCAAATAAAATCAATTCTTCGGAATGAATTTGATTATGTAAATTTATTTGGATTATTAAATTGAAATTTGAACTGACATTTTACAATTACTTCCTCTTTTGATCTTCCATCCGGTATTCTTTTTTCTCCTTCTCGTCGTTCATCATGTCTTTCACATTATCAATCTGGGGTGAGTTTTTCACTGCTTCCCAATCGAATTTTTCATCCAGCGGGCTGAGTGCTTTTGCAGGATCGAAAATCCGGAGGTCGCTCCCAATTGCCTGATACGGAATAAAATCTGGTTTTTTGGTAAACATGTCGGCAAAATCGCTGGCCGCTGCATCGTATTGGTTCAGGTATGGCAACCCAAGAATATTCCAGAAAGTTTTAAAGATACTTCCAAAGCTGTAATGCACTTTTGAAACATAGTTTTTCTTTGCGAATGGCGAAATAACCATCAGTATGCTTCTGTGCGCATCCACATGATCAACACCATTTTGAGCATCATCTTCGGTAATAACAATGGCCATATTTTTCCAGTAAGGCGTGTGCGAAAGATATTCTACAATGCGCCCAACCGCCAGATCATTATCTGCCATATAGCTTTCTTTGTATGGATATCCCGCTTCTGGGCGTTCCTCAGCTCCATGATCATTGGGAAGAATAACCGTCATAAACGAAGGCATGGTGTCTTTTCCATTCATCCATTTATCGTTGAATTCCTTGATGAATTGATGAATACGAAACTGATCGGGAATTGCTGTATTGTAAGTTGGATAAATTTTGGAAGTACGCGTAAACATGGGCAATGGAACCGGAAAATTCACATAATGTTTTACTCCTGTATATTTGTACGATTCGTCATAAAATGCAGGTTCGAACATAATGCTAAAGCCAAAGTTGTAGAAATCAATTTTGTTACGCTCCAAATGCTCCCACATCGAACCTGCCTCATTGTAATCTTCAGGATAAATGGCACCTGCAGAACCAGTCATGGCAAGGCTTCCGGGCGCTTTAGAACTTGGTTTGTAGCTCCGGTTTCCGCCATAACTTGCCGGAACTGAAGTTTCCACCCATTCGTTTGGATAAGTATTTACCAACCAGTGATGCCCGTCAGCCGAAACATCCGAGTCAACGTAAAAATTATCAGCCATCGAAAATTGGGATGCAAGCTTTAGGTGATTTGCCATGATGTTAACATTCTCAACTGACCTTGTCTTTTTTCGGTTCGAAAAGCTGACCCCATTACCGTATCGGGCCAGTGAAGCATCGCCATTTCCTTTTTTTACCTGACCAAGAACTTCGTCATAGGTTCGGTTTTCTTTCGAAATAAAGACAAGGTGCTTTATAGGCGATTCTTTTTCGCCGCCATAAACCGGCACCGGATTGTCCTTCCTTACTTTTCGGATCTGATTGTAATAGCCAATCTTGTAGTTGTTTTCTATCACTTTTCCCGTCAATGCTGCCAATTCTTTGTCCGAGGGAATTGACATTACCGAAACGGTTCCTTTCATCAGGTTACCAATATAAGTTCCTTCGGGTGCTTCTTTAAAATTTTTGCCACCGTTTGGCCCGCTGCCAAAACCTTTTGCATTGCTTACCACCAATGTTTTTCCATCAGGAGTAACTTTAAGTTTCGAAGGAAACCACCCGGTAGGAATATGACCAATTACTTTCATCGTTGGAATATCAATTACTCCCACAGCATTGATTCCTGATTCAGCCACATACAGCCTCTTTTGGTTAGGAGAAACAGTCAGTCCAAAAGGAATTACACCACGAAAATGACTGACGGCCTGATGCAATTTGAGTGGTATTTCGAAGGCAACGGCATCGTGAACAATGTCGATTGCTGAAATATTGTCGTTGGTTCCGTTGCTCACAAAAACATAACGATCTGTCATTGCCAACGAATTAGGACTTGCACCACCTACAGCAGGAATTCCTTCGATAGTTTCACCGACTAGGATACCGGTCTTGATTTTGGCCAGTATTTCAGGTTTATGTGGATTTTTCACTGCAAACGACCATACTGAAAACGATTCGGGCACATTGGGATCGCCCAGTCCTGGAATATCCATAGAATCAATTCGGGTACCATTTTTCATTTCTTCTGAACCAAAACCAAACGGCGGAAAATCAAGCGCCTTTTTATGGTCCTTTTTAGCTTCGATATCGCCAATTTTGCTGTATTCAAACATGCCCACATTCGCCACATATAGCTTATCTTCTTTATATGAAAGCACTATTCCAAATGGATAACGACCTGTTTTTGAGCTTGAAATTATTTTCTTCGACTGAGTATCAATTACAATCATCCTGAAAAGCATCTGATCAACTGCGTAAAGGTATTGACCATCTTTACTGAGTATCATATCGCCGATGTAACCGTCAGGGGCAGATTCTCCTTTTTCAGTGATAGAGCAATCAATTGAATCGAGTTTTGCACCCGATTCAACAGAAAAAAGATAAATCTTGTTCTGCTGGCCTCCGGCAACATATACTACTTTATTGTCAGGCGAAATGGCCAATCCCATAAAAACCGATGCCAATACGCCTTTGTCGGTTGCTGGTCCGGGAGGAACCTGCATTACAACCGGATTTTCAGACTGAAAATTTTTGATAATCGAGATAGAAATCGGTGAAGTACCAGAGTTGGCTGTCACTGCAACAGTTCCATCGGTACTTAATACCAACCCGAACGGATGAGGCGCTACCTGAACCGACTTTCCATAAGGTGTTAGAAAACGACCATTGGGAATCACCGTTATACCTGACCGATTAATGTGAGTGACCATTTTCCCGGCTGGAGCCGACAAAGTAACCAAACCACTTTTCCTGATCTTACATGAAATTGTTCCCACCATTATGAAGAGAACCAATAGGATGATTGTCAAACGTTTCATTTACCTAAAGATTGATTGTTTCAAGGCTTAAATATATAGGTTCGGGACCTCATAAAAAAGGATATTTGAATACGTTTCTGTTACTTATGGTCTTAGGTATCCTTTTAAATTGCATAATAATTGTTAAACATTCTCAACAAGAACGTGGCTATCAATAAAAAGCCGTATTTTCGTCGATAAATAAAAATAAAACAGCGTGCATCAGAACCTGGTATTAATTCCAACCTACAACGAAAGAGAGAACGTCGAGCGAATGATCCGAAAGGTTTTTTCATTAAAGACTTCTTTTGAAATTTTGATTATTGACGACAATTCGCCGGATGGAACCGCTCAAATTGTCGATAAACTCATTCCTGAATTTCCCGGCAAAATTCATATACTAAAACGGGCTGGAAAACAAGGGCTTGGAAAAGCTTATCTGGCTGGTTTCCATTGGGCATTGGAACGTCCGTACGATTATATTTTTGAAATGGACTGTGACTTCTCACATAACCCCGAAGATTTGGAAAATTTATACGCATCTTGTGTTGAGCAAAAAGCCGGCATGGCCATCGGCTCACGTTATATTTCAGGAATTAACGTGGTTAACTGGCCGCTTGGAAGAGTTTTGATGTCGTATTTGGCTTCTGTTTATGTGCGGGCAATTACCCGGATGAAAATTATGGACACCACTGCAGGTTTTAAATGCTATCACCGCAAGGTTTTGGAAACCATCGACTTTGACAATATCAGGCTAAAGGGTTACGGATTTCAGATTGAAATGAAGTTTAAAACATGGAAACATGGATTCAAAATTGTTGAAGTGCCTATCATTTTTACCGACCGTAAAGAAGGAACTTCGAAAATGAGTGGAGGTATTTTTAACGAAGCATTGTGGGGTGTATTAAAAATGACGATCAGAAGCTGGTTCACCCATCACGAAAAAGTGAAGGAATAAGTTACCGAAAAATAAATACATAAATTTTAAGACCGCAACAGCGGTCTTTTTGTTTATATATTCAGTAATTTTGAAAGTATTGCGCTGTAACGTAAAAGACATGATATGAAGACACTCATAAAAAATGCCAGGATCATCAATGAAGGCAGGATTTTCAGCGGTGCTGTTCTGATTGATGGTGAGTTTATTGCCAAGGTATTTACCGGCGAAATTATTCCGGATGAATTCCTCCAGGGATCAACAGTTATTGATGCCAAAGGAAAGTACCTGATTCCGGGAGTAATTGACGATCAGGTTCATTTTCGCGAACCTGGCCTGACCCACAAAGGCGAAATTGCCACAGAATCAAGAGCTGCCGTGGCTGGTGGAGTGACTTCGTACATGGAAATGCCCAATACCAACCCGCAAGCTGTGACACAGGAAATATTGGAGCAAAAGTATTTGCGGGCTGCTGACGTTTCGTCGGCCAACTACTCGTTTTACATGGGTGCCACCAACGACAACCTGGATGAAGTACTGAAAACCAATGGCGCCGATGTTTGCGGAATAAAAATATTCATGGGTTCTTCGACCGGTAATATGCTGGTTGACAATGAAGATGTACTTTCGGAGATTTTCAGGAATACCAAATTACTGGTTGCCACGCACTGCGAAGACGAACCAACCATCATTAGAAATACCGCCATTTACCGCGAAAAATATGGCGAATTTGTTCCGATTTCAGCACATCCCAAAATCCGAAGCGCCGAAGCTTGTTTTAAATCGACAGAAAAGGCTGTTGGACTGGCTTCCAAATTCGGCACCCGGCTGCATGTTTTGCACCTTTCCACTGCCGATGAGATGAAACTTTTTACCTCCGGACCGGTTACGCAGAAGCACATTACCGCCGAGGTTTGTGTACATCATTTGTGGTTCGACGAACATGATTACATCACTCTCGGAAATTTAATCAAATGGAACCCGGCCATCAAATCGGCTGCCGATAAAGCTGCGCTTTGGGAAGCCTTACTGACCGATAAAATTGATGTGGTGGCAACTGACCATGCCCCACACACACTTCAGGAAAAAGATCATTCGTATTTTAAAGCTCCATCGGGCGGACCGCTTGTACAACATTCGCTGACTGCCATGCTCGAAATGAGCAAAAATGGGTTGATACCTGTCGAAAAAGTAATTGAAAAAATGTGCCATGCACCGGCTGACTTATTCCGTATCGACCGACGTGGCTATATTCGCGAAGGATATTATGCTGATTTGGTTCTTGTTGATCCCAACCAATCGTGGGTAGTTTCACACGAAAATATACTTTACAAATGTGGCTGGTCACCTTTCGATGGAATGGAATTTTCAAACCAGGTAACTCATACTTTTGTAAACGGCAAGTTGGTTTATTCTGATGGCAAAGTTATTTCAGGAATTCAAGGAAAAAGACTGAAGTTTAACCAGTAAATAAAAACAAACTTTTAACACATACTAAAAGAGGCTCCGTTTCCCAAACCTCTTTTAGTATGTTAAACTTGCTCACATTCAGGAGCAAACAGATGTCTTATTCAACAACGAGCAACAGATATTTTGATGCTTTCCAGAATTCTTCGGGTTGGTCAATTACAAGACTTTCAACTGTTTTAGTTCCGGTAAAATGGAACGAACCAGCAGGATGAACTGTAACCAAACGTGCTTTTTTTACATTCAGCGTCAATTGTTTAAACTCGCGGATATCAATTTTCATGAAATATTCGCGATTAAAATCTTTCTTCATTTTGATGGTTTTGCCCATGCCCAAAACACCACCTTCTTTTTCAATCACATTCTTTTCAGTCAATTCTTTCTTTGTGCCGAAAGCATAAAAAGCGGTGTTCAATGCAATGGTTTGCGCGTCAATGGCCTGATTCTTTTCTTTTACAATTTGTTCATTTTCAGCAGTAATGGTCTGTATTTTCTGGTTCAGCCCGGCAACATCGATATTCAGTTTTGCAAGTTCCTGTTTCAAAGTTGCAATTTCGCCGTCTTTATCAACCAGTTGTTTGTTCAGTAGCTCAATCATCTTTTCGAGTTCGGCAACCTTCATATTCGATGCCCGAAGTTTTCCCTGAAGCGATTTTGCCATTTCTTTGTTTTTCTGGAGCAAATTATTGATCTGGGTAATTTCCTCAATAATCAGGCTTTTAGCGGCAGGTTTAACTTCCGAACCCGGCTTAGTCTGAACCGACACGATTTTTTCTATTACTTTGATCGAATCCAGGTTTGCCTGAATTTCGTTCATGTTAGCAATAAACTCTAAGATAGAAGCATCTTTTTGTGTAGCCAATTGCGAGATGCTGTCTTGTTTAGCTTGCATACGGGCAATTTCTTTTTTGTGCTGTCCGCAAGAGGTAAGCACAACAACCGACAAAATAAATAATAACTTTTTCATTTGATTTAATTTAAAAATGTTTAAAACTTTAATTTCTGGTAAAACTATTGGGTTAGTTTATTAATACGATTGGCCTTGTTACGGGATACATAGACAGGCAGTTTTTAAGATTTAAAATCAGCTGTCTTGCTCAATCGTATAAACATAAACTATATATCTTTAATTATTTTGTTCGTTTTTTCCTGAATAACCTGGCTCAAATCAATTGAATCGAACATTTCAAGAATTCGTTTTTCAGCCTCTTCGAACCCGATTTTAAAAATTTCGTCAGCTTTCTTAAAGTCGAAAGTATTGTATTTCCTGGTTTCAGGAGGATCGATCACAAAATCACATTTTGCGAAACTTTCCCTTACATTCTGACTCATAACCAAGCGAAATGTCCGTTCAGCAATTGCTTTTATTCCTGAAATATCATCTTCTGCACCGTTATGATTCACATGTACTCCAATCAGAATGCGGCATTGATCGCGAATACTATCTACCGGAAGATTGTTAAGTAAACCACCATCTACATAAGTAATTCCGTCGATGATCTGCGGTTCGAAAATGATCGGAATGGATGCCGAAGCCAATACCCATTGAAATAGTTTTCCCTCATTTTTGATTTCAGAATGACCACTATTTAGGTTAACAACAGAACAATAGAATGGTTTTTTAAGGCTTGAAAAATCGTCAGTTTCAATATTATCTTCGAGAAGTGACAATACTTTCTTTAAATCGATCAGCCCACCTGATGGTACTTGCCATTTGAACATCTTCACCATTTTGTTCGATTTCACCAGGTCCAAAATCTGAAGTGGTTTGAATCCGGCAGCATAAAAAACACCAATCAGTGCACCCATACTTGCTCCTGAAATTATTTCGGGACGAATACCATATTTATGGAGCGCTTCGAGTACTCCCAGATGAACGATTCCTCTGGCACCACCTCCGCTTAGTGCAATTCCGAATTTGTATGGCTTTGGGTTCAGATGCATGTGTGTGTCAATTTAATTGCATAAATGTAGGGATTTACACAACATGAATGTTACATAACTTTCGGGAAAAGTTACATTATTCACACACTGACAGTAATTTGATGTTGGCTTATTCAATTCCTCCGGAAATATTAAACTGTTGAAAGCCAAAAGCAGGAAAAGACACGAACAACATGTTCGTTTCATCGAAAGTTTGTAATATTGCAGCCATTAAAAAAGGACCATTGTATTTGATGAAACGAGCATTTTACATGAAATTTTATACAATATTATTCCGAATTGGCAGTTTATCCTAAAGTCAATAAAAATCAGATATTGGGCAAACGGTTTTCATATCGCAAATTTTTCGTTGTAGTGCTGTTTTTTTTGTTGGGTTGCTCAACAGAAAAAAACACGGTTGTGTCACGCGCTTATAACAATCTTACCGCACATTACAATGTTTACTTCAATGGGAAAGAAAGTCTTCGAACCGGTATTGATAAAATAGACAAGTCGGTTGAGGATGATTATTCAAAAGTTTTGCCCCTCTTTAAATCGAGCAACCCGACTACCGCCACTGCTGCCACTGCTGAAATGGACAATGCTGTGCTGAAGGGTTCAAAATTGATACAATCGCATTCGATCACAAAAAAACCCAAACGCAGAAAAAACAGGAGCAAATCGTACATCAAGTTTGCCAGTAAAGAAGAATTTAATAATTGGGTGGACGATGCCTACATCCTGATGGGAAAAGCTTATTACTATCAGCACAATTACATTTCGGCCATTGAAAATTTCTCGTATATAGTCCGAAAATTTGCAGATAACCCTTCCAAATACACCGCCAACGTATGGTTGATAAGATGTTACACTGAACTGGAACGATATGTTGAAGCATACGAACTGATTCAGGTTTTGCAAGCTGACGAAAATTTTCCCCGACGGCTTGATGGAGATTTGGCCGCAGTCACTTCTGATTATTATGCAAAACAACTTTTATATACTGACGAAATTCCATTTCTGTCGATTGCAGTTAAACAAGCCGATAAAAAACAGGATCGACTCCGATTTAAATACATATTGGCTCAGCTTTATCAGGAAACCGGGAACCCTGAAAAGGCTTCGCAAACCTTCAGGGAAATATCACGGATGAGTCCTCCCTACAAAATGGCTTTCAATGCTCATATCAGTGCTGCCGGTACTTTTACCGGAATTGGTGATGCTGAGAAACTAAAAAAAGAGCTCAAAAAAATGCTCAAAGATCAAAAGAACCTTGAGTTCCGTGATCAGATTTATTTCGCAATGGGTAATATTTCTTTGAAGGAAGGGAACAAAGATATTGCCAAACAAGAATACACCAAATCAGCCTCGTTAAGTTCTGCCAATTTATATCAGCGTGCACTCTCTTGCCTGACGCTGGCACAAATCTATTTTGACGAGTTGAACTACAAGAATGCCCAGAGTTATTACGACAGCGCCATGGTGGTGATTGATGAAAAATACCCTAATTACAAGCAAATAGAAGTTCGCCACCGCAGCCTCACCAGACTGACAGACAATATTTACGCTGTTGAACGCGAAGATAGTTTACAGCGGATTGCCGCGATGGACGAACCATCAAGAAACACGCTGATTGATAAATGGATTGTAGAGGCCAGCGCGAAAGAAGCCAAAGCAAAAAAAGACGAAGCAGCTCAGATGATGGACCGGAATTATTTCAGGTCGAACGAAAATCGGTTTGGACTTGGTCAACAGCAGGAAGGCGCCGGTTGGTATTTCTATAGTCCGACAACCGTCGCTTATGGCAAGGTCGAATTTGAACGGCTGTGGGGAAAACGCAAACTCGAAGACAACTGGCGAAGAGCTGATAAACGAAACGTGGTGGAGGAAGAAGCCGCACAAGCCGCAGATTCTCTTTTGGCCAGTGAATCATCGGTCAAGAAAATAACAGATAACAAAAGCCGCGAATTCTATACCCAGAACTTGCCGGTAAACGATTCGTTGATGAACATTTCGCACAATAATATCCGGAATGCCTTGTTTAACGCCGGACGTATTTTCAAAACCGATTTTTCCGACTTTCCGCGTTCGACCGAGTCATTCGAAGACCTGAACAAACGCTATCCTGACAATATTTTCACCCTTTCTTCCTATTTTGAGTTGTACGACCTGTACCTCAAAATGAACAATCAGGAAAAGTCTGACTATTATAAAAACCTGATTACCAGCAAATATCCTGATTCGAAATATGCCAAATATTTGTTGAACCCGAACTATTTCATTGAGCTCGAAGCCAGAACTGATAGTGTTAACCGTTTGTATCAAAAAGCATTCATCGAATTCAAAAATGGCCGGTATGCCCAGGCCGGAATTATGACCGATCAAATAATGCCGATGCAACCAGACAGCGCTCTAATTCCTAAAATAAAATTTATCAAGACGGTGGCTGAAGGAACCAAAGGAAATTGGGAAGCTTTCGGAAAATTACTTACCGAATACATTGCCTCCTATCCTAAGGCTGAACCAAAACCATTGGCCGAACAAATCCTGAAATTAATTCAGGATAGTACTTTGGCTAATTACCAGAATCTGGTCGATATCGGATACCTGAACGACCAAATCAAGAACAGCGAACTGTTGCCCGGGAATAAAAAAGGGTCCGACGCTTTTAACGGTAAATTCTCGTATGAGGAAGATCTGTTGCATTATTTCGTGATCGCATACCCGAAAAGTACCAATGTTGACCTCAACCGCCTTAAATTCGACATTGCCAACTACAATATCGACCATTATACGAAAACTGACTTCGAAATTGAGACACAAAATCTGAATGCCAATACCAATATTTTAACTGTCCGATCTTTGAACAACAAAGAGCAAGGATTGATCTATTTCAGGTCAATTATCAAACAGCGCAGCGTTTTCCAATCGCTTAAAAATATTAAATATGTCAACTTTCTGGCATCATCAACCAATTTCCGCGAGATCACTACCGACAAAGATTACGCTGAATACCTGAAGTTCTTTGTGATTAATTACAGCAAATTTATAACAGGCGATTTCTCAGACGAAATTCTGCCCGAACCTGAAGTATTAATGGCCAAAGCCCAGGCCGAAGAAGATCTGCTGAAAGAAAAAGGATCGTTTGTTGCCATCTCATCTGCCGCTTCCGGAAACGAACTATATGCCAACGAAGAAGCCGGGCCACAGAATTTTGTAGTAGCAGTTAATTCAACTAAGTTTAATTTAAAACCCCTGATTGCTTCTTTTGAAACGCATAACCGCGATCAGTACCGTCAGGCAAATTTAACCATCGATCAGAAGCAACTTGCCGACTACGAATTGATGATTATCCGCCCGTTCAAAACAAAGAACGAGGCAATCGCCTACTTCACCAATGCGCTTGCAACCCGCAAATTATACAAAAGCCTCGATACTTTAGGCTACCGCAATTTTGTCATTACCGATGCCAACCTAAAGAAACTGACCGAGACAAGACGAATCTCTGATTACCTGAATTTCTTCAGGTCAAAATACATAGAAATAGGAACTTCCGAAGGATCGCCAAATAATACAACACCTGCTTACACCGGGTCTTTTAAGCAAGATATTCAGGGAGTACAATCATTTGTGCTAATTGCTCCCAAAGAAGAAATTAATCCTGAAAAGCTTGCTGAAGCCATTCGTCAGTTCAACAATCAAAATTATTCAAAGTCAGCTTTGACACTCACAAATACGATGCTCGATGACTTCAGAAGCATCATAAAGGTGGAAGGATTTTCTTCAAAGCAACTGGCCCTCGAATACTTGCGGGCAATTGTCAAAGATCAGCAGGTTTACGGCCCAATACAAAATGCAAACTACCGTAATTTTGTGATAACTCCTGAAAACGAAGCGATTTTCAGACAAAGCAAGAATATTTTAACCTACATGGAGTTTTATAAACTGTTTTATCTGAAATAGCACGGGACACGGAGCATCAGAAGTCGAAACAAAACAAATATCCAATATTGAGAAGCTGTTTGAATTTCTTCGTAGGAGATAAATGTCAATAGAAAGGGCATATCATTAACCCAGATTTCCCGTAGGGAATTAATCTATTATCTGTTAATGTCCTAGCGGACAAACTATTATTTTCGCTCTTTTTTCTATTGACATTGATGCCCTATGGCAAAAAAATAAATTTAAACAGGCTCTTAATATCCAATATTCAAACCTGTATATCCAATTCAAAACGACAAAACCTGGAACTTGAAATTCAAGACCGTTAAATTTTGTTAAGTCAACACTATTATCCTTTTGTATTTGTTTATATCCTTATTACCTTTCATCCTGTAAATTTCAGCTTTATGAAGAAAACTAAAATACTTTGGACCGACGACGAGATTGACTTATTGCGGGCACACATCATTTTCCTTCAGGAAAAAGGATTTGAGGTAGTTACAGCCAACAATGGAAGTGATGCCATTGATCTGGTCAGGACCAATTTTTTCGACATTATTTTCCTCGACGAAAACATGCCCGGACTAAGCGGACTGCAAACTTTGAACGAAATCAAAACCATTGATCCGAATGTGCCGGTTGTAATGATTACCAAAAGCGAAGAGGAAGACATCATGGACGAAGCCATTGGATCAAAAATGGCCGATTACCTGATAAAACCCGTCAATCCGAATCAAATTCTACTTTCAATAAAAAAGAATGTTGATCAGCGCCGACTGGTCACACAGCGGACCACTTCAGCGTATCAAAGTGAGTTTTCAAAAATTGGGATGCAGATCAGCGATCAACTTTCGTTTGACGAATGGGTGGAAGTATATCGAAAATTGGTGTTTTGGGAACTCGAACTCAGCAATTCGGAAGATTCGGCCATGGACGAAGTGCTTAAAATGCAAAAATCTGAAGCCAACAACTCTTTTGCCAAATATATCCGCAACAACTATCAGGGTTGGTTCAGTGGCAATCAAACCGATCGTCCATTGCTTTCAGTCGATATATTCAGAAAAAAAATTATCCCACAGGTTGATGCCGGGAGCAAGGTATTTGTGCTGGTGATCGACAATCTCAGGTACGATCAATACCGGGTTTTGGCCACCATTCTTACCAACTATTATCACGTTGAAGAAGAAGAACTTTATTGCAGTATTTTGCCTACAGCAACCATGTATGCCCGAAATGCCATGTTTGCCGGGCTAATGCCATCCGAAATAGAAAAACTATATCCCGATTTATGGGAAGACGATGACAATGAAGGACATAAAAATCGCCATGAACAGGAGCTGCTACAGAAACAACTAACAAGGCTGGGCAAAAATTACAAGCTTTTTTTCGAGAAGATTACCAATGTAAAAGGCGACAAAAAAATGACCGACTATCTGGGAAATATTCTCCAGAGCGACTTGTCGGTAATGGTATTTAATTTCGTGGACATGATCTCTCATGCCCGTTCTGAAATGGACATGATTAAAGAACTTGCCGGCGACGAATCAGCTTACCGTTCGCTTACCCTGAGTTGGTTTAATCACTCGTCGTTGCTCGATTTGGTGAAACTACTTGCAGAAAACAAGGTGAAAGTGGTGCTGACAACCGATCATGGAAGTATTCGGGTCGAAAATGCCCAAAAAGTGCTTGGCGACCGTGAAACAAATACCAACCTGCGCTACAAATTAGGCCGCAATCTCAATTACAAATCGAAGACAATTTATGAGATTAAAAATCCTGCTTCGATTTATCTGCCTTCGCGAAATGTAAGTACCTCATATATTTTCGCCACCAACACCGACTTTTTTGCTTATCCAAACAACTATAATTATTTCGCCCAGTATTTCCGCAATACCTTTCAACACGGTGGTATTTCGCTTGAAGAAATGATTATCCCTATAGTAACGCTGACTCCGAAAGGATAGGGAAAGAAGGTTGTTATTCCAATTCTGATTCCAGTTAACAAATTGAAAGCAGGTGGGTTTTGCCGTTCGCACTTTAGGCACCCGACTCGAGAATACACCAAAAACAGGACCCAACCTCCGAAAATAAAAAATCCGGACACTGTTTCATTTCAGTATCCGGATTAAAATTGCTATGGGTCCATATTTTATACCAAAGTGAATTATAGATTAATCCAAATGCTTTCATGGTAGAATGCCGATGGATAGACCTGCCGGCCAGACAGGCGGGAATGTTAGTCCAATTGAGTGAGCGATAATCCGCCAGATGGCGGATTACATTTCTCCAATCGGTATTAAGCTACGTGTAAGTGAAAAAAGAAAACCGAACTTACCGGATGTATCTTTTCAGATAGTCATACAGCATTGTCAGTCTTCATTTCCTGAATGTTAATATCCATTTATTTACTTTAAACATTTATTTATCGACTGTCAGAATTGATTGATTATTTGTTGATGATTATTTATTGAATGCACCTATTCATTTCCCGAATGTAAGTTTTTTTTTATTTGTTGTCAGCTTTCATTGATCGATTGTTAGTATCTGTTTATAAATAGCCGGATTTAATTTCCTGACTGTTACTATTTATTTCTCATTTGTCAACTTTTATTTATTGACTGGTAATGTTCTTTTTTGTATCTTTATACACCAAGAAACTGGCTCGAAGTATCAAACCTTTCAAGTAAAAGCCCATGCTTAAACGATTGGCAAACAAATTAGCGATGTATCAAGCGGTTCAGAGCCTTCTGAACGCAAATAAAAGCGTGTGGATATCGGTTCCGGCGATGGTGGATACCATCAATAATTTTGAATCGTTGCTCGCAGAAATTGAAACCTATATGCAACTGACGCAAGGAAACAAAAAGGGAATTACCCTGCAAAAAGCGGCCCAGCAAGCGCTTGTGATTGCACATACGTACGAACTTTCGTCGGTGCTGTATGTCCTGGCAACAAAGATGAACGATGAGATACTGGCCGCGAAAGTCGATTATACTGAAACCGACCTGCTTAAAAAGCGCGACGGCAAACTGGTAGCGATTTGCCTGCACATTGTAGATATTGCAACCGAACATTTGGCTGAGCTGATTGACTACCAAGTTTTGGGTGATGAGTTGATGGTGCTGAAAGAGGAAATAAAATGCTTTGCCGATAACCTGACAACCGGACGAGTATCGGTTTCGGAACGAAAAGCAGCCAATGCAAAGCTGAAAGATTTGTTTTTGCAGGTGAATGCCTTGTTAAAAAAGCAACTCGACCGCCTCATGGTGCGGTTCCGGGAAAATGAACCCAAATTTTACACGGCCTACCAAAACACACGGCGCATTGTAAACTACGGAGTGCGGCACGAAAAGCCGAAAGAACCCGAAAAAGAAGCGTAATCCGTCGAAAACCCATCCGAAATTTTTGATTTAAAAAGGACAACATGCAAGCATCTTTATCCTGACAATCAGAATTAAAAGCAACAAAATAAATTTGTTCAATAGAAGGGAAAACTCAAGAAAGTAGTATATCTTTGGTGATATATACTAGTTGTGCGTCATGTTAAACTGTACTACACAATAAAGACTAAATGAGAATTGAAGAACATATAAGAGATTATTTAGCCGACAATCTTGACTTTATTTCGGAAGATTTAAAATTAATCCAAAAAGAATTTTACTTACCTGCCATTATTGGAGCCAAAGGATATATTGACATTCTTGCCCAAGACAACTTCAACAACTTTGTAATAATTGAGATAAAACGTTCAGAACAAGCTGCTAGACAAACAATAAACGAACTACTCAAATATCAAGGATTAATAAAGCAGTTGTATAAAGCACAGGAAAGCGAAATAAAACTAATCATAGTTTCAACAGTATGGAATGAACTTATTGTTCCCTTTTCAGAAATTTATAATTATGTGTTTATCTCGGGGTATAAACTAAAAATAAACTCACAAAATATCCCTCAATCGATTAGTCCAGTAACCCCTATTGAGCCAAAGACTTTTGAACGAAAAATATCTCCTTTGCAAACTTTTGAGCTCTTTTATACAGACGCGAAAAGGGAAACATTTTTGAAAATTATAAAATCCAAATTACATGAAATTGGAATAGATAATTTTGTTTTAGTAAAGCTAAATAGCAATGGCTCAAATCAAAGAATTGAATTAGGCATTTAAGCAATAATTTGTTTGTATGAAAAAGGCAGATTCGTTACCATTCGTTTCATGAGATTTTCGAAAATTCCTTCCTTCATATTGCTGCGATTAAACCTATAGCAATACTCATC
>Ga0209125_1001646_pt1 | contig 19903 bp, 10 predicted proteins | sample BarGraIncub1131A_FD_184503 | JGI IMG/M metagenome (GOLD analysis project Ga0209125, IMG submission 184503) | Arctic peat soil microbial communities from Barrow, Alaska - Barrow Graham LP Incubations 11-31A (SPAdes) (version 2) | ecosystem: Environmental > Terrestrial > Soil > Wetlands > Peat...
GGAGATATCTTATTCAAGGATGTGAACTTAAACGTAGAAAAAGGGGACAAGATTTGTTTTGTATCGAAAGATTCCCGCGCCATGACCGCATTTTTTGAAATCATCAGTGGCGAAAAACACGCACTCGAAGGCCATTATACCTGGGGCATCACCATTACGCCGGCTTACCTGCCGGTTGACAACAATGCATTCTTCAATTCTGATCTGAATTTGGTGGAATGGCTGGGTCAGTTTTCGGATGACACCAGCGAAAGCTACATTCGTGGTTATCTGGGGAAAATGCTTTTTTCAGGTGAAGAAATATTCAAAAAAGTTTCCGTTTTGTCCGGGGGTGAAAAAATGCGTTGCATGATTTCGCGCATGATGCTGAAGAGTGCCAATGTGTTGGTGCTCGATTCACCCGCCAATCACCTGGATTTGGAATCCATTCAGGCGTTCAACAATACGTTGACCGTATTTAAAGGGAATGTGTTGATGGCATCACATGACCGTGAATTCATTCAGACCGTCTGCAACCGCATCATCGAACTGACGCCGAACGGCATCATCGACAAGATGACCGATTATGAAAGCTACATCCTGGATGCGATGGTCAAGGAGCAGCGTGAAAAAATGTACAAGGTTTAGTCGCTGACTTCTTCCAGGTCAGCCTGATCCCAGAGTTCCTCCTCATCTTTGGCAGAATTCAGGAGCTCCATGAGTTCCTCCGCTTTTTCCTTGTCTTTCTCAAAGATATGGAGGCGAACACCAATCAAATCTGTTAGTATGCCACCGACGTATGGACAATTTTCGTTGCTCAGGAAGCAGGGTATGTTGTTCGAGTCGAGGGCCCCTTTAACGATGGATGCTTCTCCCGAAGAGGGGAATTCCATGAAGACGATCGTTCTATCTTGTTCCATAGCGCGTATTTTTTTCAAATATAGTTCAAAAAACGCCCTTTTGGTTAAGTCAAACCGATAAAATTTGAATTCCGGTAGCGCATTCCCCACAGCTTGCGGCCAGATATGCACATTCGGTTAATTCCTTAACTGAATCGAAGTCTATTCGATGCTGGTGACGAGAAGCTTCCAGTTATCTACTGTTTCTTTTTCCTTTAAAACCGCCGCCTTTGCCTTTTCGGCCAAAACTGCTTCCACGATTTTTAGAGGGAGCCCATTCAGGGCCTTCTCCGACTTCTACCGGTAAAGGCAGTCTGTAAATGGGTTTCCCTAGAAACTTTTCAATCTTTTCAAAAGATTCCTGATCGTCTTCGGAAACGAAGGTCACAGCCAACCCGTCGGCACTGGCACGTGCAGTACGGCCGATGCGGTGGACATAATCTTCGGCATCGTTGGGAACGTCGTAGTTGATGATGACGCTGATGTCCTCAATATCAATACCGCGGGAAACGATGTCGGTGGCCACCAAGATGTTGACCTGGCCGCTCTTGAAAGCATACATGGTCCGGTCGCGTTCGGACTGGTCGAGGTCGGAATGCATTTCAGCCACAGAAAGGTTCATGCCACGCAATGTGCGGGTCACCTCTTTCACTTTGATCTTGGATCCGGCAAAAATGATGACTTTATCGGGTTGCGATTCTACGAAAAGCTGTTTGACCAGCCAGGCTTTCTGTCGTTCGAAGCAAATGTAGGCGGATTGTACGATCTTGTCATTGGGCCTGGAAACCGCGAGTCGGATTTCTTCCGGTTCAATCAGGATGGTCTTTGCCAGCTCCCGGATCTTGCCAGGCATGGTGGCAGAGAAAAGCATGGTCTGTCTCCTTCTGGGCAGCTCATTGACAATGAGCATGATATCATCGAAGAACCCCATGTCCAACATACGGTCGGCTTCGTCCAAAATAAAATATTGTACGTGTGTAAGGTCGATCAGACCCAGTTTCAGGTAAGACAAAAGCCTTCCCGGTGTGGCAATCACGATATCCACACCCGCTTGGAGGCCTTTTTTTTGTTGCTCCCAGATAATACCGTCACTTCCACCGTAAACGGCAACGGAAGAAACAGGCAGGTAATAGGCGAAACCGGTGACCTGTTGGTCAATCTGTTGGGCGAGTTCGCGTGTCGGCACCATGATGATGGCGTTGATGGACTCTTCAGGGTGTTCGGATTTAACCAGGTGGTTGAGAATGGGAAGCAGGTAGGCTGCCGTTTTGCCGGTTCCAGTCTGAGCGCAAGCGATGAGGTCTTTCCCTTCAAGTAAAATCGGTATTGCAAGTTCCTGTACTGGTGTGCATTCCGTGAAGTTCATGGCCCACAAACCATCCAAAACCTCTTCTTCTAAATCTAAATCGTCAAATATCATACGTCAGTCTTTTGATTTTTAACCAAGCTTGGTCGAAATCTGGTGCAAAGGAACAAAAAAATAAGGGATAGTCGGTATAAAAATGTGGAATCTTCTTTATATTTGGACTTTAGCTCATGATATGGAAGCGTCTGAATGAATGAATTTCTGTCTCATTTTTAATAAGCATTATGTCATTTTTTCAAGTATTAACAATTTCAACTTGTGTATTTTTGAAATCGCCTTTTTATAGATAATTATGCCTAAATCTAACAATAAAATGAACCAGATTATCAGTGAACCAATACGTCTTGAATTGATTCGGACGGACCTAATGCCAAACCAGGTTTTTTAATAGCTAGTAAACCGGACAGTGGTTCCGTTTGTGAAACTTGACCTTGCATAATTTGTCAATTTTTAGCATTGCCGATTCGTTTTAAAATAACACCATAAAAACACGAATATGAAGTATAAGATTTTTTTGTGCCTCGTACTTACAGTAATTTTCTATCAGTGCGATGATATTGAAAAGTACTATGAAAGACCGAATTGGTTGGAAAAACCAATTTATGAGGTATTGCAACAAGAAGGTCATTTTAGTCAATATCTGCAATGTGTGGATAAAACGGAATATGCCCTTGTGTTGAAAGGTGCAGGGCTTTATACTGTTTTTGCCCCCAATGATTCGGCTTTTACAGCCTATCTCAACAAAAAGTCATACGCATCCGTAGATGACATCCCTGCAGAAGATTTAAAGAATTTGGTCGCTTATTCCATTATTTACAGCAAATGGACCAGTGATCATTTGGGAGATTATCTTGACCAGAGATTATATATAACCGGAGCCTTCAAAAGAAAAACGAATTGTTACGCTTTACCTTACAAAGATTCAGAGTTCAACGACAACTGGGTGTTTAACCAAACAACTACAGGTGGTGTCTCGGCATTTAGTACGAATTATCAGCTTCGTTTGTCTGAGAACAATTACAAATATCTACCTGTTTTTTCACAAGCTTATTTTAACTCTTTCCCCGATCCACTGGATGCCAGTGATTACAACACATTCTACCCTAATTCAGTGTATACTGGAAAAAATGTACAGGAAGGATCTATTCTCAAAGAAGATATAATAGCGGAGAATGGTGTCATACATGAAGTTTCCACTGTAAGTGAACCGTTGAGGAACATGGATGATATTTTGCAGGATTCCTCCTATTCCACGTTTAAATCACTTCTTGAATTCAAGGACACCAAGGGCCAAACTGTTTACAGAAAATATTTCGAAGCTCCTACTACTTGGCTGGACATGTTCCAGAAATTACGTCCGGGTGAACTGATCGATAAAATGTATATTAAATATTACGATTTGTTGTCATTCTCTCCCATTCTGGAGAATATTTATTCCGATGCTTCAAGTACTTACGAAACCGAGAGAACAGGAAATACGCTCTTTGTTCCAAAAAACGAGGCATTACAGGCATATATGCAAAACAAATTATTTAAATATTACGGAAGTATAGACAAGTTACCTCAGGATGTTGTTACAACCCTGATTAACACCCAAATGGTGAATGGTTTGGTGTGGCCTTCACAATATCAGGGCAGCATGACTTCGACAGGAGAATATGTAAATGGAGAAGGAACGTATGGAAAGTCGTTTGAAAATGCAGGGATAACAGATAAAAAGTTGGCTAGCAATGGTTTTGTCTTCTTGACGGACGATGTTATCAAAAGCAAGTACTTCGAAACTGTTTATTCTGAAATATTCCTCAATCCAACTCATTCTTGGCTGAATCAAGCTTATATGAATTTTTATAGCACAGGTTTACGAGAAGACTTGATGAAGAGTGTTTTAAATGGAAATCCATCCGAAAAATTTACGATGTTGAATTTCTCGGACGATTTGTTGAAATCCGATGGATATACGTTGAATTCGTCTACAAGCCCTCCTACCTTTTCCAATTCCTTGGTTTCGCCATCCGCTCTCACAGAAGAACGTCTCAAACGCCTTATGCGAATGCATATTTTCCCCGGTCTTAAAAATAATGAAGTAAACTCCGAAATAACTGGATTTACAACTTCTCCAATTTCCAATTATTTAGGATGGGGATTTTTGGTCAATACTTATGGAGATATGGTTCGTTATAAAAACAATCAATTACAAGCTGTTGGCAATATTGAAGATGGCACAATTGTCACTGTTACCAAAGTGGTGGATCCTTTCAATAATGGCAGTGTTTTCAATGTGGATAAGTTGCTTCAGTATTCACCTCGCGAAAGTGCAATTGGCGAAGCCCGTTGGAAGGAATTAACGCTTTGGCAATACCTTTTAAGAGCAAAAACCCAAAATCCGGGTGTGTCGATGTTTGTGGATTATGTACAAGCCTGTCTGAAAAATCCGACCACGGACGATTTAGATGGAATAAAGGTTGAAAATTTCTATACCGTATTGATGGTCAACAATTCAGCCATGACTCAGGCAGTAACAAGAGGTTTCCTACCCACATTGAACATCATTACAGGCGGAGATTTAGTCGCACGTGCGAAAGCGACTCAGTTCCTGAATGCTCATTTCCTACAGGGATATGTTCTTCCTGATGATGGTTTTACTTTCATATATCCGGTAAACCCCATGTCTCCAAACCGAATTTTGGCACCGACCATATTGAAAATCACTGATGAAAGGTTGGGCTTGACCAGTGCGTCCACTCGTATTGAGATAACTAAAACGACCAGCGGATTGATAACATTTACGCCTCAAAATATTACGCTGGGAACTCGAATTTTAGTAACTGCTGGTTTTGGTTTGAGTTCTACCTTTCGTGTACAGAGAGGTGCTGTTACAGGAACAACAATTCCAAATAATCTTAGAAGTAACAGAATAGCATGCAAGGCTGTGCTCCACGAAGTAAACAACTTCTTTACTTTCACCCTGAGTAGCAATTAATTGAATAACCTTAAATAGAATATAACAACATGAGACGACTTGTCCTAAAATTATGCTTGTTGTACGGAATCCTGCTATTTTCTTCTGCAAGTTTGTTTGCTCAAGAAAAAACATTGGTAAGAGGGACCGTCATATCCTTCAATGACAAGCAACCGATCATACAAGCTTCCGTTATCGAAACAAATAAAGACAACAGGGTTGTGTCGAGTACGGTGACAAATATTGACGGCAATTTCAGCTTGTATGTGACCGATGTAAAAAACAACTTGACGATAAGTAGTATCGGTTATAAGAAGGTGGTGGTTTCTATCGGATCGAATACGGCGATAAAAGTATCCTTGGTCGAAAATACGACGTTGAGTGAAGTCGTAGTTTCATCGAAACCCAAACGGACAGTAGGTAGCATGTCCATCGATGAGAGGGACATATCCATGTCGATTTCCCGACTTGATGCTTCTGAAATAGCCGATTTGCACGCTGCTTCAGTGGATGAAATGATTCAGGGTCGTATGGCCGGAGTGGATATTACCGCCAATGCAGGTGATCCCGGTAGTGGTATGGCTATCCGTATACGCGGTATCACCTCATTTTCAGGTGATAACCAACCAATGATTGTTGTGGATGGTATACCCTTGGAGACATCCATCAGTTCCGATTTCGATTTTTCAACAGCCACGGAAGAAGAATTTTCCCAATTATTAAATATTGCTCCTTCAGATATCAAGGAGATCATGGTCTTAAAAGATGCTGCGGCCACAGCAATCTGGGGCTCAAAAGCAGCCAATGGAGTTTTGCAGATCACTACACAAAGGGGTACGATTTCACCTCCCAAAGTATCTTTCCGTGTAACCAATTCGTATTATCCCAAACCCTCGCACATACCAACCTTGAGCGGTAACGAATATACATCGCTCATCTTGGAATCGCAATTGAACAGAGGTATTATTCTGGATCCGTTAGAATATCCGCAATTCGCATATGACCCAAACAATCCAGAGTTTTACTACAATTATTCACAAAATACGGATTGGGTGGATGCTGTTTCACAAAATGGCTCGGCTCAGGATTATTATTTGTCAGTACGAGGAGGTAGTGCTAAAGTGCGGTATGCTTTTTCAACCGGTTATTTTGACCAGGTTGGTAACACAATCGAAACCGGACTGCAACGTATAAACACCCGTTTGAATCTTGACTATTTCGTTTCTGATAAACTCCGTTTCAGCGCGGACATGGCCTATACGCATTCAGATATTGAGAGGAATTACGTTCCTAACAGCAACAGTGCCAATGCCGATGTTCGCTCACATGCCTATACCAAAGCACCTAATCAAAGTATCTATTATTTCAATGAATTCGGAATAGAAACCCCCAATTATTTTACTCCGGTAAACAATCCCCAGGGCAGTTATCCCAATGTATTCAATCCGGTAGCGATGGCAAGAGACGGTCAGAACAATATCCTCAGCGAAACGGTGTTGCCGAAACTGTCACTTCAGTATCAGCCAAATTTGGAATGGCGTTATACGTTCGATGTGTCTTTTCAGACGCTCAACGAAAAAAGGAAAAAATTTCTACCTCAATCTGCAACCGGATTGCCTTGGTCGGACGAGCAGACAAACAGCGCATCCGAAAGCGATGGCGAAAGTTTTACCATCAATACGTTCAATAAATTGTTTTTCACACCAAATTTTGCAAATTCAAACATACACCGGCTTGTCAGTGTAGTCGGTATTCATTCCTACGAAGGCAGCAGCTATTCTTATAATGCCAATTCTTCAAATCTTGCAAATCCTCAATTACAGGACCCGTCAATACCTTCCCGTACTTATCCTTCTGGTGGAGGGAGTTCACCCTCTTCACGTGAACGGTTGGTTGAAACCTTTGTCAATGTAAATTACACGTTTATGGACAAATATACCATCTATGGGAATTTGAATTATAACGGTAGTTCCCGTTTTGGTAGAAATCACCGTTTCGGTCTATTTCCAGCTATTTCCGGTCGATACCGTATTTCCGGCGAAAAGTTTATGCAAGGCATAAAATGGTTGGACGATTTTTCACTTCGTGCATCATATGGATATTCAGGGAAAGCGCCCAGCAAAAACTACTTGTTCTACAACAACTACGATACGTACGACTGGACGTATTTGGGAAATAACGCTACTTATCCTGCAAACCTCGAATTGAAGGAATTACGCTGGGAAAAAAGCACTCAACAAAATTACGGTCTTAACCTTGTTGCGTTGGATTATAAGTTTAACCTCGAGTTTGACTATTATATTAAATCAACCTCAGACCAATTTACAGAAGATGTTAGCATACCTACGTCGTCCGGCTTTAGCACAATGAGTATGAACTATGGTGTTTTGGAGAACCAAGGATGGGAATTGAGCCTGAATTATACAATTCTTAAAAACCGCGACTTGAATATCGACCTTGCTTTCAATCTGGCTCGATATGAAAACGTAGTTAAGCAAGTACACGAATATGCAAACTTGTATGGCGGGACCTGGGATGCAAACGGTTCATACCTGACCCGTATTTTGCTAAATCAGCCCATTGGCTCTTTCTATGGATACAAATACGATGGTGTTTATCTTAATGAAGAACAAACAATTGCAAAAGACCGAAACGACCAGCCGATATACACCATTAACGACCAAGGTGTCCGTGTTCCCGTATATATGCGCTTCGGTTATCCTACCGTTGACTATACGTTCAAACCAGGAGATGCCAAATATGTGGATTTGAATAATGACGGAAATATCAATTATCAGGATATTGCGTATTTGGGAGATTATAATCCGCTGTTTTACGGAGGTTTGACACCTTCAATTAAATACAAACAATTTTCACTCAATACTGTTTTCCATTTCCGTTATGGTAATGATGTCATCAACATGACTCGAATGGAATTGGAAAAAATGTACAATTACGACAATCAAAGTAAAGCAGTACTGAAACGTTGGCGCCATTCATATGAAAATCCTTCTGAAGCCCCTACGGACCTACTACCAAGGGCATTGTACGGTGAGGGCTATAATTGGCTTGCTTCCGACCGCTTTATAGAAGATGGATCTTTTCTGCGCTGGAAATCAGCGACATTCAAATATATTCTCCCTAAAGAGTGGCTTGCAAAAAACAATATTTCGGAACTGTATTTCTATCTGACAGTCAATAATCTTTATGTGTGGACTAATTACACCGGACAAGACCCTGAGGTTTCTTTAAGTACCGATAAGGCCGGTAAAGATTATTCCCGGGCGCCAGTCGCAAAATCATACACTTTTGGTTTAAACATTTCATTCTGATAAATTTAACAAATAGAATTACATGAAAACTAAAATAAAAACAGGATTATTGCTTGTGTTAGCATTGGCATCGTTGTCGTCCTGCTCCGAATGGCTTAACCTTGAACCAGAAGACGGTGTTATTCGAGACCGCTTTTGGAAAACTAAGGAAGAAACACATTCTGCTGTAATGGGTTGTTATGCCTCATTGATGGAGAGCAATATGATGGAACGTTATTTTTTATGGGGTGAATTACGTGCAGAGATGGTCGTGCCTACCCCTTCTGCCAATGAAGACCTGATAGCTATAAACAACGGAGAAATTGTAAGTTCAAATCAATATACCGATTGGAGCTTTTTTTACAGAACAATCAATCAATGCAACACGGTGCTTGAATTAGCAAAATTGGCACAAGTAAAAGATATGTCTTTTACCACAACGTTGCTGAAGCAATATGAGGCAGAAGTCACTTGTATCCGAAGCTTAGCTTATTTTTACTTGTTGCGCACTTTCCGTGATGTTCCATACGTAACCAAGGCAAGTATTTACGATGACCAGAAATTTGCAATTCCAACCACCCCACAAGCAGATATTGTTGATTCCATTATCGTTTCCCTGCGAAACGTAGAAAACGACATACCTTATAGTCATACCGATCTGGCTTCCAATAAAGGACGATTCAATGCATTGAGTCTAAAAACGCTGCTAGCAGATATATACCTTTGGAAAGGTGACTACGATAATTGCATCGAATTGTGTTCGCAAGTAATAGAATCGGGACAATATTCCTTAGTCCAGGTGGGCAGGGAGCAGGTTTTGATTGATGGAAAAACTCCTGGAGTTCCCGATACGGTTTTTTATGTAAATGAGGGTGACGTTTCTTCCTACTTTTTGTCCATGTATGTTGGGGGAAACAGTGTTGAAAGTATTTTTGAATTGCAATTCGGAACGGACAAGCAAAATCCGTTTTGTAACCTGTTACTACCTGGTGGTTACGCCAAACTGCAAGCCAAAATGGAAAATTTAAATTCGGAATATTTCGTATCCTCTAGTATCGACCGGGGCTGGTTTGACATGCGCGGCGAAGGTGTTTCTTATAAGCAGGGATATATTTGGAAATGGATTGGGTTATCTAAAGACGAATTCACTTATAGACCGATAGGTAGTTCGTATAGTAACTGGATCTTTTACCGTTTGGCCGATGTTATTTTAATGAAGGCGGAAGCGTTGACACAAAAGGCAATTCTCGATAACAACAATCAAGTATTATTGACCGATGCCAGTACACTTGTCAAACAAATTCGCGACAGAGCGAACGCGCCTGAATCTACTGATATGCTGTATCAACATGTAGGTGATTTAGACAGTAAAACAATGGAGGAATTTATTCTCAACGAAAGAGCCAGAGAATTCGCTTTTGAGGGAAAACGCTGGTTTGACGTATTACGCCATGCAAAAAGAGATAATTACAGTGCTGAAAATGAACATTATCTGACGCGTTTGGCAATTCTTGCCGCTCCCCCGGAAAAAGCATATAGTCTGTTAAATAAATGGACGAGCAACACTGGCAGTCATTATTTGCCAATTAGCTTGGACGAATTGAGCACCAATAAGAAGCTTGTACAAAATGAGTTTTACCGATAATACATAGTCTTATGAAAAATACAATAGTTAAAAAAATTGTTCCTTATGCCTTCAGGATGCTTTTTCTGCTGGTGGGAACAGTGTGTATGACTTCCTGTGAAAGTCTTTTCGTGAAAAGCATGGAGGGCGAAACATATAAGGTATACAACGATAAAATGATCGATGAATTGATGATAGATCAAGGCTTAACCTCCTTTTTGTCTATTGTTGAAAAAGCGGAATTTACAGGAACAATACATGCATATGGTGCATATACATTGTTTGCTCCTACGAACGTTGCAGTCGATAATTATCTGGAAGAGAGGAAAATTTCAAGTATAAATGACTTGACTAAAGAAGAAGCCGAAAGCATTGTTAAATACCATCTCATAAGCGATACGTTGAGAACTTCTGACTTTATAGACGGAAGATTGGCTTCTCCAACTTTTGCAAAAAAATACTTGACCACGAAGTTCGATACATCTTATCTTGTAAACCGTCAGGCAAGAATTACGGTTAAAGATTTGAGAGGTGCAAATGGAATTTTGCAGGTAATTGATAAAGTACTGACACCCCCGCAACAAACCATTACCGATGCAATCAGATCATTACCAGAAGATTACTCACTTATGAAAGAAGTTTTCGAACGTTCTGGATTGGCAGATTCGTTTGCAGTTGTAAGGGAGAATTTATGGTTTACTTTTTTTATTCAGGACGATAATGCCTTTATAGATGCAGGTATCCATTCGGTTGATGAGTTATTGACAGAACTCGGTACGAACACTCCGGCTGTAGAAAATCCGGACACATTATTACGCAATTATGTAGCCTACCACGGTATTAAATCACTTTTATACATAGCCGATTTGCTCTACATTTCCAGTATGCAGACGATTGCTCCTAAGCAAGTGATTACCTTCAAACGAAATCTCGACGTCATTTTGCTTAATGAATTGAATCAGGGGAAAATGGTCGAGGCGGGTGTTCCTTTAGACAGGGCAAGCGAATTTTCAGACTTAAGTTGCTCAAATGGCGTTATCCAAAAAATAAACGGAAACATCCAAATAAAAAATCGGACTGCGTACCGGATATATTGGGATGTTTCAGAACAGCCCGAAATAATTGCGTTGAAGAATTTCCGCAAGCCAGGTGCTAATGTCAACTTCATGCCTGGGGATTTATCAGAAGTAAATTGGGGAGGGAGAGCACCGACATCAATAAATTACTATTGTGGTGGTATTCCAACTGTAATGGATGACAAAGTACAATTCGTTTATGGCGATTATCTACGTTTTAATTTATTCAGCACGACAAACCAATGGATTGAATTCAAAACTCCGGTACTTGTTGAAGGAACATACAAAGTTTGGCTTTGCTATCGTAGGGAACTTGAATTGAAATTGAAATCTGTTTTCAAACAGGAAGGTTATGACGACCAGGTGTTCAACTATATCTTTGACATGTCAGCATATATGCCAAATCCGGAAACAAGTGGTGAAGAAGCTATTGAGATAGACGGTTGGAAGCAATACAATGCCAAAAAATTCAACTCGGTGGTGATCTCGCATTTGCTTGGAATTATCGATGTTCAATCGACCGGACGACATACTATGCGTTTTGAAGCTACTACTGGTGGACGTGGACAGCAAGCCGGAAGTTGGGATATGATTCAGTTTATTCCAATTGAAGAAGATCAATTATGGCCTAAAGTTGATATCAAAGGTAACTGGATAGGTCCTGACGTTCCAAATTGTCAAATATTCCCAGAGAATGAATGTCCACCTGATACAACTGTTGTTAATTAATGATGTTGCATAAATATCCAAAGAACTTGTAATCGTCATGCATTCAAGATAATATGATGGTAACAGTGAAAAGAAACTTTAAAACGATAGTATGGAGTCAATGCTATACGACCTTAAAATAAATGTACGTATGAAACAATCATTGTTAAAAATCGGGCTTTTCATAGCAATTTCTACCTTGTTGGTAGCTTGTGATGCTTGGCAAAATGATATCAAGTTAAGGGACGAAGCGAGGTCCCAAAACCTTTACGAGGCAATTGCATCCAATCCGGATTTAACCGTTTTTGCCGATATCTTGAAACTGACAGGTTATGATACATTCTTGCAGGAAGAGCAAGCTCTTACTGTATTTGCTCCGAAAAATGACGTTCTGACGGGAGTAAACCTCTCAGATACGGTCAATTTAAAAGAGTGGATAAAAAATTATATTGCGTACTATGCGTATTACGTTAACAAATCCGGCAATTTTGAAACCGGAAATATTCAAATGATCAACGAAAAAAGCATTCCGGTTAATGCAGCGGGTATTTCCGGTGCAGGTATTGTCCAATCCAATCTGGTAAGTTCCAATGGTGTGTTGCATATCATCAATAATGTGATTACCGACCGAGATAATATTCTGGAGTACCTTGTTAAACAAACCGGATATGAACAGATAGACTATATCCTTTCAGAAAACAAGGAGGTTATGGATTCGGCTCGAAGTGTTCAGACTGGTGTAGATAGTATCGGACGTCCTATTTATAATATCGTTTTGAAAATTCGCAACGAATTTTTGGAAAGCTATCCTTTAGGAGACGAAACCAAGGCGTTTAATGTGCTTCTTCTTAATTCGATTGCGTTTGAAAAATTGAAAAATAAATACGCAAAATACATGAAGCAAGATGATGCAGATAAGCAGGCAAAGGAAATTTTAAGGCAAATAACAAGCGATATGATACTTCATCCTGAGGATATTGACCATAACGGACGATACCTTTGCATGAACGGTGACTCTTTATTGGTGGACATAGATACGTCTTCAATAGACGAAATCTATCAGGCTTCAAACGGGAAGGTCTATAAAATAAACGATGTCGATGTTAAGATGTATCAGAACAAGATCAAGACGAAAATCATCGAAGCTGAGAATTATACGGATCGTTGGGATGGCCAGGATGGTTGGGAAGTACGCTATCGTTCATGGGCAAGTGGCGGCAAAGACGTAACTCTGAAAGGACAGACTCGAACTACTTTTAATAGCTATTATATTTGGGATCCAAAAGGCGATTCAGTACGAACAGCTACAGAAACTATAACGTTTAATATGATACACCGTGCAAATGAGTTGTTTGTAAGTAAAAGCAATAATTCTTACCTGAAATTTGAACCGGAAATGTTTTCTGTCCCTTATGAAATTTACTGGCGTACCTATGATGATAAACCCGCCCACATATACTCGGTAACAGGCTTGCTTTATGCTTCAGGGGGAAAGAACGCTGTTCCGCTTTATACGGTAAGTGGCACCGATGATACTACACTTTATACGATACGGTTTCCTATGAAAATGGAACAGAAATTATTGATAAGCTTTCCAGGTAAACCTGCGTTAAAAAGAGAAACCGATGCAACTATCACAAATAATTTCACAGCTTATTCATTGATGGCCAGTGAGTCTATTGCTGGTGTATCTGATGAAATCCAATTAACCCGATACAGGGCTGCGGCTGCCGACAATTTGTTCATGTTGGCGACTTCGCTGACTGCACCACTGTCACCTTATACGACCGTGGATGATTTCGGACAAAACAAAACACTGAAGTGCCCTACGTATGGTAAAGCCACCATCTTTGTGTCTAATACTGTTAGGGAGAAAGATACAAATGCCGGTGTAATATTTTTAGACTATATCCGATTAGTACCTTTGGTTGACCCAAACGATTAAATGCGTTTACAAAAAATCGAACAATATGAATACAATTAAAATTGATAAATACATCGTTTGTTGGATATTTCTTTTATTCGGAATATTGGCAATGCCTGTAAACGCACAGTCATCTAAAAATAAGTTACCTTTTACGATTAAAGGAACAGTTACTGATGCTTTAACAGGGAAACCGCTACCAGGCATTCATGTTGATGTAGTTGGAGTTTCGTCAGCCATATCGGAGGATAATGGAAGGTACTCTCTTCGTATCCCCACAGAAAATGTCCTAATCAAAGTAAGTGGATCTGGTTTTGCTGACAGAGAATTATCCGTAAAGGGACGCGACCGTATCGATATTACGCTCTATGAACAAGATTATAAGGGCGCACAAAAGAACGTAAATACTCCCACAGGCGATGTTTCTTCTACACAAATGGCCACTTCAACGAGTTTCATAAAAGAAAACAACGATTTAAGTGTGGATCTTTCTCCTGACGCATTGATTCAAGGGTCAGCAAGCGGGGTTAATGCGATCTTTCGTTCAGGAATGCCCGGAGCAGGTGCCAATATGTTTCTGCATGGGTTTAATACGATGAACGCAGGTTCCATGCCGCTTTTTGTCGTAGACGGTTTGCCTTACGAGAATTCCGTGTACGCTACTTCTCTAATAGGAAATTATAGTACTAATCCGTTGGCTTCCATAGATGTAAAGGATATCGAAAGCATTACTGTTCTTAAAGACGGGACGTCACTCTTCGGAGTAAAGGGTGCAAATGGTGTTATCCTTATCAAAACATTGAGAGCGAATCAATTAGAAACAAAAATAAATGTTCATATTCATACCGGAATCAATTTCGAGCCTGAACAACTGCCTGTACTGAACTCTGCCGAACACCGAAACTTGCTTTCTGACATGTATAAAAGTCAGAACCTTTCGCCCTTGTATGTAGAACAATTACCTTTTTTCAATAGCCAATTACCAGTAAAACAGCCTTGGGGTTATGATGGTAATGTGGATTACTACCGCTACAATCAAAATACCGATTGGCAAAAAACCATCTACGACAGCAAATGGAGTCAAAACTATTATCTGAATGTGGCAGGTGGTGATGATATTGCCAAATATGTTCTTTCTCTCGGCTTTTTTGACCAACAAGGGAGTCTTAAGAATACACATTTCCAGCGCTTTAGCACACGATTTAACTCTGAGGTAAGGTTGTCGCAAAAAGTCAATTTCATGTCTAACATGAGTTTTGTCTATGGAACTAAGGATATGATGAACGAAGGTGCGAACAGCAAACTCAACCCCATTTTAGCTTCTTTGTTGAAATCTCCTTTCACGACTTCTCATATTTATAATGCAGAAGGAATGGTTTCTCCAAATGAAGAATCTACTGATATATTTGGAAACAGTAATCCATACGTATTGGCAAATAATCTTCTGTTGGCAAATATCAATTATCGTTTCATGGGAACTTTTGGATTGGCTTGGAACATTAATAACAAACTCAGCATCAACGGTTCTATCGGTTTGAATTTCAATAAGGAACGCGAAAGAATATTTTACCCAAGCGTTGGCGTTGCTTTTGACCAATCGAGCGAAACACTAGTCACCAATGAAATGCAGCACCGTACCGATAGGCTTTTTTCACTTTACGGAGACTTTTATGCTAATTACCGTGCTTCCTATTCTTCAGATCATAGCCTGAACGTTCGTTTTGGGACCCGCTATCAGAACAATAAAGCAGAAGATGATTTCGGAAAAGCCTTTAATTCGAGTTCTAATGATTTCAAAACAATCGGATATGGTATACCTCTTTTAAGGCAAATCGGTGGAAGTATTGGAAACTGGAATTGGTTGTCACTTTATACTACAGCTGATTATGCTTTGCAAAACAAATATTTCTTCAACTTTTCTTTAGCTTCAGACGCCTCATCGCGTTATGGAAAGGACGCACAGGCTTTTTATACGTATCCTTCTGTGGCTGGTGCATGGCTTGTTAGTGGTGAAGATTTCATGCAGAATGCATCCGCTTTCGATTTACTTAAATTTCGACTAAGTTACGGCTTATCTGGTAATGACGATATAGGTAATTACAATGGTATTCAATACTACAAGCCGCAAAACTTATTAGGTAATTACGGTTTGGTCAGAGGGAACTTGGTAAATACTGCACTGAAACCCGAAACAGTTGAACGTTTGAATGCAGGACTTGATTTTTCATTTTTCAACGAACGGGTCAACGTCAATATCGATGTTTATACAAACACAGTAAAAGACATGATTCTGGTTACTACTCCAGACCGGGTTTCCGGTTTTGAACATTATATCACCAATGCTGGTTCGATGCGCAATACAGGCGCTGATTTCAATTTGAATACACGTATTCTGAATGGTCCCCTAACTTGGGATTTGGGTATGATGGTTTCGACGTACAAAAACAAAGTATTGGATTTGAAGGGCGAGGAGTTTCTAACTGAGGTCTCGGGAGCCACCATTCAAACAAAAGTAGGTCAACCCCTAGGACAATTCTACGGATATAAAACAAATGGTGTCTATTCGACACAAGATCAGGCAAATGCAGATAACCTGGTTGTTTTGCAAGGATTGGTCCCTGTCAATTTTGGCGCAGGAGATGTACGCTTTGTCAATCAAAACACCGACAATCGAATTGATGAAAACGACCGTGTGGTAATAGGTGATCCAAATCCTGACTTTTTCGGTTCCATTACGAATTCGTTCAAATACGATAAGTTGTCGCTTAGCACCTTAATGATTTATTCAATTGGTAACGATGTATACAATTATACGCGCTCTCTGATGGAAGACCTTTCGACGTACAACAACCAGTCTAAGGCTACTTTAAACAGATGGAGATATGAAGGAGATATAACCAGCGTCCCTAAAGCTGTTTACGGTGACCCTATGGGTAATGCTCGCTTCTCTGACCGCTGGATTGAAGATGGCTCGTATATTCGGTTGAAATCGTTGACTTTGGCATACGATCTGAATGTCAAATGGAAAATGATTCAAAACTGTACGTTGTTCGCTACCGGAGAAAATCTGTTGACACTTACGAAATACAAAGGTTTGGATCCTGAGTTCGCACCTGGACAAAGTCCTTTGTATTATGGTATTGACCCATGTGTAGTTCCTCAGCCACGTTCGGTTTCCGTAGGAATTAAAATAGCCTTGTAATCAAAATATAAATCAGCATATAATGAAAAAATTAGTTATACTTCTTTTTCCTGTGTTAATCTTTTCAACCTCCTGTGTTGATACAATACCGGAAGAAGTGATAGACCACAAGGATTACTATGCCGGGGTGGACGATGCGGATAATGCAATTTTGGGTTTATACGGACAGTTTATGGAGTTGGCAGGACAGGTCGTCGTTCTGAACGAATTGAGAGCCGACCTGTTGGATGTAACGTCGAACGCTACACCCTATTTACAGGAAATCAATTTGAATGCCCCATCTCGTAACAATCCATGGGCCGATGTAACTAAGTTTTATAGCGTCATCCAAACCTGTAACGACATTCTTTACAATTTTGATATCATGTTGGAAAAGAACAGAATGAAAGAGGCGGAATATAACGAACGTTATTCGGATGTTGCTGCTTTGCGCACATGGATATACTTCCAGCTAGGCATCCATTTCGGTAAGGTACCTTATATTACCGAACCACTTGTGACAATAGAGGATCTGAATAATTATAAAAACAACGAATTGACGTTGGACGAACTTATACCCGAATTGATCCGTTGTATGGAAAATCTTCCAACACTGGAGAATTACCAGGAATCCAAGTTAGTACAGCAAACGTTGGACGGTTATTCCCTGGCGCCTTTCTTTATTCCCAAACGTGTATTGTTGGGCGATTTGTATCTTTTCAACAACGACTATGAAAAAGCCGCAACAGCTTACAGGCAAGTTTTAGCTTTTGGCGAAGATTTGGATGCCACAGACAGAAACTGTTATCGCAAAAACCGTTTATACACCTATGTTTGGACAAGCGGAACGCCCGATTGGTACCAAATACTCTACCGAGACGGCAAAGTTGATGATTTCAATTCACTGTACAACGCATGGAGTAACATGTTTTCCGCTACCACTACAGGACGAACTGCTCTGGAAGAAATGATATGGTTTATTGCTTACGATTCGAAATTTGAACCGAAATATCCTTTCCTGGAATTGTTTAATCCAATTGGTCACAATGGTGGAAAGTACTATTTGAAACCATCGAAGTATGCAGTTGATTCAGTTTGGGGAAGCGAAACACAGGTTAATGGTTTCCCATTCGATGCTCGCGGTCTGACAGGAGCTTATCAGAAGCTAGGGGAGGAGAACTACGTGTGGAAGTATTCTTATTACGGAGAAACTACTACTGCCGCTTCGGGTTGGCCAAAGGGAAGTTGGTTCCTCTACCGTGCCGCTACGTTACACCTTCGTTATGCGGAAGCTGCTAATCGTGCGGGATACCCAAAATTGGCCTGGGCATTGATAAACGACGGGCTATCAGGTGGTACGTTTGATTATAGAAAAGCAGATGGTACTATATATCCACAGGATTCCATTAAAATCACCGGCAACAGTCCATTCGATCCCTATCCCTTCCCCTATTCTTTTGATGCACGTTATAAAACAACGGCACCGAGAATAACAACGGCGTGGAGAAGTAACGGTGGGGTACGCGGGAGAGCCAACTTGCCCAATAAAGCATTTCCAGCGACGTGTACCACCTTACATGATTCCATCTTATTTGTAGAACAGTTGATTATTAGCGAATCAGCCAAGGAATTGGGCTTCGAAGGTAATCGTTGGCAGGATTTGATTCGTATCGCCCGACGTTTAAATAAAGAAACGCCTGGTAAAGGTACCCATTTTCTATGGGATGAAAACATTAAAAAGAAATATGAACTTTCAGGCGTTTCCGGCGTAGACATGAGTTCGGAAGACAAATGGTATTTACCGTTGTATAAATAACAGATGAAGAAAGTAATGACGCTGTTACTGCTTATATCAAGCCTTTACGGATTTGCGAAAGCACAACAAATCCCCAATTATTCCCCGGATATTCAAATGGAAAATCTGGGCCGGGGGTTGGTAGCTTACCGTGATGGCGCATACATGATATGTATCAGTTGGCGTTACCTTAAAACGGACAGCATCCATACAAGTTACAACATCTATCGTGCGACAATGAGCGGAAATACGGAGGGTGCACGGATTCTGGTGAACAGCTCACCTGTTTCCAAATCAACATTTTATTCAGCCTACCTTCCCATTTCTTCTACTTTAAAGTTCTACCTGAGAGAAGTTCGCAATGGAGTGGAAAGTAACATCGACGCAGCCTCCTATGTGCTAAAAAGCACTTCAGATGGTGGAGCAAATCCCTACTTGGAAATACCGATGAAGCAGATAGTAGGTGACATAAGCTGGAAGTATGCCCCAAATGATGCCTCTTTTGCCGATTTAGACGGTGACGGAGAAATGGAAATCGTCCTACATCGTGCGGGTTCAGGACAGGACAACGCCAACAGTGGTATTACCGATCCTCCTGTATTTCAGGCATATAAGCTTGATGGCACATTCCTCTGGGAAATAAATCTAGGTGTAAATATCCGAGAGGGTGCTCATTATACCCAATTCCTGCTTTATGATCTGGATGGTGACGGTAAGGCTGAGTTTGTCTGTAAGACTGCAGAAGGAGGAAAAGACGCCGCAGGCACTAATATCGGTGAAGCCTATTTCCCCACCTACAAAGCAAAGTATAATTTCACCATCAATTACAATGCGAGTGCAAGTTATCGAAATACCAGCGGCTACATTCTTAAAGGTCCTGAGTTTCTGACCGTTTTCAATGGCGAAACCGGAAAGGAAATTATTACAACCGAATACGATCCGCCACGCTACAGTGCTATTTATAACAATGGCAATGAAGTGCCTGAACTTAACCCAAGTAGTACCAATATCAATACGCGTTGGGGTGACAATTACGGGAATCGAGTAGACCGTTTCCTTGCTTGTGTTGCCTATCTGGATG
>Ga0209125_1001647_pt1 | contig 19892 bp, 9 predicted proteins | sample BarGraIncub1131A_FD_184503 | JGI IMG/M metagenome (GOLD analysis project Ga0209125, IMG submission 184503) | Arctic peat soil microbial communities from Barrow, Alaska - Barrow Graham LP Incubations 11-31A (SPAdes) (version 2) | ecosystem: Environmental > Terrestrial > Soil > Wetlands > Peat...
GGAGCTGCCGCCGAAACTGTTGGCCACGATGATGTCGGCGCCCGCCGCCAGATAGGCGGCATGCACCCCTGCCACTATCTCCGGGGCCGTCAGGTTCATTTCCTCGGGCGACTGGCCCGGCTTGAGGCCGCGTTCCTGCAGCATGGTCCCCATGGCGCCGTCAAGGACCAGCACCCGCTCTCTCACCGCCTGCATAAACGGCATCTTCATGAAACCTCCGTTCTTCTATATGCTGCCAGACTTCGCGCTTCCAAGTCCGTAATAGCTAACCCATTTGCCACGGAGAAAATCTGAGAAAGTCTGAGAAACCCTAAAATCGTAAGGATTGAACCCTTTGTATTCAGGATTAAAGGTTTTCTGCGAATTTCTCAGAACTGCTCCGTGGCCAATGTGTTTTCCGCTTGCCTTATTGTCACCAGGCGGCCTTCTTACCTCGCGCCTACGGGTTCCTTCTTTTCAAGGGCAAAATCGGGGGGAAGCGGCGTCCTCAGATCGAGGTGCCCCTCCAGGGTTTCCGGTATGGCGCCCGCGACAAGGAACCGCACCTGCTTTATCTGGGGAAAATTCACCGTTACCGTATCGACGATGGAATAGACGGCCACCATCTCAGCGGAACTCCCTTGGGGAATTCCCGCCAGGAGCTCAGGCCCGAAATCTATCTCGGCAAGATCCCCCTTGAGCCGCACCCCGAGGACCTTGGCATTGGGGGGAAGCGTCGGGGCGTTGCTGCCTAGCGGCCCGCGGATCAGTTCGTCCACGACGCTCTCGACACGGTCCTCCAAGCTCTCCTCGATTTCCACTTCGCGCCCCTCCCGCACCAGGCCGGCGCCGTCCTCCGAAGCGAAGAAGAGGGTCACCACGACCGTTCCCGCGGGGGCCGCCTGGGGCGGAGGCTCCACCCTGCGCGTGGCGGTCTGGTACTTCCTGAACACGAGCGCGCCGACCACGACGGCGAACAGCAAAAAGGCGATCAGCAGGATTCCCTTGGCTCTAGTAGTTTTCTTTTTCACCCGTCCCCCCCTCCTGCGACTCCTTTTCCAGATTCACCTGATAGACGTCACCCAGGCGCCCGCCCAGGAAGCGGTTTCCGACCCTGATGAACCCGGCCGGGACGTCGGTGACGCAGTAGTGATGGTTTCCCTTCTCCCCTTCCGGGCGCAGCAGCCCCTGCTGGGAAAGGATGCGCGCCACGGTGAGCGCGGTCTGTTCGGCGGAATCGACCAGGGTTACCCCAGGTCCCATCACCTCGGAGATGACCCCTTTCAGGATCGGGTAGTGGGTGCAGCCGAGCACCAGGGTATCCACCCCCAAGTCCTTCAACTCCCCGAGATAGATCCGGGCGGTAAGCCGCGCCACCTCGTTGTCCACCCATCCCTCCTCGGCAAGCTGGACGAAGAGCGGGCAGGCTCGCGCCACCACCTCGATCTCCGGGTTGATCCTCTTGATCGCCTTGGTGTAGGCGCTGCTGGCGACCGTCGCGGCGGTGCCGATCACCCCGACCTTGCCGCTTCTGGTTGCCGCGACTGCGGCCTGGGCGCCCGGCTCGATGACCCCCACGATCGGCAGGGAGAATTCCTTTTGCAGGGAAGCGAGGGCCACGGCCGACGCGGTGTTGCAGGCAACCACCAGCACCTTGATGTCGCGGCTCAACAGATAGCGGGCGATCTGGCGCGAGTAGCGTAGCACCGTCTCCGGCGACTTAGTCCCGTAGGGAACCCGGGCGGTGTCCCCGAGATAGATGGTATCCTCCTGGGGCAGCACCCGCACCAGCTCCTTGAGAACGGTGAGGCCACCAACGCCGGAGTCGAATATGCCGATTGCTTTCCAGGCCACGCTGTTTTCTCCAGATTTAGAATATGAACTGCAAACTAAATAACCATTGGCCACGGAGAACATCTGAGAACTTCGGAGCAATGCCTTAAAACTGTACAAGCCAGTCCAGTGTCTGGTGCCCAGCTCGACATTACAGCTTTATCCTTATGAGGGGTGGGTTTTTTTCTCAGATTTCCTCAGATTTTCTCCGTGGCGAATGGTTATAGCCTTGTTTTTCCCGAACATAATCGGCGCCCCATCCGGCAGAACCAAAGGTATCTATGGTATTTGATACGCGGGCGGATTGTCAAGGCCCGGGAGTCCGGGGCTCAGGCGGAGGCGAAGAGGAGCACCAGCGGAACCGCCAGGAACACGGCGGGGAGCAGGTTCCCGACCGGTAGCCTCTTGACCCCCAAAAGGTCCAGGGAGATCGCCACGATCAGGAGTCCCCCGACCGCGTTCATCTCCCGCACTACCCCCTCGGTCAGCAGGCGCTGCGCGAAGGAAGCACCCAGGGTGATCGCCCCCTGGTACAGTACCAGCGGAAGCGCGGAAAAGAGCACCCCGATCCCGAGCGTGGAGGCGAGCGCCACGGAGGCGATCCCGTCCAGCGCGCTCTTGGCGTAGAGGATGTCCGGCCTTTGCCCCAGGCCGTCCTGAAGCGCCCCCATGATCGCCATGGCGCCCACGCAGTAGAGCAGGCTCGCAGTCACGAACCCCTCGGCCATTCTGCCGCTCCCCTTGAAACGGCGCTGCAGGAGTAGCCCGAACGCCTCCAGCCTCGCCTCGATCCGGAGCAACTCGCCGATCAGTCCGCCGCCTATCAGGCTCCCGATGACGATCATCGGCTCGCGGCTCTTAAGCGCCAACTGGACCCCGATCAGCAGCACGGCAAGCCCGAGGCCGGCCATGATGGTTTCCCGGACCCGGGAGGAGAGCAGATGTCCCGCCCTGAGGCCGACCAGGCTTCCGAGCAGTATCGCCGCGGCGTTAACCGCCGTTCCTAGCATAATCATCGAGCAAAGATAGTGAGTTGGCGGTGGAAAGGCAAGCAAAAAGCGCCCGTTTCGCACTCCGGTCCAAGGGGGGGCGGCGGTATACAATGGAACGCCATTGTAGGTTGACAAAATCCGGCGGAAATGCTTTTATATGCTGGATTTTTCATGATGATCAAATATCTGTTTTTGTTGTTAAATTTAGCCAGCTAGCCATTTCATCGTAACCATATTTTGTTTTATTTCCAATAAACCAAGTCAGATCCAAGGAGAAGCAATGCAAGGAAGGAAATTCAAGAAGATCATGGCGGCCAACCGCGGCGAGATAGCGATCAGGATCTTCCGCGCCTGCACCGAGCTCGGCATCAGCACGGTCGCCATTTATTCAGAGGAAGACAAACTCTCCCTGCACCGCTACAAGGCGGACGAGGCGTACCAGGTAGGCCGCGGGAAGAGCCCCATCGACGCCTACCTCGGCATCGACGAGATCATCGCCCTCGCCAAGAAGCGCGAGGTGGACGCCATCCATCCCGGTTACGGCTTCCTGGCCGAGAACGCGGAGTTCGCCGAGAAGTGCGAGGCAAACGGCATCTCCTTCATCGGACCCACCGCCGAGATGCAGCGGGCTCTGGGAGACAAGGTCGCAGCGCGCAAGGTGGCCAAGGCCGCCGGCGTCGCCACCGTGCCCGGGACCGAGGAGCCGATCCGGCAGGAGGAAGAGGCACTCATCTTCGCCAAGAACCACGGCTACCCGATCATCGTCAAGGCCGCGGCCGGCGGCGGCGGGCGCGGCATGCGGGTGGCGAACGACCGGAAGGAACTCCTGGAGGGGCTCCAGTCCGCGAGCAGCGAGGCGAAGGCCTCCTTCGGCGACGCCTCGGTCTTCCTGGAGCGCTACCTGAAGAACCCCAAGCACATCGAGGTGCAGGTGCTGGGGGACTCCCACGGAAACCTGGTCCACTTCTACGAGCGCGACTGCTCCATCCAGCGCCGGCACCAGAAGGTGGTGGAGTTCGCCCCGTCGCTCTCGCTCTCCCAGGCCACCCGGGAGGCGCTCTGCGCCGACGCGCTGAAGATCGCCAGCCAGGTCGGCTACCGCAACGCCGGCACCGTCGAGTTCCTGCTGGACGAGGAAGGACACTACTATTTCATCGAGATGAACCCGCGCATCCAGGTGGAGCACACGGTGACCGAGATGATCACCGGAAGAAACCTGGTGCAGGCGCAGATCCTGGTCGCCGAGGGGAAGCGCCTTTCCGATCCCGAGATCAACATCCCGAACCAGGCGGCGATAGAGATGCGCGGCTACGCCATCCAGTGCCGGATCACCACCGAGGACCCGGCCAACGGCTTCGCCCCCGACTTCGGCATCCTCTCCACCTACCGTTCCTCGGCGGGGTGCGGTGTGCGGCTCGACGCGGGTAACGCCTTCACCGGCGCCCAGATCACCCCGCACTACGACTCGCTCTTGGTCAAAGTGAGTTCCTGGGGGCTCACCTTCCCGGAGGCGTCCCACATCATGGACCGCTGTCTGCAGGAGTTCAGGATCCGCGGCGTGAAGACCAACATCGGTTTCCTGGAGAACGTCATCACCCACCCGGTTTTCATGGCGGGCGAGTGCAACACCTCCTTCATCGGCGAGCACCCGGAGCTCATGGTGATCCGGGAAAAGCAGGACCGGGCCAGCAAAGTGCTCTCCTTCATCGGCGAGGTGATCGTGAACGGGTCGCCCGGCGTCGTCCGTCCGCTCCGCTCGGCGGAGCTGATCGAGGCGGCTGTTCCCGAGATCGCCCCCTTCACTCCCCGACCCAAAGGGACCCGCGACATCCTGAGCGAGCGGGGCGCGGAGGGGCTTTCGGCTTGGGTCCTGGAGCAAAAGGGGCTCCTCATCACCGACACCACCATGCGGGACGCCCACCAGTCGCTGCTGGCTACCCGGGTCAGGACCCACGACCTGCTCCAAATCGCCGAGCCGACCTCGCACCTGGCCAGCGAGCTGTTCTCCCTGGAACTCTGGGGCGGCGCCACCTTCGACGTCTCCATGCGCTTTCTGAAGGAAGACCCCTGGCAGAGGCTCTCCGCCCTCTCGGAGGCGATCCCGAACGTGCTGTTCCAGATGCTGCTGCGCGGCTCCAACGCCGTGGGCTACACCAACTACCCGGACAACGTGGTGCAGCGCTTCGTCGAGGAGGCGGCCGTGTCCGGGGTCGACGTCTTCCGGGTCTTCGACTCGCTCAACTGGACCCGGGGGATGAGCGTCGCCATGGACGCGGTGCGCAAATCGGGCAAGATCTGCGAGGCGTCCATCTGCTACACCGGGGACATCTCGGATCCCGCCCGGAACAAGTACCCCCTCTCCTACTACGTCTCCATGGCGAAGGAGCTGGAAAAGATGGGGGCGCACATCCTCGCCATCAAGGACATGGCGGGACTCCTGAAGCCGTACGCCGGCTACCAACTGGTGAAGGCGCTCAAGGAGGAGATCGGCATCCCGATCCACCTGCACACCCACGACACCTCCGGAAACGGCGGCGCGCTGCTCCTCATGGCTGCCCAGGCGGGAGTGGACATCGTCGACGCGGCGCTCTCCTCCATCTCGGGGCTCACCTCCCAGCCGAACCTGAACGCCCTGGTGGCGACACTTAAGGGGACCGACCGGGACCCCCTGGTGAACGAGCGGGGTCTGCAGCGGCTGGCGAACTACTGGGAGACGGTGCGCGACTACTACGCCCCCTTCGAGTCCGGCCTGAAGAGCGGCTCCGCCGAGGTCTACCACCACGAGATCCCGGGTGGGCAGTACTCCAACTACAAGCCGCAGGTGGCGGGTCTCGGTCTCATCGAGAGGTGGGAGGAGTGCAAGGAGATGTACCACAAGGTGAACCTTTTGTTCGGCGACCTGGTCAAGGTGACCCCCTCCTCCAAGATCGTCGGCGACATGGCGATGTTCCTGGTGAAGAACAACCTGGAGCCCGAGGACGTCTTCACCCCGGGAGCCGACCTCGCCTTTCCGGAATCGGTGGTCGGCTTCTTCAAGGGGATGATCGGCCAGCCCTACGGGGGGTTCCCGCAGGAGCTGCAGAAGATCATCCTGAAAGGGGAGCAGCCGATCACCTGCCGCCCCGGCGAACTGCTGGAGCCGGCGGACTTCGAGGCGGAGCGCGCCAAGGCCGCCGCTAAGGTCGGGCATCCGGTGAGCGACAAGGACCTGCTCTCCTACATCCTCTACCCGAGCGTCTACACGGAGTTCGACAAGCACCGCGCGGAATTCTCCGACATCTCGGTGGTACCGACCCCGATCTTCTTCTACGGCCTGGAGCCGGGGCAGGAGACCTCCATCGAGATCCAGCCGGGCAAGACCCTGATCATCAAGCTGAACGCCGTGGGCCGCATCCACCCCGACGGGACCCGGCAGATCTACTTCGAGCTGAACGGCAACGCCCGCAGCGTCACCGTGCGGGACCAGTCGGTGCAAAGCGACGAGGCGGTCCGGGAGAAGGCGGACAAATCGAACCCGAAGCAGGTCGGCGCCCCCATGCCGGGGAAGGTGCTCAAGCTAAACGTGAAGCCGGGGGACCTCGTCAAGGCGGGCGACATCCTGGTGGTTACCGAGGCGATGAAGATGGAGACCAACATCAAGGCGAAGGAGGACGCTACGGTCGCCGAGGTGCGCTGCAAGGAGGGTGGCAAGGTCGAGAAGGAGGAGCTCCTGATCGTCATGGCTTAAGCGGCAAAAGGCGGCGCCGGCTCGGCGTGGAAACGAAACAAAAGGGGGGCGCATGCCCCCCTTTTTGCGTCACCCGCACCGGGCGCCAAATCGCTGACGCTCTTCCCGCCTGGCGCAGCATTGCTGCCTAAATTCCAAGCAGTCCGCCACGAATCCCCCCGCTACCTTTCAGTTCACTCGGCGCCGGACCGATTGTCCACACGGTTATCCACAGCTAATGTGGATTAAGGAGCTTGCAGCGGCAACACTCTTCCCCGGCAGCTGCGCTAACGCCATGAAAGTTTTCCACTTTCGGGCACCCAAACCCGCGATCGACATAATATTGACGCTTTTCCCCGCCATTTCCCCGCCGTCAGCTCCAGCAGCGCTGCTCAGTCCCCGCAACTTCGCCCCGCACGGACGGCGCGTTCAGGCGAGGCCGAGTGTTTCGGTCAGTCGCTTGAGCGAGGCCCGCGCCCCCTTGAAATCGAAACTGCCGATGCTCTTCTCCAGGAGGTCGCGCTCCGGCGATTCCGGCAGCAGGTCGCGCAGCGGCCTGAACTTCTCCGCCGCGGAAACCCTGTTGAGGCCGAGGAGCGCCTGCAACTCGTCCAGGTCCCGCGCCAGCGCCTCCCGGTCCAGGGAAGCAGCATTGCCCATTCCAACAGCCGCTGCATGCCGTTTTTCTTCCTTTCCCAAGATCACGGCGGCCTCGAACACTTCCGCCATGCGCAGTTCCAAGGTACTCAGCAGCGCCGGGAGTGCCACTGTTTCCCCCTTCCTGACAGCATCCTCAACTCCAGCCGCGCCGGCGGCAAGGGACTGCGCCCCGATATTCCCCGCCACTCCTTTCAGGGCATGCAACAGCAGCAGTGCCCGCCCATGGTCATCGGCCGCCAGCAATTTCCCGAGGGAAGCCGCCGTGGAGAGATTCTCCGTCCGGAAATCAACGATGATCTTGCGCAGCAGGCCGCCATTGCCCATGACCCTCGCCAGTGCAGTATCCATCTCAATACCGGGAAGTTGCACGGGCAGCAACAGCTCCAGGTTCACCCGGGGCGATTTGATCATTTTGGCTTCTCCGTTACCGGGCCGAACCCAGCGCAGCAGGGTTTTATACAGTTCATCGGGATTGATCGGTTTGGACAGGTGGTCGTCCATGCCGGCGGCCAGACAGCGCTCCTGCTCCCTGGCCGTGGCATACGCGGTAACCGCGATTATCGGGAGATCCTTGCCGGGCCGCGTCTGTCGTATCAGGCGGGTCGCCTGGTAACCGTCCAGCACCGGCATCTGCAAATCCATGAGGATGGCGTCGAACGGCTCCGAGGCGACCACCAGGGCGAACGCATCCCCCCCATTGCCGGCCAGTTCCACCGTCATCCCTACCTGCGACAGCAGTTCTGACAGAATCTGCCGATTGATGCCGTTATCGTCCACCACCAGGAGCCGCGCCCCCGTCAGACCCCGCATGGCTCCCTTGCGGGAACTCCGCGCGGCGCTGTGCGACTTGCCGGTGCCCCCCTGGCGGACCGCTTCCTCTGGGCTGGCATCCGCCAGGACACCCAACCTGATGGTGAAGGAGAAACAGCTTCCCACGCCCGGCTCCGACTCGACCCGCGGGCTCCCTCCCATCAGTTCGACCAGGCGTTTCACGATGGTAAGGCCCAGTCCGGTGCCGCCGTACTTGCGGGTGATGGAGCCGTCCGCCTGGCAGAAGGGGGCAAAGATGCGCGCCAACTGGCCGCTATCCATGCCGATACCGGTATCGGTGACCGTGAAGACGAGGGGCATCGCGCCGAGGGCGGCCGGCGCGGCCGGTTGCACCGAGACGACCACCTTGCCCCGCGCGGTGAACCTGACGGCGTTACTGGTCAGGTTGTTCAGCACCTGCCCCAGCCGGAGCGGGTCCCCCAGCAGGGAACGGGGGATCTCCGGGGAGACCGTAAAGATCACCTCGACCCCTTTCCCCTCGACCGTGGGAGAGACCTGGTCGGCCACCCGGTCCAGGAGGTCCGACAGATTGAAAGCTACCGATTCCAGTTCCACCTTTCGCGCCTCGATCTTGGAAAAATCGAGCACGTCGTTGATGAGCCCCAAAAGCGATTCGGCGGCCGAGTGGATCTTGGTCAGGTAATCCTGCTGGCGCGGGTCAAGGTCGGTGCCCAGGGCAAGGTAGGACATGCCGATGATGGCGTTCATCGGGGTACGGATCTCATGGCTCATGTTGGCCAGGAATTCCCCCTTGGCGCGGTTGGCTGCCTCGGCCATCTCCTTTGCCTGCAGCAGTTCCTGGTTGGTAAGCTTGCGATCGGTGATGTCCAGGCAATGGCCGATATAACCGGCGAAGTTGCCGTTCATATCATAACGCGGGCAACCATCATCCTGAAACCAGAGGTATTCGCCGTCATGGCGGCGCAGTCGATAGTCGATGCTGAACGCTTCACGGCAGTCGAACGCCGCGCTGTAGGCAACGAGGTAGTGCTGCAAATCATCATGATGAACACCTTCCGTCCACCCGCTTCCAAGCTCCTGCTCCAAGGTGCGACCGGTGAAATCGAGCCAGACCTTGTTGAAATAGTCACATATCTTGTCGGTTCCCGAGGTCCAGATCAGCGTCCGGCCCGAATCGGCAAGCTCCCGATAGTTCGACTCGCTCTCCCGCTCCGCCTCGGCATGGTTGATCAGCAAGCGGAAAAGGGCAAACAGCAGCAGGCTGACAACCGTGCCGGAAAGCACGGTAAGCCAAACGCTTGCGTATTCGGCGGAAAAGGGGGTGCCACCGCCATGGGTAAAGAGCAGTGTCCAGCGGTGTCCGTTGAAATCGACCGCTGTCCGCAGGGTGAACCGAGCAGCCGGCGCGGTTTTATCATTCGGTACGGCGGGAAAAGGGTAGAGCAGGCTTTGGGCGGAGGGCCGTTCTCCGTCGTAGATCTCGAAATGGAGTTCCTTGCCATTCGGGGTATTCCCCTCGGCCAGAAGCCCCCGCATCAGGTCGTTCATCCGGTAGGGGCTGTAGACCCAGCCCCGGATGGCGGCGCGGCGCTCCACGACTGTGCCGGTCGGCATCCCCTTGCGATAGGAAGGGACATACATCAGGGTGCCGGCCTGAATCTCAGTGCCCCCTTCCTGTACCAGCACGACCTTGCCGGACAGGGTTGCGCTATCCCTATCCCGCGCCTCTTCCATGGCCTCCCTGCGCACCGGTTCGGAAAGCATGTCATAGCCGAAGACGCGCAGGTTGCGGCCGGAAAAAGGCTCAAGATAGATTATGGATGAATAGAGGTCACGCTCGCCCGCCGGCTTTACCTGATACGCCGGGAAACCCTCGGCGCGGATTTGCCGCTGGTGCCGGGTAAGCTGTTCCGTGGGGATGAGGAGCGAGAAGCCGATGCCCTGGATACCGGAAAGCTGCTGCTCCAGGTTCTGTCGCTCACAATAGGTGCGCCACTCCTGCCGGGTTACCGTTTGGGATGCGTCATAGAATGAGGCGCCGCTGCGCAGTATGCGGGCAAGGTCGGCGAGCCGCTCGGTAATCTTGGTCTTAATGTCGTTGCATCCAAAGGTGAATTCCTGACGCGCGATCGCATCCACGTTTGATTTCGCGTAGATGACCGCCAGAAAGGTCATGACCAGGCCGAGCACAAGTACTATCCAGGCGGACCAAAGGCCGAGACGCACCTCTTGGGGGACTGATTTATTGTCATTTGCTGCATCTTGCATGGCGTTTCCCCGGCTAAACCTACCCCGCTCGGCACCCATTGCGCCTCATCCGCGAGGCGATTCAGGTGGGACTTCCTCAGCCAGCCAGGCGCCACTGCTCGATCCGGTTACGCCCTTTATCCTTGGCTTTGTAGAGCATCCGGTCCGACATCTCGATCAGGTTCTCGTGCAGGGAACCGAGCGCGGGGGTGAGCGTCGCCAGTCCCAGGCTCAGCGTGACAAAGGGCGAGACCGGCGACGCGCCATGGGGTATCTGGAGCGCTTCAACCTTAGTGCGTATCCGCTCGGCGCTGATCAGCGCGCCGGCCTCATCTGTTTCGTGCAGGATGCAGACCAGCTCGTCCCCGCCATAGCGGGCCGCGAAATCCGAGGCCCGCAGGGACGCCAGGAGCGCTCCCACGACCTGTTTAAGGCAGTCGTCGCCCCCCAGATGCCCGTGGCTGTCATTGTACGGTTTGAAATGATCGATATCGATCATGATCAGGGAGATTACCGCCTGATTGCGCACGGCACGGAGCCATTCGCGATTGATCTGTTCGTCGAAGGCGCGGCGATTGGGAACCCCGGTAAGACCGTCAAGCAGGGCAAGGCGCGCCCGCTCGTCCCGGCATCGTTTCAGCTCAAGCTGGTTGTGCACCCGTAACCTGACGATGTCGGGATTGAACGGCTTGGTGATGTAATCCACCGCCCCCAGTTTCAGCCCGGCGACCTCGTCCTCCTGCTGCGACATGGCGGTGAGGAAGATCACCGCCACGCTGTTCAAGAGCGGCATCGATTTAAGGACCCTGCAGACCTCGTAACCGCTCATGTCCGGCATCTGGATGTCCAGCAGTATCAGGTCCAGATGGTTGATTTCCGCCATGGCAAGCGCATCCTTGCCGTTGGTGGCGAAAACGATCTCATACTCGTCCCCCAGGACCTCGATCAGCACCTGGAGGTTGATCGTCGTATCATCGACGATCATGATGATCTGTTTCCTTTCCTGCTCGGTCATGACTGCTCCCCGACGGCGATGCCGAGTGTTTCCGTCAACCGCTTGAGGGACGCCCGCGCCCCCTTGAAGTCAAAGCTGCCAATCCTCTTTTCCAGGACGTCGCGTTCCGGTGATTCCGGCAGAAGATCTCGCAAGGGCCGGAACTTCTCCGCCGCGGAAACCCGGTTCAGACTGAGGAGGGTATGCAATTTGCCGAGATCCCGCGCCAGCGTCTTTCGGTCCAGGGTGGCCGCCGCGTCCTTGGGAGCGGCCGCGACAGGCAGCGTCTCTTCCTTTTCCAGGATCACGGCGGCCTCGAACACCTCCGCCATGCCCAGTTCCATGGTATTCAGCAACCCCGGAAAGGCAGCGGACTTCCCCTTCCTGACAACATCCTCAAGTCCGGCCGCGGTGGCGGCAAGGGAGCGCGCCCCGATATTCCCCGCCACGCCTTTCAGGGTGTGCAACAGCACCAGAGCCTGCGCATGGTCCTCTAACGCCAGCAATTTCCTGAGGGAAGCCGCCGTCGACAGATTCTCCTTGCGGAAGCCGATAATGATTTTGCGCAGCAGTTTGGCATTGCCCATGACCCTTGCCAGCGCCGTATCCCGGTCGATACCGGGCAGTTTCCCGGGAAGCACGGCTTCCCCTCTCTTGCGGGGAAGCGCGGCCGTTGCTCCCTTGCCGTTCCTGGGTTGCAGGCAACCGAGCAGTGTTTTATACAGTTCATCGGGATTGATCGGTTTTGACAGGTGGCCGTTCATGCCGGATGCCAGACTGCGCTCCCGCTCCTCGGCCATGACATGGGCGGTAATCGCGATGATGGGGAGTGCCCTGGCGGGGAGCATCTGTCGTAACAGACGGGTCGCCTGGTAACCATCCAGCACCGGCATCTGCAGATCCATGAGAATGGCGTCGAAGCTTGCCGAGGCGGCCACCATGGCAACCGCCTCTTCCCCGTTGCCGGCCAGTTCAACCTCCACCCCGACCTGGGCCAGCAGTTCGGAGATAATCTGTTGATTGATGCTGTTGTCCTCCACCACCAGGACACGCGCCCCCGTCAGACTCCGCCTGGCCTCCTCCCAGGAAGTCCGTGCGCCGCCGCGCGGTTCGCTTCCGCTCCCCTGGCGAGCCGCTTCCCTTGAGCGGGCGTCCGCCTTGACACCCAACCCGATTGTGAAGGAGAAACAGCTTCCCACGCCGGGCTCCGACTCGACCCGCTGGCTCCCCCCCATCAGTTCCACCAGGCGTTTCACGATGGAAAGGCCCAGGCCGGTGCCGCCGTATTTCCTGGTGATGGAGCCGTCCGCCTGGCAGAAAGGGGCGAAGATCTGCGCCAGCTGCCCGCTATCCATGCCGATACCGGTATCGGTGACCTTGAAGGTGAGGGGCATCACGCCGAGCGCGGCCGGCGCGGCCGGTTCAACCGAGATGACCACACGGCCTTGCTCGGTGAACCTTACCGCGTTACTGGCCAGGTTGTTCAGTACCTGTCCCAACCGGAGGGGATCTCCCAAAAGCGCGGCAGGGATAGCCGGGGAGACCGCGACGGTCACCTCGATCCCTTTTTCCTCCGCCTGCGCGGATATCTGGACCAGCACCTGGTCCAGGATATCCGACAGACTGAAAGCAACCGATTCCAGCTCCAGCTTGCCCGCCTCGATCTTGGAAAAATCGAGCACGTCGTTGATGATCCCCAAAAGCGATTCGGCGGAGTAGTGGATCTTGGCCAGGTAATCCTGCTGGCGTGGATCAAGGTCCGTCTTCAAGGCCAGGTAGGACATGCCGATGATGGCGTTCATCGGGGTGCGGATCTCATGGCTCACGTTGGCCAGGAATTCGCCCTTGGCGCGGTTGGCTGCCTCGGCCATCTCCTTTGCCTGCAGCAGTTCCTGGTTGGCCCTGATCCGACCGACGATTTTCCAGACCGCGTCCATGAGCAGGGTCAGTTGCAGGACGTCGGTCTGGTTATAGTCGGTGCCCTTGTTGGCGACGCCGGCGACCCCCACGATGCGATCCTGGCAGATGACCGGTATGGTCAGGAAACGGTGCAGGACCGAGTGACCTTCGGGAAGCCCCTTCTTGAGCGGATGTGCCGCCTGAAAATCGTTCAACATGACCGGCTTTCTCTGCCGGACCGCCTCGCCCCAGAGTCCGGTTTTGGAGAGTTGGTAGCACCCCTTCGCCCCGGGAACGTTGCATTCCTTCATGACGGAGCTGGAGTAAGCCTCCAGGGTAAACTCCTCGCTCGATTCGTCGTAATGGTAAATGTAGCCGAGCTTGCTTCCGGAAAGGGCTATCGATTCTTCGAGCGCGACGTTCAACAGTTCCTTGACATCCTCGGTCCGATGCTGGGAAATCCTCACCAGGCTTTCCAGCCGCTGCTCATTTTGCAGCATCTGCTGTTCGACCAGTATCCGTTCGGTAATATCTCGGGCCGCGGCATAGATCAGTTTTCCATAGGGATAGGAACGCCACTCGATCCAGCGGTAAGCGCCGTCCTTGGCGCGATAGCGGTTGATGAAATTAATGACCTGCTTTTGTTCGGACAAACGCCGAAAAGCGGCCAGGGTCGGCTCGAGATCGTCCGGGTGGATGAAATTCAGTATCTTGACCCCTTCCAGCTCTGCCAGGGGATATCCCAGGGTAGTTTCCCAGGACCGGTTCAATTTTCGGAAATAGCCGTCACTATCGACGATGCAGAGCAGGTCCAAGGCCATGCCGAAGAAGCGCTCCAGCTCCTCGTTTCGCTCCACCACCAGCATCTCCAGGGTCTGCTCGTTCTGCTCTATCAGGCGACGCTGGCGATACAATTCGCAGAAAATCTCGACCTTCTTCTGCAGGATGATCGGCTCGATCGGCTTGGTCAGGTAGTCCACGGCGCCGGCCTGGTACCCCTTGAACTGGAAATTGAGATTGCTCATAGCGGCCGTGAGGAAGATGATCGGGAGGTGACGGGTCTTAGGGCAGCCGCGCATCAGTTCCGCGGTCTCGAACCCGTCCATGAGCGGCATCTGCACGTCCAGAAGCACCAGCGCGAAGTCGGTCTTGAGGGTGCAGATCAGCGCCTCGTTCCCCGATTCGGCCTTGACCAGCTCCAGGTCAAGGTCTTCCAAAAGCGCCTCCAGCGCCAACAGGTTCTCGGGCTTGTCGTCGACGATCAGTACGGGTATTTTTTCTCTTTTCGGCACGCTAACCTCTCAGGGTCCATGGTGACTAGCCGACGCATTCAGCGTCGTTCCGGGTAATGGCCAGCCTCGTGGATCACGGCTGGTTGATGAGCAAGCGCCGCATGAGCGACAGGAGTTGCTCCAGGTCGATCGGCTTAGGCAGGTAGTCGCTGGCGCCCGCCTCAAGGCACGCCTCGCCGTCCCCCTGCATCGCCTTCGCGGTGAGCGCCAGCACCGGGAGCATGGCGAAACGCGGGTCGAGCCGGATGGCGCGGGTCGCGGCATGGCCGTCCATGACCGGCATCATCACGTCCATGAGGACGATGTCCACCGTGGGGTTTGCCTGGAGCATGTCGAGCGCCACCTGGCCGTTTTCCGCCTGAAAGATCCGCATCTGTTTTTCACCAAGTACGGCGCTCAAGGAGAAGACGTTGCGCATGTCGTCGTCGACGATGAGCACCGTTTTACCGGCGAGAGTGGACTCGACCTCGATGCTGGTCCGGATCATGCGCCGCTTTTCCGGGACGCGGGAGCGCTTCACGAGCTGCAGCAGGCATTTTTCCCGGCCGCTGGGCCGCTGATGGTCACCGGGTTGCGGCGCCCGCTCGGGGGACGGCGCCAGATCGCGGGGGTGCGTTTGAGAGGGACCGTTCGGGGAACCGGGGCTTAACGGGGGAACCAGGGGGGACGCGGCCCACACCCCGGTCGCCGGGAGGTGCAGCGTGAAAAGGCTGCCGCGTCCCTCCTCGCTTTCGATCCGGATATCGCCGCGCATGCCGAGAGCCAACTGCCTGGAGATGGAGAGCCCGAGCCCGGTACCGCCGAAACTGCGGCAGGTGGTGCCATCCGCCTGCCGGAAGGCCTGGAATATGAAGTACTGCTTGTCCGGCGCGATGCCGATCCCGGTGTCGCCCACCGCGAAGGCGAGCGAGGGTACGCTCAGCGCGCGTTCCCGGTCGAGATACACGGCCAGGGAGACCGACCCCTTTGCGGTGAACTTAAAGGCGTTGGAGAGGAGGTTTTTCAATATCTGAAGGGTGCGCTGCTCGTCGGTCCTGATGCAGGGGGGCGCATCCTTCCCAATGTCGATGCTGAAAGCGAGCCCCTTCTGCTCCGCGACCGGTCTGAATATCGCTTCGAGCTGGTCGCACAGCCTCTTGACCGGAGTTTCCTCGAAGCTGTAGGCGAGCATGCCGGCCTCGATCTTGGAGAGGTCCAGAATGTCGTTGATCAGGTTGAGCAGATCGGCGCCGGCTCCGTTGATGGTCGCCGCGTAGGTGACTTGCTTGGAGGATAAGTTCCCCTCCTTGTTGCACTCCAGAAGATGCGAAAGGATCATCATGGAGTTGAGCGGCGTCCTCAGTTCGTGGGACATGTTGGCCAGGAACTCCGACTTGTAGCTGCTCGCCCGCTCCAGTTGTTCCTGCTGCTCATTGGCCTTGATGAGTTCCTGGGTCCGCTTGGTGACGATCACCTCCAGCTTGTCATGCGCTTTTTGCAGGTCCTCGGCCAACTGCTTGCGTTCGGTAATATCTTCCATGGCCAAAAGGATGATGTGCGAGCCGATGTTCTTCCGGAAAATCTGACGGGCGTTGAGCAGGATGATCTTGCGGCCGATATCGAGAAAATCGTGATCTACCTCATAGCCGTTGAACACGGTATCGTAAGGGAGGATATCCTCGAAGAGCACCCGAAGCTTCGGGATATCCCATTGGCGGTTACCGAGGTCGTAGATGAAATTGCCGATGGTTTCCTCGGGCGTTACCTGGAAGGTTTCGTAAAAACTGTGGTTGGCAGTGAGGATCTTCAGGTCGGAATTCATCACCACCAGCGGTTCGCGCACCGTTTCCACGATGTTCTCGGCGTATTCCCGGGCATCCTGGATCTCCGTTTCCAGAAGCTTGCGTACGGTGATGTCCTCCATGGCAAGCAGGATAATGCGTGATCCGATATCTTGACGGAATATTTGCCGGGCGTTGAGCAGAATGATCTTGCGACCGATGTCGAGAAACTCATGATCGACTTCATAGTCATTGAACACGGTATTGTTGGGGAGAATATCCTCAAAAAGCACCCGTAGCGCGGGAATATCCCATTGCCGGTTGCCGAGTTCGTAGATGAAATGGTCGATGGTTTCCTCGGGCGTCACCTTGAAGGTAGTGTAGAAGCTCAGGTTGGCGGTGAGGATCTTCAGGTCGGAATTCATCACCACCAGCGGCTCGCGCATGGTTTCCACGATGTTCTCGGCATATTCCCGGGCATCCTGAATTTCCGTTTTCAACTGCTTGGCAACCGTGCCGTCGACGATTGAGGAAAGGATATAACCGTTCCTGCTTTTGGCGGTGTCCACCGTGACGCTCTGAAGTTGACCATGAATCACGGTACCGTCTATTCTCGCGAGTCCGATTTCACATCTCTGCATCCCGTTTCTTTGCAATACGCTTGCGAGGTGACGGGAAAAAGTCTCCCTCCCATCCGCATCAGCGATAAAACGGATAAAGGGTTTATTGGCCAACTGCCGCCTTTCCATTCCCAGTAGTTGCGCGCCGGGAAGATTTACCTCCCGTATCACTCCGCTTCCGTCAAAGGTGAAATAGCCGACCGGCGCGAAGTCATAGAGTTCGGAATACCTGTTGCGCGATAACTCAAGCTCCTCCTGGGCCAGGCGCAGCTCATCGTTTTGCGCCTCCAGCTCGATCTGGTGGAGCTCTATTTCAGGGAGGGTCCCCTGCTGCGCCTTCGCGGTACGGGACGGGTGCAAAGCAACCGCTTCCGCGTCCAACCGCTCCTCCTCACGGCGGCGCCGTTCGATGGCCGCCGTTGACTGACTCTTGCCTTTCTCTCTGTTCATTGTTAATCCACGTGTCCTGAAAGACTATGCGCCCTCGGGCGCCGGGGCCCGGTCCAGCATCTCCCGTACCTTGGAGAGCAGCTCCAGGGGCTGGGGCGGCTTCAGGATCAGCTCCACCCCCTCGTCGAGCTCTCCCCGGCGTTCGATGAAATCCGAGGTGTAGCCGCTGCAAAAGAGCACCAGCACCTCCGGCTCGACCAGCCTGATCTCGTGGCAGGCGTCCCTGCCGGATTTTTTCGGCATGATCACGTCCATGAGGATGAGCCCTATCTCGTAGCGGTGCGCCTTGAATTTGTCGACGGCATCCTGGCCGTCGACGGCAAGGATCACCCGGTAGCCGAATTTGTTCAATATCGACTGCACCAGCTTTCTCACGGCGGGGTCGTCCTCCGCCACCAGGATCGTTTCCGTCCCCCCGCTCGGCACTACCCGGTCGGCCGGGTCCGGCTTCGGATGCTCCCCATCCGCGACGGCGGGCAGATAGATCCTGAAAATAGTCCCCCACCCCGGTTCGCTGTAGACGTTGATCACTCCGTTGTGCTGCTTGACGATGCCGTACACGATGGCAAGACCCAGGCCGCTCCCCTGTTTCACCCCCTTGGTGGTGAAAAAAGGTTCGAAGATCTTGGTACGGATCTCCTCGGTCATACCTGGTCCGGTGTCGCTGACCGAGACCATCGCATAGCGCCCCGGCTGGACGAAACAGTGTTCCGGGGCGATCGGCGCTTCCAGCTGCTGGAAACTCGTTTCGATGGTCAGTACACCGCCCGTTGCCATCGCGTCCCTGGCGTTGGTGGCGAGATTGATCAGCACCTGTTCCATCTGGCCGCAGTCCGCGAAAACGCTCAGCGTGTCCGCCTCCAGGAGCGTCTTCAGCTGGATGTCTTCCCCGATGATCCTCACCAGGAACGCCTCCACCTGCCGGACGATCTCGTTCAGATCTACGCAGCGGGGGTCGAGGATCTGCTTCCTGCTGAATGTCAGGAGGCTTCGGGTCAGGTTGGCAGCCTTGGCGGCCGCATCCATGACCTGCGCCAGCTTCTCCCTGTTGGGGTCCGCCTCGGCCATGCTCAGCTCCATCATGGTGCCGTAGCCGACTATCACGGTCAGGATGTTGTTGAAGTCATGGGCGATGCCGCCGGCAAGAAGCCCGACGGCCTCCATCTTCTGGGAGTGCAGCAATTTCTCCTCGAGCGCCTTCCTTTCGCTTAACTCGCTCCTCAAGCGCGCGTTGGCGCCGGCCAGTTCCTGGGTCCGCTCCACCACCAGCCTCTCCAGGGTGTCCTTATGCTGCTCTATCCTGCGGCGCTGGCGATACAGCTCGCAGAAGACCTCGACCTTCCTGCGCAGGATAATCGGTTCGATCGGCTTGGTCAGGTAGTCCACGGCGCCGGACTGGTACCCCTTGAACTGGTAATTGAGATCCTTCATGCCGGCCGTAATGAAGACGATGGGGAGATGGCGGGTCCTGGTGGAACTGCGCATGAGTTCTGCGGTCTCGAACCCGTCCATAAGCGGCATCTGCACGTCCAAAAGCACCAGCGCAAAGTCGGTCTTGAGGGTGCGTACCAGCGCCTCGTTCCCCGACCGGGCCTGGACCAGGTCCAGGTCCAGGTCTTCCAAAAGCGCCACCAGGGCGGTCAGGTTTTCGAGCCTGTCGTCGACGATCAGTACGGGTATTTTCTCAATTTTCGGCATGGTACCCCCACAACGACAAAGCGTGCAACGGCTCGCGGCCAGCGCTACAAAAGACATATCATCCGGTCACTTATAGGATTCATCGGATTGCATAAATAAAACTGAAGGAGATATTTATTGTTTTTCGATAATAGGATTCAGGGGGCAAGAACAAACGAATGGAACGCGGATGACGCGGATTGAGCGGATTTACGCGGATAAACAAGACTCGGGGTTAAACCTTTTCAGTTAACAAATCGGCGCCAATCCGCTCGAGCGGATTGGCATCCGCGTTCCATTGCCTTGCTGGTTTTCAGGGCCTTTGTTTGTTGGGGATTTCCGCATAAAGAAAGCCCCAATCCTTTCGGAATGGGGCTTTCTTATGAATGGTGGGCCGCGCTGGGATCGAACCAGCGACCAGAAGATTAAGAGTCTACTGCTCTACCAACTGAGCTAGCGGCCCAAAGAAGATGGATCAGGCACTTCCTTGTCGACAAGTTCACGACCCTACCGAAAAAACGCCCTAAAGGCAACCATATTTTTCATAAAACCGATTAATCTGATTCGGAAGGCCAATAGCCCCTGGCATGCATCGATAGACCATGGGAATGCTGGTAGAATACGAGGGATGACTGAACCATTCACTTCAAAGGAGGTACCGGATGACCTGCACAATCGACGCACTGGGGCTGGCACGCCGCATGGAAACGTGCTCCGACCTGACGGTCCTGGACGTCCTGCTCCCCGAGCATTACGCGACCCATCACATCCCCGGGGCGGTCAACGCCTGCGTTTACGAGATTGCCTTCCTCGACACCGTCGCGGCCCTGCTCCCTGACAAGAAGGTCCCGATCGTGGTCTACGACACGAGCAGGCGATCGCAGGCGTCAGCCTGCGCCGCGAGGAAGCTGGAGAGCAAGGGCTACCTCGACGTCTGCGAGCTGGCGGAGGGGCTTGAGGGGTGGACGGCAGCGGGTCTGCCGTTGGAACC
>Ga0209125_1001648_pt1 | contig 19871 bp, 18 predicted proteins | sample BarGraIncub1131A_FD_184503 | JGI IMG/M metagenome (GOLD analysis project Ga0209125, IMG submission 184503) | Arctic peat soil microbial communities from Barrow, Alaska - Barrow Graham LP Incubations 11-31A (SPAdes) (version 2) | ecosystem: Environmental > Terrestrial > Soil > Wetlands > Peat...
TAATATAGTTGCTATTCTATTATTGCCTCTAAACTCTTTATCTCCATTTTTAAATCCTTGCTGCATAACCCCTATTATATTTTTATATTGTGCTGTTGTTAATGCTACCATATAACACCACCAATTTTCCATAATTTATTTTTTGCTCATTAATATAATTATAGCATAAGTTCGTGTTTTATCCACTATAAGTTCGCTTTATATGTAAAATCAATGGTATGATTTTTTAAACCTAGTAATATAGCCATAGTTCGCCTTTGTGAACAAACACGAACTTTTATAAATTAGTAGAAAAGCTATATCTCCACTTTTCAGAGGAATAGGTAAAAACATTAAAAAGAAAAGCTTAACGAACAGATTGCTATTTGTTCGTTAAGCTTTTAAAGATTTCTTCTTGAAGATTATTTAATTCTACTTTTCTAGATTTTATGTAATATGTAATTACTCCTGCTATAACAAATATAAGTAAACATAATAATATAATACTTGCCCCTAACATCAAATTTAACAATTTTAATATTTCCATTTCCTGCATATAGATTCAGCTCCTAAATAATACTTATTTGAAAGTATATCCAGTAAAATACTATTTACTCATATTTCTAAACATATTATAGTAAACACACTTTTTTTTAAAAAGCTATCTCATATGTATTTAATAGAGTTAGAATATGTCCATTCAAGATAATTTTCATATTATGTTGTATGTTTTTTATTACTTAGAACTGTAAAATCCTCATATGGAGTATATGTTATATATAGTATAATTAAGTATATGAATTAATTCGGATTTGTAGAAAATTATGTATAAAACAAGAGCTAAATAATCTTTTTTATAGGAGGATCAATAATGTTAGATAAAGTAGAATCGGAGATTATTAAAACAGAAAATGACACACTTGTGATGTTAGATACGCTATTAGAAAAACGAGATAATGAATGGTGGAATAAATTTTATTCTGATAAAGAAAAGCCTATTCCATTCTTTAAGAATATTCCTGATGAAAACCTTATTTCATATATTGATAGAGGAATTTTAAATCCAGGAAAGTCACTTGATATTGGTTGTGGATATGGCAGAAATTCTTTTTATCTTGCAAAGAAAGAATTTGAAACTTATGGAATAGATTTTTCAAAAACCTCTATTGAATGGGGAAAAGAAATAGCAAAAGAGCACTCTATAAAGATAATTTTTTTGTGTCAATCAATATTTGATTTTCAAGATAAGCCAGAAAGCTTTGATTTTATTTATGATAGTGGATGTCTTCATCATATAAAGCCACATAGAAGAAATCAGTATCTAAAAACTATTTTAAAATATTTAAAGCCAAATGGATATTTTGCAATGATATGTTTCAATTTAAAAGGTGGTGCAAACGTATCAGATTATGATGTATATAGAGATAACTCAATGCATGGAGGAATGGGATTTTCTGAGTATAAACTTAAAACAATTTTGAATCCTTATTTTGAAATACTTGAATTTAGAGAAATGGTAGAGTCAGCTGATGAAAATGTATTTGGTAAATCTTTTCTTTGGACAGTCCTAATGAAGAAAAAATAATAAAACATATACTACAAAGGTAAAGAATAATTTATTTTACATCTTTCAAGTAATATGTACTAAATATTATTAAAATAATATGGAATTTAGAGCGTTAGTAAATCTTATGAAAAGTGCATAAATGGAGTGCATATTCTCAATTAGACACCTTTTATGCAGTAAAATAAAGACTTATTGCATATCAAAATAGCATGAATGAGGGTATAGGCTATTTATAGGGTTCAAACAAATGACGTGAAAGTCTATTTTTCACGACATTGTGTTTTTTTGAACTTTTTAAAGGATTGTTGATCTTTCCTATAGAATAATTAACCATATGTTTAGATTGTAGATTATTTGTAAAGGAGGTAAAACTATGAATTCATTACATGAACTCCCTAATATTAGCAAGGTAATTGAAGGAAAACTCATAGCAGTTGGGATAGATACACCTCAAGTGCTTAAAGACATTGGAAGCAAAGAAGCATTTAGTAAAATTAAACTTAAAGATAGTACATCATGTATTAATATGCTTTATGCTATAGAAGGAGCAGTTGAAGGAATTAGGTGGCATTATCTATCTGATGATATAAAGCAAGAATTAAAGTTGTTTTATAAAACATTATAAAATTTAGGAGGATATATTATGAGTATAAGTAATTCATTTATGTCATTTATTAAAGAAGCGCCAGGACAACAAAAGGCATGGGGTGAACTTATTCAAAAACTGGATATTGAGTGTAAACTTGATAAGAAGACAGAAGCACTTGCTTATTTAGCTGTATTGGCTGCTGCTCGACTTGAAAGTGGTATACCATTTCATGTAAAACAAGCTAAAAAATTAGGGGCATCAAGAGAAGAGATTATAAGTAGTATTTTAGTTGGACTTCCTGCTGTTGGTAATATTGTTATTCAAGCACTACCTATTGCGTTATCCGCATATGATGACGAATAACACTTAAATAATAGTTTTTAAAGGATTGTAGAACCGTTATATAAAATGAATCTATATACTAAACAAAAGTCGTGAAAGTCTTTTCACGACTTTTAATTTTTTTCTCTATTTTTTCAGCATACGTTTTTAAAGGATTGTTGATCTCTAATATAGAATAGATAAAAATAGTAGAATTAAGTAGATTGTTATGTCGTACTAGTAAACTATTATACAACAAAATAAATGGGGGTGATTCTTTATGAAAAAATTTAAACTAATTAGAAATATATATATATTTTGTGGATTTTGTTTTTTGTTATCATCTCTTTTGCAATTACGTATTTTTCAATTAACAGCCAATAAATCTGTAATAGTGTTAATTTTAAATGTCATTTCATGCATTCTAATATTTATCAACGCTTTTATTTATCATAAGAAAATTGTCAAAGATAATAAGAATTAAAATAATGAACATTATAGAAGCATTTAAATTACCATGGTAGTATAGTTTTTTATGTGACGCAATATTCTTCTATGTTGACACAAGTAAACCTACATTATTAGATGGGCTAATTATAACAGATGAAGAATTTTCTATTAAGAAAAAAGAATTATTGAAAAAAATAACAAAGAAGAAGTCAAATTCTTGGTTTAGAAAATCTTAAATTTATTATTTACAATATAACAATAAGTGAATGTTATTTTAAAGTGAAAATAAGTGCATATAATATTAGTCTTTGCATTTATTAATATTGCAATGTCCAGTATTATGTCCATTTTATTACCATGGTTAATTAAAATTTATTATAAAATGCCTCCTTATACATATGGCATTTTAATAACAGCTAGTGGAGTAGGTTCACTAATTACAGCATTTGTTTTTAGTCTACGCAAAAAGTGCAAACACAGAGGAATTATAGCTTATTCTAGTTTTATTTTTGTAAGCATTGCTTTAAGTGGTATAGCTTTTATTAATTGGTTTCCATCCGCTAATAAGCAGTGTTATTTATTAGCAATTGTTAATACTCCAGCACAATGAGATATTTGTATATACTCACAAAAATATTCATCATTCAAGCTATTTTTGATTTCTTCTACTGTAAAATAGAATTCATCATTATCCCAGTAATCATTGTATTTAAATTTGCATTTTTCTAATAGGTTTCTTGTTTGAAAGGAGACATCACCCAAAAATATTTTCCCGTTTTTATTTAGTAATGGGAAAAGTGAGTTTATAAAATTGATTTTCTCTTTGTCTGTCAAGTGATGAATTGCATAGGTGCTAATTATAAAGTCAAAATGATATTTTTTAATTTCATCTGGTAACCCCTTGGAAAAATCCCAATTTATCAATGTTGCTTGTGGCATTTTTTGCTTCGCGATATCTATCATATTACTAGAAAAATCAAGTCCTGTAATACTATATCCATAATTATATAGTTGAGTTGTTAAAACTCCAGTTCCAAATCCAATATCTAAAACATTTGCACTATTTTTTTCTCTTAATTGGTTATAAATATAATTTAACACATCTTTATAGCCTGCAAATGGATACTCGTCATTTTTCTCACTGAAATTTACGCTCTTATCATAACCATTAGCCCACAGATCAAATCCTGTACTATTTAACATGATGTTTACCCCCTACGATATAATCGAATGTATAATAACTTTTGAGTAAATTATACCATTATTTAAACATTGTAAACATACTCTATTCCTGGAAAACAATTGAAGGCATTAAATATAACTTTTATAACTTTCAAAATATATAGGGTTAAAGGCAATATAAGATTATAGTCAGAAATAATTATCTCTTTATATAATTAAATACTATCTTAGCCATCATTACCACCCTCAACATTTCTGTAATACTTTTGTATTGCTTTTGTATTTATTTTAGGTTACACAAAACTTAACCCCTTGAGAAATTATTCTCTAACGGTTAAGTTTTTGATAATGAATGATGTAACCCATTAATATTGATCTTATTCTATTTTAAAAAGCTATCTCTTAAATTAAAATTCATACAACATAAAATAAGAAACATAGTCCTCCATTGACAAGAAGATTATGTTTCTCATTTTTTAATATTAGTAGGAGACTTTATGCTAATTATATTATACTATTCCTATTATGTTCTTATTTAGGTAATATTATACTATGATAAAATTACATGTAGCAAGTGAAAAATGATTTATAAGTTTACTTAAACCACGTAATAAATGTTATTTACAAAAGGCATTCAAGATAATTAATTTTATATTGAATCTAAAGAAAGGACTATCTGAACTTAAACAGTTCTTTCTTTAGGGTTATGAATGTAAGCTTTTAACCAAAATCGTACATTTAATTTATTTTCCAATATGCATATTTTTTTTAAGAATGCATTATGTAAATAAATTACATTTTTTTGTAATTACAATACATTCAATGTACCCATTGTTTTTCTATAAAAGAATTACAAATAGATATCTGAAAGTTCCACTTGTATATTTTCATTTTCACTTCTAATGTTGCTACTATCTATCATATCCCCATTAATTACCTTTCTTGAAGGGATTTTAATTGTAAACGTACTTCCTTTTCCATATTCACTTTCAACATATATACTACCACCATGTAATTCTACAATGGACTTAACTAAACTTAAGCCAATCCCTGTACCTTCTGAATTTCTTGATAATGATTTGTCTACCTGCTTAAATCTATCAAATATTATATCTAAGTATTTTTTTTCAATTCCAATACCGCTATCTTTGACTGATATTTCAACAAATTCATTCTTATCTTTAACATCCACAAATATTTCATCACCTTCATCTGAAAACTTTATCGCATTTGATATAAGATTTAATAATATTCTCTCTATATTTTCTGAGTCACAAGCAATTATTTTTTCTTCTATATCTGTATCAAAAATAATATTTAATTCTTTAATTTCAATAAAAGCAGATACAGACCTCACTATTTCTTCTATAACTCCGACTATATTTTTATTTGATAAATTCAATTCAAAGAATCCTGCTTCAACTTTTGATGAATCAACTATATTGTTAATGAGTTTAGATAATCTATAGGAATTTTGTTTGAGTGAGTCTATATATTTAACAATTGAATTATTCAATGTATTTAATAATCCATTCTTGCAGTACATATCAAATAGCTGAGCTGTTGAGGAAATAACATTTAATGGTGTTTTAAGTTCATGAGATATGTTAACAAGGAATTCTCCCTGTGCCTTATTCGCAATGATTAACTCTTTATTAGCAACGATTAATTCTTTATTAGCAATAACTAATTCAGCGGCCCTGTCTGCTTTCTCTCCACTTTGAAAGGCAAGCTCTTTATTAGCGATAATTAACTCAGCAGCGCGATCTGCCTTCTCTCCACTTTGAAAGGCAAGCTCCTTAATAGCAACAATTAACTCAGCAGCGCGATCTGCTTTCTCTCCACTTTGAAAGGCAAGCTCCTTATTAGCGACAAATAACTCAGCAGCGCGATCTGCTTTCTCTCCAATTTGAAAAGCCAGCTCTTTATTGGCGATAACTAACTCAGCAGCGCGATCTGCTTTCTCTCCGCTTTGAAAAGCAAGCTCTTTATTAGCAATAACTAGCTCAGCAGCTCTGTCTGCTTTCTCTCCACTTTGAAAGGCAAGCTCTTTATTAGCAATAACTAGCTCAGCAGCGCGATCTGCCTTCTCTCCGCTTTGAAAGGCAAGCTCTTTATTAGCAATAACTAACTCAGCAGCACGATCCGCTTTCTCTCCGCTTTGAAAAGCAAGCTCTTTATTAGCAACAATTAGCTCAGCTGTCCTGTCTGTTTTCTCTCCGCTTTGGAAGGCAAGCTCCTTATTAGCGATAACTAACTCAGCAGCGCGATCCGCTTTCTCACTGCTTTGAAAAGCAAGTTCCTTATTAGCGACAATTAACTCAGCTGCGCGATCTGCTTTCTCTCCGCTTTGAAAAGCAAGTTCCTTATTAGCAATGATTAATTCAGCTGCCAGGTTGCCTTTTCCCTCGTTTTGCAAGGCAAGTTCTTTGTTAGCAATAATTAACTCTATTATCCGTTTCTCTTTTTCTTTATTTTCTTTAAGGCTCATTTCCAATTGCAATGTTAGCTGTCTATAAAGTTTATTATTCATAGAACATCACCCTTCAGTTTATTTTTTTTAATAAACGATTCAAAGCATTCAAAATTTTTACAGAAAAATTCTTTGTACTCATTTCTTTTAACTGACTTTAATCTTTTATAAACAAATATAAAATTATCTTTTAAAATGAATTTATCATATTGCGTTCTCGTATTAAAGCACCACCTTTTTTAAAACTAAATTCACTATTAAAGAAATTAGTTCAACTTAACCAATTATTTAATTCAAAATATTATTTAGTTTAAATTATTATATTAAAAATAATTCAACATAAATTTATTATAATCCTTCTAATTTTGTAGAAAAAATCAAAAAAATTCAAACTATTGATAAATAGTGGTAGTGTTTGGAAGGCATAAATCTATAGCATCTATCCTATTATCTACAATTAGGGGGTTGTGTAGTAACGGGACAGAAATTCAAGTTTAACTCATCACAACTAGCATCACCTTCGGTAAAACAGTTCTTTGCATCAGCTTCATTTTCTAATTCGTGGAATATCTCATATACTGTATTTTTCAAATCATCAATATCCTTATATTTCACAAAAATTATGTAATCATCATCCGTGGCGGAAGCTTTTTTCATATTATAATAATACTTCAAGTGTCTCTCAATATTTTCTCTGACTTTTTTCTTCCCACGGACAAATTTATTATTATTCTCAACTTTAAGGCTCATAATGATTTGTGCTATTTTTTCATTAGTAGATTTAATAATATTTTCCGAACTATTCCCCTGTTTTTGTATATAACGATATAATGTTGCCTGACTAATTCCAGACATTTTTACTATTTCGCTAATGCTATATTCTTTAGAATTGTATAGTTTTAAGGCTTTTTCAATATTTCTCTCTTTAACTTTAGGTCTACCACCTTTTCGTCCTCTTGCTCTCGCACTTTCTAGACCTTCTTTTGTCCTTTGCACTATAAGATCCCTCTCAAATTGGCTAAATGCTTCAAAAACTGTAAGCATTAAGTTTCCTTGTGGCGTATTTGTATCAAAATTCTCTTTAATACTTATTAATATTATTCCCTTGCTCTTGAAATAGTCTACGAGGTCCATCAAATCCCGTGTACTTCTTCCCAATCGAGAAAAACTTTCTACAATAATGGTATCACCTGCTCTTACCTTATTTTTTAAGCGCATTAGTTCAGGTCTGTTTGTTTTTGTACCCGACATTCTTTCTGTCAATATCTCAATACAATTATATTGGCCAAGTATATCTAATTGCCGGTTTAAATCTTGTTGAACTGTACTTACCCTTGCGTACCCATAGTTATAATTTTTACCCATTGCAGCACCTCCCAATCATATGATAATATTATCATAATGGGTAGTTATTGTTAATATGTTTTTGATAATATTTTTAATAACCATTTTAGTGGGTTTTTCTAAGCTATATTTAACGAATTTATTGATTATTAAATACCGTCGTTTTTGATAGTGGTTAAAAATCCTTGTTACTGGTAAATTTCATTAAATGTAACGGGAATTTTGGTCCCATTACTATACATCCAACATCTTGATGTTGGAGATAAGGATGAAGGTTGTTCCATTTTACATAAAACATTGAAAGAAATTTTACTCCTTCCAAGTAATACACACGCCTATAGGCTATTGAAAGAAACCGTAAACAATGTGGGTTAAAGATATAAGATTACAGACCAACTAGAGCAATGAAACATGATATTCTTTAGCTTTTACCTCATGTCTAACTGTATTTTGTTATTTATTTTATACTCTAATGTAAAAATATGTTTTCATATAAACATCTCATTAAATAATGATATATAATGGTTCGTTTAAAATCAATATATTTGACGAACTGTTTCAAGTTATTTTTATCACCATATAATGCCACTTTGAAGGCTATCAATTCGCGTTCATCTGCGGTATAGCTCTGACAATAAAAAACTAACACCATTCAAGGTGGCGAATATACATATAATTGGTTCACTTTATATTACAATAGTAATACTAAAACATGTATAAAAATGTAACAAAAGGACATGCTATGAATATGGTATATATTTTATGAAATGTATTAAATAGAAACATAAAACTAAAATTTAATGGGGTTGAAAAATGGATAACTATAAATCTAATAGCACACCACGTAGAAAAAGAGCATATGTAAGTTTAACTGGTACAACAACCATTCATTTAAGAAATCCATATATAATTGCATGCTGGTCCGCCGCCTTTCCAGGACTAGGACATCTCCTTTTATCAAAATATTTAAGGGGGTTTCTTTTATTTTTATGGGAAGTATTTATAAATTATAACGCACACATTAACCTTGCAATTTTATATTCCCTAACAGGTAAAATTCAAATGGCAAAAAATATAATTGATATTAATTATGCACTACTTTATATTCCAACATTTATCTTTGCAATTTATGATAGTTATGAAACTACAGTTGATTTAAATAATAATTTTATTTTGGCAGCAAGAGAGGATGCAGTAATTGTACCTTTTCACGTAGGCGCATTAGAAATTAATTTTTTAGATAAGAAAACCCCGTGGGTCGCGGCTGCATGGTCATTAATAAGCCCTGGAGCAGGACAATTATATATCCATCGAATTGTAGTAGCGGCTTTTGTACTTATTTGGGTGATAATTGTTACGTATTGTTCCAAAATACTCCCAGCAATTCAGTTTTCATTAATGGGTCAATTTGCTATGGCTAAATCTGTTGTTAATTGGCAGTGGTTATTAAATATTCCTTCTATTTATATGTATGCAATGTATGATGCCTATACAAATTGCGTAGAAGGTAACAATTTATATGATTGGGAGCAATCTAAATTCCTTAAAACAAATTATCAAAGTAAAAATTTTCATATGCCAGATAAAGAGAGAGGAAATAAAGGTGATAACATGTATATAATATCTACATTTGATTATTCAGTTAATGTGGAATTAGCACTTACTTCGTTAGAAATGAAAGGTGTAGAAAAAGAAAACATTTTTGTTGTTCCAGTAGACAAATCAAATGAAAAAATAAATCTTATTGATTCTATCCATCATTCTGATAGCGTAAGTTTAATTGATTTGGCAGCAGTCCTAGGTGGAGTCTTTATGCTTTTCGGCAGTATTTATGGTTTTGTTCTAAAATGGGGTCCTGTATGGTGGGGACTAATTGGCCTGGCCTTTGGCTTTGGTGTAGGTTTTGCTATAAAGTTTATTGCTTTAAAAAAGTATTTAAATAGAAAGAAAAGTAAGAAAGAACCAGAGGTCGTTATTATAATTAATTGTAAGGATACCCTTGCTGAAATGGTGACAAAAACACTTTGGTCAAATCATGCACTTGGTGTTAGTACATCAGATCATATTAATCTATAACTTAATATAATTGATATAACTTATTATTGATTATTCATTAGAAAAAAGAAAGCACAAACAGATTATTAATAAAGAGTAAAAGCTAATGAAAATATTATATAACAGTATAAAGTCAAATAAATTAAGCCATAATAATGTATAGTATAAAAATTGAAGATTTAAATTTTTTTCTTATAAGAACTAAAATTTTTTATTAAATATAAGGACTGAGTTAATATATATATTATTTATTTTAATATTATAAATTTTAAAAAGAAAGAAGGGTTTAAATGACGACCGAAGCAAGGATACAATTAACTTCAACAGAATTAGGTACATTATGGATGACTTATCAATCAACTTCAGCACAATTAACAATATTTAATTTAATTAAAGAAAAAACTATTGAGAAAGAGGCTCAAAACATAATAAATTCCTTTATTACTGAATTACAAATTGTGAAAAATGAAGTTATAAAGGTATTTAATAATAAACAAGCAATTATTCCAATAGGTTTTGATGATCGCGATGTGATAAAAGACTCACCTGCACTATTTGATGATATTTTTAATATAATGTTTCTTCGCCAGATGATGAAATTAAATTATACTACTTATCCTGCATTTTCAACTATGTCGTTTATGAAGGAAGTTCAAGATATATTCAAGCTTACTTACGATATTACTAACAAATATTATGTTATTACAACAAACTATCTATTGGGCAAAGGTGCTTTGGCAAGGCCACCATATGTAACTATGCCAAGAAAAGTAGAATTTGTTGAAGAGAAAAGCTATATGAGTGGACATAATCCTTTTACTGATAAACGCGCATTAAATACAGTTGAGGTTGGTTTTCTTAACGAGGGTAGTGAAGATAACATTTTCGGTATGCAACTTATGACAGGATTTGCACAAGTTGCAACAGAAGGGGAAGTAAAACAATACTTCCTAGAAGGTAAAGAATTATCTAAAAAAATTGTTACCATATTAGGTGGTCTGTTATTACAAAGTGATATTCAGCCTCCAAGTACGTGGGCAGGTAAAGCTACCGATTCAACAACGCCACCCTTCTCAGACAAAATTATGATGTATATAACTAGTTTGATATCCAGCTCCGCATTAAGTTTCACTGCTTTAGGTACATCGTTTAGTTTGAGAAGTGATCTACATACTAAACTTGCGCTTATTTCAAAGGATATATTTGATTATTCAAAAAAGGGTGGAAAGCTTATGATTGTACATAAATGGATGGAGGAGCCACCTCAAATGGAAGATAGAAATCTGCTTACAAAATAAAATTAATTCAAACCACTGAAAAAGTAAATTTAATAATAGCAATAAGACCTCAAATGGGAAGCCCATTTGAGGTCTTAAATTTTTATATAATTTTTAATGAAAAAGTAGTTTTCAAAAAAGATTTTTTATTATATAAGTATGGTGCAGCCAATAAAATCTACAAAAACCACGTTAAGGAATATAGTTCCAAAACTATTACCAAAAACAAAGTATCAAAACAACTCTAATATAGTACCTATATACCCATTATGAAAATATTAGTAAAGTGATAAAACCTATGTTTTAATACTTGTAATATATGCTATGTAGAGGATGAAGGGAGTTATATAACATAAACTAATATTGAGTATTAAAAGTATATTTTCATCCAATTATCCTAATGATAAAAGTAAAATAAAAAACAGAGAATGTGAGGATTAGGAAAAAATGAAAAATACAAAAATTTCTTTAATATTAATATTAACTATTATATCTATGTTGGTATTTACTGGATGCAATAGCTCTACAAATACACCGTTAGTGATGTCACCGATTATAGAAACAATTTATTTAAATAATCTACAAGAACTAGTTATTGATAAGACAATAACACAGAGACAATCAGATAAAGTGCTTGAAGAAGTAAAAACAAATATGTTAGAAAGTAAAGGTTGTTATTATGGGTTATTAGCATTAGTAAGAGATGGTGTAATTAAACAAGGACAATCTGATAAAATAAACCATAAAATCATGCTAGCTATGAAGGCATATAAACATTATAAGTGATTATATAATTAGCAAGGCATTACACTAATTCTACGGTTTACTTTCAATAAAAGTCATATACTACATAGTTGTAAGAAGGATATCTCTATATTTTCTCTGTGATTTTGGCAAATGCTTAGTTGTCATATAAATATACGTTTAATTAGTTCATATAGAGTATACTCTATCCGAACTGTTTTATATATTACAATCCTACTTGTTTACAGATAAGTTCACGTTTTGTGCAAATTTAATGTTATGCAATTTCAAACCTAGTAATATAGGCATAGTTCGTGTTTTTACTACAAACACGAACTTTTATAAATCAATAAAAATAATATATCTCTCCTTTTCGTAGGAATAGATAAAAACATAAAAAATATAAGCTTATCGAACAAATTGCTATTTTTTCGATAAGCTTTTACAGATTTCTTCTTGAAGATTATCTAGATCTACTTTTCTAGATTTTAAATAATATGTTATTACCCCTGTTATAACAAATATAAGTAAACATAATAATATAATACTTGATCCCAACATCAAATTTAGAAATTTTAATATTTCTATTTCCTGCATATGCGTTCATCTCCTAAATAATACTTATTTGAAAGTATATCTAGTAAAATACTATTTACTCATATTTCTAAACATATTATAGTTGAACTATATGTATTGGTTATATTTTTATAAGTATATTTTAATACTTTGTGTGATTATTTTGAAGACGATCATTAACCCATTAGTCATAAAATTTTAAACAGACATACTCATATCCATATAATTTAATAAAATGAAGAATCATATTTTTCCCCAGATTTGCGACAACCAACTCTTTTATAAAAAAACTGATTTCTTGATAATTCTCAGCTACTTCTTTACGTTTATTAAAAAACATATCAGCAGTAATTTTTCCTATCGGAGTTTTATTTTCATAAAAATAAAATTCTGTGTTATCAAAGCTTGGATCAATTAATCTATGATCTTTACACTCATTAGATATTAAATTCTTATCATATAAAAAATCACTAATATAAACATTAGAAAGAATGGGTTCTATGATAACTTTATCTTTTATAGTTTTGGGTATAAAATCTTTTTTTATTGTTTGATTACATTTCTTGCAACTAGGGAGATAATTATCGAAACAATATGCCAAATATGGATATTTACTGCTTGGTAGGTAGTAATCTATGTCCATTTCTTGAACCAACAAATATAAATGTCATATTATAGAGCAGCAATGATAAGATTCATTGCAAAAAGGAGAGATGTAATTTGGACACAATAAGCTTGCAAATTCAAAGAAAAATTGCTGGAACAGTGAATACAAATACTAATGTAATATTTGATACTGTAGTTAACAGTTATGGAGCAGTAGTTTATAACTCAGTAACTGGCGAGATAGTAATAAACAAAGCAGGAAGGTATTTTATCAACTGGTGGGTAGCAACTCAATCATCTTTAGGCGCAAATAATGTAGTTTTTTCAATCCAATCATCTCAAGGAGATAATTTAATAGGAAATTCACCTCTTAAACAGAATGAGGTTGTTGGTTTTGCTATTATACAAGTTGATTCTGCTCCAATAGCATTAAGATTAATCAATAAAACTGTTGGAAGTGTGTTTTATTCTTCTTTGGTACCAATTAAAGCAAATTTAGTGTTAGGTGAGATACCAGAAGATACAGGAGCAACAGGTATTACGGGATCAACTGGAATTACTGGTGTAACTGGAGATACTGGATTAACTGGAACTACTGGTGCAACAGGAACTACTGGAGCAACAGGTATTACAGGATCAACTGGAATTACTGGTGTAACCGGAGATACAGGAGCAACTGGTATTACAGGATTAACTGGAATTACTGGTGTAACTGGAGATACTGGAGCCACTGGTATTACAGGATTAACAGGAACTACTGGTGTAACTGGAGATACTGGAGCAACTGGTATTACAGGATTAACTGGAACTACTGGTGTAACTGGAGATACAGGAGCAACAGGTATTACGGGATCAACTGGAATTACTGGTGTAACTGGAGATACTGGATTAACTGGAACTACTGGTGCAACAGGAACTACTGGAGCAACAGGTATTACAGGATCAACTGGAATTACTGGTGTAACTGGAGATACTGGATTAACTGGAACTACTGGTGCAACAGGAACTACTGGAGCAACAGGTATTACAGGATTAACAGGAACTACTGGTGTAACTGGAGATACTGGATTAACTGGAACTACTGGTGCAACAGGAACTACTGGAGCAACAGGTATTACGGGATCAACTGGAATTACTGGTGTAACTGGAGATACTGGATTAACTGGAACTACTGGTGCAACAGGAACTACTGGAGCAACAGGTATTACAGGATCAACTGGAATTACTGGTGTAACTGGAGATACTGGATCAACTGGTATTACAGGATTAACTGGAACTACTGGTGTAACTGGAGATACAGGAGCAACTGGTATTACAGGATTAACTGGAATTACTGGTGTAACTGGAATTACTGGTGTAACTGGAGATACTGGAGCCACTGGTATTACAGGATTAACAGGAACTACTGGTGTAACTGGAGATACAGGAGCAACAGGTATTACGGGATCAACTGGAATTACTGGTGTAACCGGAGATACAGGAGCAACTGGTATTACAGGATTAACTGGAATTACTGGTGTAACCGGAGATACTGGAGCCACTGGTATTACAGGATTAACAGGAACTACTGGTGTAACTGGAGATACTGGATTAACTGGAACTACTGGTGCAACAGGAACTACTGGAGCAACAGGTATTACGGGATCAACTGGAATTACTGGTGTAACTGGAGATACTGGATTAACTGGAACTACTGGTGCAACAGGAACTACTGGAGCAACAGGTATTACAGGATCAACTGGAATTACTGGTGTAACTGGAGATACTGGATTAACTGGAACTACTGGTGCAACAGGAACTACTGGAGCAACAGGTATTACAGGATCAACTGGAATTACTGGTGTAACCGGAGATACTGGAGCCACTGGTATTACAGGATTAACTGGAACTACTGGATTAACTGGAACTACTGGTGCAACAGGAACTACTGGAGCAACAGGTATTACAGGATCACCTGGAATTACTGGTGTAACCGGAGATACTGGATCAACTGGTATTACAGGATTAACTGGAATTACTGGTGTAACTGGAGATACTGGAGCCACTGGTATTACAGGATTAACAGGAACTACTGGTGTAACTGGAGATACTGGAGCCACTGGTATTACAGGATTAACAGGAACTACTGGTGTAACTGGAGATACAGGAGCAACAGGTATTACGGGATCAACTGGAATTACTGGTGTAACTGGAATTACTGGTGTAACTGGAGATACTGGATTAACTGGAACTACTGGTGCAACAGGAACTACTGGAGCAACAGGTATTACAGGATCAACTGGAATTACTGGTGTAACTGGAGATACTGGAGCAACTGGTATTACAGGATTAACTGGAATTACTGGTGTAACCGGAGATACAGGAGCAACTGGTATTACAGGATTAACTGGAACTACTGGTGTAACCGGAGATACAGGAGCAACTGGTATTACGGGATCAACTGGAATTACTGGTGTAACTGGAGATACTGGAGCAACTGGTATTACGGGATCAACTGGAATTACTGGTGTAACTGGAGACACTGGATTAACTGGAACTACTGGAGCAACAGGTATTACAGGATCACCTGGAATTACTGGTGTAACCGGAGATACAGGAGCAACTGGTATTACAGGATTAACTGGAACTACTGGTGTAACTGGAGATACAGGAGCAACTGGTATTACGGGATCAACTGGAATTACTGGTGTAACTGGAGATACTGGATCAACTGGAATTACTGGCGTAACCGGAGATACAGGAGCAACTGGTATTACAGGATTAACTGGAACTACTGGTGTAACTGGAGATACAGGAGCAACTGGTATTACAGGATTAACTGGAACTACTGGTGTAACTGGAGATACAGGAGCAACAGGTATTACAGGATCAACTGGAGCTCAAGGAGCAACAGGTGACACCGGAGCAACTGGAGCAACTGGAACGATTGAACCCAATCCATTTGAAATATATGTTCAAGCAGGAGCAGTTGGGGGGAATGGCACACAGGCTAGTCCATTTGGAACGATACAAGAAGGTGTAACAGCTGTATCTGCAACAGGGATTGTTCATGTACTAGGTGGAACGTATCCAATTACTTCGACGATATCAATTAGTGAAGCAGATGTAACATTAAGAGGATATCCTGATACACTAGTAGAATTACAAGCTGCCGTAATTGCCTTTCTTGTTACTGGAAGTGGTGTAACGATGGATGGATTAACGATTACAAGCGATAATCCTTATGCTGTTGAGTTTATTCAACTTGCAGGAACGAATCATAAACTTGCTAATAATGTTATTTATGGACCACCCCAAGCAGGTCCATCAACAGGATGGGTGGTTAATCGTGGATTTGTAACGCAATCCGATATAGTGAATCTAATAGTCCAAGATAATATTTTTTATTCACTTAGACAACCTGCTTATTTAAATCCAAATTCGACAGGTTATATCGTCAATAATGTAGTTTATAATACTCGTGGATATGTCGTTGATCAGGCTATATTTGTCTTTTCAAATAATTCGTGGGGCATCCCACTAAATGCGGTTGATATTGCATTGCTAATTGGTACAATATCAGGTGCACCGTATGATCCTTTGACAAATTTAGCTGAATATAATAGCACCGCTAATATTAGTGACCAAAGGTAGACAAAAGTATTGGATATTATGCATTAGTATAAGTATTAAAAGTCACAAGTAACTTCATGGTTATGAATACAAAATTTCAGATATTGAAAAAGGGCAACTCTCCATAAAAATTAAACTTCTATGGAGAGTTGCTTATTTGTTACATTACAAACATCATATATAATATAAATAGTATTTTGATATTGTACTTTATAAACGCTATCATGTAACCTAATACATACTCAAACTTATATATTTATTATCAATGATTACAACTACATTATACGAGTTCGTTAAAATCACAAATACGAACTTTGGCTATATAACTAGCTTCCATGACCTCACTATAAAATAAACGAACTTTAAGTTGATATAACACGAACTTTTGACGCTTTTTCATTCATTTTGTCATTATTATTCTGACTCTTGGATAAGGCAATAGTAGTATTTTTGAATAAATATTTTATGTCATACTTGTAAATAATTCGTACCATCATAACTATCTTTTCACCTAAAGTTTTGGAATGATTATATAAGATCAAATAAGAAATACTAACCCAATAGATTTTTATTTTATTCTATTTTTTTATAAAATAAAAATCTACCAAATAGTAGTCCTTCCGTGATTCCGTAAATAATAGCACTAATCAAATGACTATAGTCAGCACTCATTCTCCCTGAAGGAATTAGTTTACCATCATAAAACACAGAAAATATAAATTCTAAAGCTATAAACATCAATAAAGCAACACCAATACATTTAATAATTAAATGTTGTGCTCCTAGCTTTCTAAATGCTTGATATAATATAATAGCAATAAATCCACCGACTACAGGGCTTACAACTATGCCCATAGTAAATGAAGGTGTTTTTTGTGTAACAAGCATACTAGATAGATGATAAATACTATATCTAGCATAGCCTAAACGCACAAATATTAGACTAATTATCTCACTTGGTATTGTAGCAATCGCTCCAATTACCGCTGCAATTAAATTTTTATCAGTTTTCAAAATATCAACTCTTCTCTAAAAAATATTTTTGGTTTTATTATTCCTACTTTAATAAACATCTATGCCTAAATTTTTTGTAACTTATTATTCAGTTTTTAGAGCCCGTTTTGGTAAGTTAGTATTTCATAATATTCTTATATGTAAACACAAGTAAACCCATATATATCATTAGATATGGGTTTACTTGATTAAGTGTGTATTGATATTCTTTAAAAATTTCGTTACTACTCAGCCATTGTAATTCAATAAAATCCTTTTATTGGCAAAAAAGGTTTCTGCTATCTAACGTCGAATATAAACATCAGAGAGATTAATAATATGATTTGACTGGTGGTGAATATTTTGGACGAGATAAAAATTATTGAAAATTATAATGCTGGAGTATCAGAAATTGTTTCCTTAATTAAGGAAACAAATAGAGAATTAACAAATCATATCAATAGCCTAACTCTAGAAATAAAAGCTCTCAGGGAAGAGAACGTCAGATTGCTTGCACGAAATATTCAATTAGAAACCATGCAAAACAAAAATAGTAATAACAGCAGCAAACCACCATCAACAGATAATAATAAAAAACCCTTAAACAGCCGTAAAAAGACCGGTAGGTCCTCGGGAGGGCAATCATGATGGTAGTACTCTTTTAAAAATTGAAAATCCTGATAATATTATAGATATAAAAAAAGAAACTTGTAATTGCGGATGCAATTTGTCTGATATTGAAGGCAAAATTAAAACTAGGCAGGTATTTGATTTACCACAGATATTTATAAATGTTACTGAGTATAGAACCCACGAAGTGGTATGCCCAGACTGTAAACAAGTTCATAAAACCGAATTCCCTGTAACAATAAGTCAGCCTGTACAGTATGGTGACAATCTTCAGGCTTTAATGGTATATCTTTCAAACTATCAACTAGTGCCGCTTGCTAGAACAACTGAAATTATTAAAACCCTTACGGGTAAAAATATTAGCCAAGGTACTGTAGTGAATGCGAATAACCGTATTTATGATAGTCTTGAAATATTTGAAGATGCTATTAAGAATAAACTTAAAAATGCAGAAGTCCTTCATGTGGATGAATCAGGACTACGTCTAAAAGGTAAAATAAATTGGGTCCATGTCGCATCCACAAGTCATGTTACGCATTATGCTATACATAAAAAAAGAGGCGCTATTGCTACTAATGAGATAGGGATACTTCCATATTTTGAGGGAACCATGGTTCATGATCATTGGAAACCGTATTATACATTCACAAACTGTACTCATGCTGAATGTAACGCTCATAATATGAGAATTTTAAAAGGCATAAGTGAAAGCTTTGGCCATATATGGGCAGTTGATATGGGAAGCCTTTTAGTTGATATAAAAAGAGAAGTTGACTCTCTTAAATCTAAAGGACTAACTTCTATGGCAGAAATCAATATCAAAGCTTATGATGAAAAGTACAAAACTATCATAGCTCAAGGCAAAATAGAGGATGCAGAAAAAAGTTTTGTTATATTATCAACGAAAACAGGAAAGCCTGTAAAAAGCGATGCCTTGAAACTTTTACGAAAGCTAGAGGATTATGATGTGGAAACACTTTCGTTTATGTATGACTTCAACATCCCCTTCGATAATAATCTTGCGGAGCGAGATATTAGAATGGTAAAGCTCAGACAAAAGATATCTGGCTGCTTTAGAAGTGATAATGGCGGTAGCCTGTTCTGTAGAATAAGAAGCTATATTTCTACCTGCAATAAAAATGGGCTAGATATAATGGAATCATTGAAGAATGCCATAAAAGGTGTACCATTCATACCTGAAAGACTATAGCTTTATTAAATTTTATATTAGGGAACGCCTTTCGGCTTCCTTTAATTTATAATACCCTTTTTTAGACATGAGTTGACTTCGAATATGGTTTTATATTATCACAGGCATTCCTTATTAGGAATGCCTGAGTAGTAACTAGAATACATTTCCTTTTGGTTTGTAAGTGTTATAAAGTTGAGTTCTTGGGGTATAGTAAAAACTATATGAAAATACCCTACGGGTAATAAATCTTCTTTTCTTTTTTCAAGCCACCTTTCTTTGGC
>Ga0209125_1001649_pt1 | contig 19868 bp, 14 predicted proteins | sample BarGraIncub1131A_FD_184503 | JGI IMG/M metagenome (GOLD analysis project Ga0209125, IMG submission 184503) | Arctic peat soil microbial communities from Barrow, Alaska - Barrow Graham LP Incubations 11-31A (SPAdes) (version 2) | ecosystem: Environmental > Terrestrial > Soil > Wetlands > Peat...
CCGTTTTGACCTTTTTGTCCCAGTCTGTTTCAGGGCTGCAATTGTCCTTTAATAGCCTGGGACAAAAGCTCTCGTCCCACCTGGAACAGGGCGGGATGATTCTTCTAATTTATCGCGGGACGTAACACCTGGTGGTGTAACCACGCAACGGGTCAGACTCCCGCCAGACCGGGACGGCCAGCCAGAGAACCGCATGAAGCACAAGCATTAAGGTGGCAAAGAGGAGTGAGGTTTTCAGTAAAGGCGAAACGGGGCGGCGGCCCGCCCCGCTCCCCTCTAGCTTTTCTTGAGTGTTGATTCCAGTTTCCGATGGCACTGCTAGTACTCCTTCCGCCTGCGAGCAAAGATACCAACACCAGCCAGCATAGCGGGGACGAGCCACCAGCCTTCCATTACCGGAACACTGGTGCCTTGTGTGACAGCAATCGAAAAAGGAGACAACTGGTTGGTTGCTACTCCATCTGTAACAGCAATAACGATGTTGTTGTAGGTTCCAACATCACTGACTTTAGGCATTCCACTGAGTGCCCCGGTGCCAGAATCGAAAAAAGCCCAGGCAGGTTTATTTTGAATACTGAAGGTAAGTCTATCCCCATCAGGGTCGCTGGCAGCAGGAATAAAAGAATATCCGGAAGCAGTTGAGATCGTGGCTGGAGATCCAGTTATTACAGGCATCCGATTAGCTATATATGGCACAGAAAAGCTCTTAGAAATCCCTCCGAAAGCCACGCTATAGTCCCCAGCAGGTAACAAACCTAGATCATATTGATGCTGAATATTACTACTTCCCGGGGAAATAGGGTCAGTCAGACAAATTGCATAGCGCGGGCAATATTGATATGCAGGAAATATTAACGGACTGGGGACAACGAAGTTGTTGCCATTTCTTGCAACCGCATCCCAACCTAAATAGCCCCCAACCAGCATATCGTAACTTACACTAACAAAAGTTTCCCTGCCAACAGTTGAGACATTAACATCATTAGCAAATGAGGGCGAATACAAACATATAATGCTTAACAATTCTACGGCTAACACCTTAAAAATTTTAGATTTCATGCATCCTCCTTAAAATTTATTCTTTTCGTCTACGAGCAAAGATGCCGACACCAGCCAACATCCCCGGCAGAAGCCACCAGCCTTCCATGACCGGAACTGGAGTGCCGCCTCCCCCTGTCCCACCGCCCGGTGCTGTGACCATAAGGTCGAATGCAGGTAAGGAAGTAGTTGCTGTTCCGTCGCTGACCGATATTACAATGTTGTTGTACGTCCCGGCAGCGGGGATGCCGCTCAGGGTGCCGGTAGCTGTGTTGAAAAAGGCCCCTGATGGTATGTAGCTGATGCTAAAGGTGAGCGGGTTGCCATCCTGATCGCTGGCGGAGGGGGTAAAGCTGTAATAGGTTCCTGCAATGTCAGTCGTACCAGGCGTGCCAGAGATGGTTGGTGCGTGGTTCGCGGCGGCAGTAATGGTGATTGAGAAAGCTGGGAGCGATGTGGTAAGGCTCCCGTCACTGACGCTGATCTGGATATTGCTGAATGTTCCTGCCACTGTCGTACCGGTCAATGCTCCGGTGTTGCTGTTAAAACTGGCCCAGGAGGGTTTATTGTTGATGCTATAGGTGAGGGTATTGCCGTCCGCATCACTGCCGGACGGGGTGAAGTTGTAGGCTGTCCCTGTACTAGTGCTGGTCGTCGGACTTCCCGAAATGCTCGGGGCTTGGTTTGCGGCAGTAACCGTGATAGAGAATGCCGGAAGCGATGCCGAGCCGCTAGCGTTGGTGACGGTTATCTGAATGTTGCTGTAGGTACCAACAGTCGTAGGAGTTCCACTTAGAGCACCAGTTGTGGTGTTGAAATTAAGTCCTGGCGGGATACTTCCTGTGATATTGAAACTGGTAGCATTGGTGGCAGTGGGGGTGAAGCTGAAGGCATTGCCCACGGTGATAGATGTTATCGGAACGCTGCTGATGGTCGGAAGGTCCAGTCCGGAATATCCCTTGAAAACACCGCCACCCGATGTTCCTGCATATATGGTCTTGGGGCTAGCCGGGTCAATGGCTAGAGAGAGAATTTCTGTGTTGGTCAGACCGCTATTGATCACACTCCAGGAACCGCCTCCATTGATAGACTTGTACACACCTCCATTTGTTCCGGCATAAACCGTCTGGGAGTTTGTCGGATCAATGGCTAGAGACATGACATTTGTGTAGGCCAGACCGATATTGGCCACACTCCAGGAGCTACCGCCGTTGGTGGACTTGTACACGCCGTTGCCGTTCCCAGTCCCTGCATAGATGGTCTGTGGGCTGGTCGGGTCGAAGGCTAGGGAGTTAACAGATGCGCCGGTCAGGCCGCTGTTAACCGCGATCCAGGTATCGCCGCCGTTGGTGGACTTGTGCAAGCAAAAATCTGTCCCGGCATACATTGTCTGGGGGGTGGCTGGGTCTATAACTAGGGAGTCGATATACCCGTCGGTCAGGCCGCTGTTAATCGCACTCCAGGAACTACCACCGTTAGTAGATTTGAACAAACCTCTGCCAAGTGTCCCCGCATATACAGTCTGTGTGCTCGTCGGGTCGATGACAAGGACGTAGACACTCATTTCAGCCAGACCGTTGACCGCGCTCCAGGAGCTGCCGCCATTGGTAGATTTGTACACACCGCCATTTGTCCCGGCATAGAGTGTCTGGGGCCTTTCCGGGTCAATAGCCAAAGAACTGACATAGTTGTAGGGGGAGGCAGTCCGTTGTTGATCGCACTCCATGTACCGCCGCCGTTGGTAGATTTGTACACCCCACCAGCCCCCCCGGCATAGACCGTCTGGGGGCTGGCCGGGTCTATGGCCAGTGACTTAACAACTGAGGTGATCAATCCATTGTTGACCTCGCTCCAGGAGCCACCTCTATTGGTAGACTTGCACACGCCGCCATTTGTGACGGCATAGACCGTCTGGGGGCTTGTCAGATCAATGGCTAGAGACATGACATTTGTGTAGGCCAGACCGATATTGGCCACACTCCAGGAGCTACCGCCGTCGGTAGACTTATACACACCGCCGTTATCTGTCCCTACATAGACCACCTTAGGGCTGGTCGGATCAATGGACAGAGACATGATATTGGTGTTTGCCAGACCGATATTGGCCACAATCCAGGAGCTACCGCCGTCGGTAGACTTATACACACCGCCACCCCATGTCCCTGCATAGACGGTCTGGGGGCTGGTTGGGTCAATGGCCACGGAACGGATTACTCCGATGCTTACCGTGCTCCAAGACTCGCCGCCGTTGGAGGACTTGTACAAACCGTTATCTGTCCCAGCATAGACGAACTGTGGGCTGGCTGAATCTATGGCCAAGGAGTAAACAGAGGTGTCTATTGCAGGGGTGGTCAGGCCGCTATTGGCCACACTCCAGGAACCGCCGCCGTTTGTAGATTTATACACGCCGGTTATAGCCGTCCCAGCATATAAAGTCTGGGGGGTGGCCGGGTCTATGGCTAGGGAGTAGACCGACTGGGGAGGAAGTCCACTGTTGACCGCACTCCAAGACCCGCCGCCGTTGGTGGACTTATACACGCCGTTGCCTGTCCCTGCATAGACGGTCTGGGGGCTGGTGGGGTCTATGGCCAGGGAGCGGACACCATAATTACCGATCAAGCCGGCCGCATTCCAGGAATCACCACCGCTGGTAGACTTGAACACGCCGAAGGCTGTTCCGACATATACAGTCTGGGAACTGGCGGGGTCTATTGCTAGAGCTAATATGCCCCACCCTGTTGGGCCGCTAGACTGCTGCCAAGTGGTGGTTGCCATAACCGGCACAAACATCAGGGACAGCGAAAGCGCCAATACTGCTCCACAGAGCCATTTCATCTTTTTCAATATTCCACCCTCCGAGGGGGTCATCACATAAGAGAAAAGTTAAAAACAAGCAATTTATGAGCCGTCTAATTGAACAATTTTTGGCGCATTAAAACTGTGATAATCTAGCAGTTTGAGCGGGAGGCATCTGCAAACCCCTCAGAGAGTGCTAGGAATCCGGTTGTTTGGCGTGAAGGTCCATTTTAACCTGGCCATTCAACGGGGCCGTCTTGACTTATCGAACAGCGAGACTCCCCCCAGACCCCCGACAGGACTTATATAATCCCGCAAACGCTAAGGAGGCGTGCATGCTCTACCCATTTGCTGGGGAGCAGGAGGAAGCGAGAGGCGTCAGCCTACAATCGAGAACAGTTGACAATGGTGACATACCATCTGCAAACGGATCGTGTGTTCATGGCGTGAACGCTAAACCCTGACCTATTAGGTATGGACTGCCGCGATGCAGGAGGGGTGCGGGAGAGCGGGGAGGGGTAAATCACTGATTAAATGTTGAAGCACAGGCCTGCGGTGTGGTAGTCTGCGCCCAGTTGTAACGATTTTTGTTACGATGCCGCGCTAATTGGTGAAAAGTACGCCAGAGAAAAGCTCGCAGTTTCAGATGGTTGGCTCTTTATTGGCTAGTTCCGTAAAATGTCGCGGTTCATGGAGTAGGGAATCCGGGGGCAACCCTGAGGCAGTAGCAGATTGGCAGGGGCGAATGATTATTCGCCCCTGGTTTAATTCGGGGTCATAGTGGTTTCAGGCAGGGCGGGTTATTCGTCCTTGCCTGGAACCACTATGACCCCGTTCCAGTTTCAATGAAGACAGCGCTATTCCCGCCGCAATGGCGTCGGGAATAGCGCTGTCGTTTGTTAAAAGTTGGTTACCTGAAAACTGCTGTCTCGTAAAGATTGCAGCTAGCGACACCCGTCCGGCAGGGTTCGGTCTGTAGCCGCAGCATTTAGATGAGACCGTGAGCAACCATGGCGTTGGCGACCTTGATGAAGCCGCAGATGTTGGCGCCGATCACGTAATTGCCGGGAGCGCCGTACTCTTCGGCCGTCTCAAAGCAGTTGCGATGGATGTTGATCATGATGTCTTCCAGCTTCTTCTCGGTGAAGGCGAAGCTCCATGAGTCGCGGCCGGCATTCTGCTGCATTTCCAGAGCGGAGGTGGCGACGCCGCCGGCATTGGCTGCCTTGCCCGGGCCGTAAGCGATCTTGGCTTTGAGAAACACCTTGACGCCTTCGGGGGTGGTCGGCATGTTGGCGCCTTCCCCTACGGCGATGCAGCCGTTCTTGACCAGGGTCGTAGCGTCCTTGCCGTTTATCTCGTTCTGGGTCGCCGAAGGCATGGCGACCTGGCAGGGAATATCCCAGATGTTGCCACCGGCGAGGTATTTTGCGTGCTTGTGCGTCTTGGTGTAGTCCGAGATACGGCGGCGCTCTACTTCCTTGATCTGCTTGATCAGATCGAGATCCAGGCCTTCCTCGTCATAGATTACGCCGTTGGAATCGGAGCATGCCACGCACTTGCCGCCCAGCTGGTGAATCTTCTCGATGGTGTAGATGGCGACATTGCCGGATCCGGAAACCAGGCAGGTCTTGCCATCAAAGGAATCCTTGCGGGCCTTGAGCATCTCGTTGACGAAGAAGGTGGCGCCGTAGCCGGTGGCCTCGGTCCGGACCAGTGAGCCGCCCCAGGTGAGCCCTTTCCCGGTCAGTACGCCCGGCTCGTAACGGTTGGTGATGCGTTTATACTGGCCGAACATGTAGCCGATCTCGCGACCGCCTACGCCGATGTCGCCGGCCGGTACGTCGGTGTGCTCGCCCAGGTGCCGGTGCAGTTCGGTCATGAAACTTTGGCAAAAACGCATGACTTCGTCGTCAGATCTGCCTTTCGGATCAAAATCGGAACCGCCTTTGCCGCCGCCGATCGGCATGCCGGTCAGGGAGTTTTTGAAGACCTGTTCGAATCCGAGGAACTTGATGATCCCCAGGTAGACGGAGGGATGGAAACGGAGGCCGCCCTTGTAGGGTCCCAGGGAGCTATTGAACTCAACGCGGAAGCCGCGGTTGATCTGGACTTCACCCTTGTCGTCCTGCCAGGGTACCCTGAAGATGATCTGGCGCTCCGGCTCGCAGATGCGCTGAATGATTTTGCGGTCGGCGAACTCCGGGTGCTTGACGAGTACAGGTCCCAGGCACTCGAGAACCTCCAGAACGGCCTGATGAAACTCCGTCTCGCCCTGGTTGCGTTTCAAAACTTCCTGGTAGATACTGTGAATTTTTTCGTTCATCTGTGGCATTTCGGCTCTCCTTTGGTGATTAAAATAATGGCAGGCGAACACCGGAGTGCAACAATTTTGAGCACCCGTTTCCTGTTGCGCACAAACTTTAAGCACGAAATGGGCCGTTTGTATAAATATTGGGCATCGGCGTGCCCGAAAACAGTGCAATCCATGGAACTTTGGGGGTTTTTAATTTGTCGGATGGAGTTTGAAGGCGGTGCACCAATAGTGGCATAGGCAAAACTGAGTTTTGTAGTGACACAGTGCTGAGGTGTATAGTTACACTGGGCTGTTCCGGAATCCTGACAGAGAAGCCCCAAAAGTGGCTATAAAAGATGAGAGATGAGAGATGAGAGATGAGAGATGAGAGATGAGAGATGAGAGCCGGAACGGCGGGGCGTCGCAAGGGCGCTGGGGATGACGCGCAAGTCACCAGGTCCAGTCAGGGTTTCCCCGAACTGGATCTGGTGACATGCGATACAGGTTACCTGAGCAGTAGCGACACGGCATGCAGCATCAGGCCGATCATGCCGCCCACCAGGGTTCCGTTCATCCTGATGAACTGCAGATCCGAGCCGATACTGAGCTCTATCTCGTTGACGAAATCCTCGTTCTTCCACTCTTTTACCGTTTCAGAAATATGCTTTGCAGCCCCGGCCCTCAGATTGTCGGCGTAACTTCTGACCACGGTTTCCAGATGCTCGTTCACCGAGTCGCTTAAATCCTTGCTTCTTGACAAGGTGCTCCCCAGACCAATGACGGCATCTGAGATCTTTTTCTGGATTTTGGAATGCGGCCGATCCAGATCGTCGATCAACCAGGTTTTCAGGTCGCCCAGAAGGCTTTTGGCATACTCGGACAGCGGAGCATTGTTTACCGCCTCCAGTTTTATCCCTTCGATCCTGGCTCTCATGGTCGGATCGTACTTCAATTTGACGATGAAATCGGTTACCGCTTCATCGAATTTATGCCTGAGCTCATGGGAAGGATCTGCGTTAACTGCCTGCAGGTATTCGTTGACCCTTTTCACTATCTTTTCGCCGGCCCCCTTCGAGAACTGGGCACGATTCGGGATGAACTTGCTCAACAGCGGATATTCCGTATCACACCAGTTGTCGATGGAAACGGCTATCTTCGCCTGCGATTCGGGGGCTGCCAGCCACGCAGCGGTGCGTTTCAGTATTTCATCAAGGACTACCTGATGGCGGCTGTCCTTTCTGAGTGTGTCCAGGAGCAGACCGACGGAGGTCGAGAGATCGAATTTTTCGATCCTGCTGTTCATTGCGTCCCGCACTATTTTCTGGACCCGATCATCGTCGATGAAATCCAGGGATTCCGAGATGGCCAGGGCCAGTCCCTTGGCCAATCCGTCGGCGTTTTTCCGTGATGTCAGATAGGCGCTGAGATGCCCGGCCGGATTGAGCTCCTTTAGCTTGGCGACCAATGCCTCGGTAGCCAGGAATTTATCCTGGATGAAATGGGCCAGGTTTTCGGCGATGGTATCTTTCTTGTTGGCGATTATGGCCGTATGGGGAATGGGAATTCCCAAGGGGTGCCTGAATAGTGCCACAACGGCAAACCAGTCCGCCAGCGCGCCGACCATCGCTGCTTCTGCAAAGGCGGCAACCCATTCCCAGTTGCCGCCCTGAGAACGTGCGATGACAAACAGTATGGCAGCGCCCACCAGCAGTCCGCCGGCGATTGACTTGTTTCTAAGCAGCATGATTCGTCTGTCATCCATCATTTACTCCTTGCTTCTTTAGTATTTCACTTGATTCAATTTTGCAGATTTATCGGTCGCAGAATCTGCCGCCCGGATTCTGCCGGACTGGATCGGATGTTCGCGTTTTTCCGGAGCGGGAGAGCAAACACTCTTTTTAGCAGGTTGTGGCAGACAAGGCAATAAAGCTTTAGCGCTTATAAACGCCGAACACGAGGCGGGCGAATAATCTTCATTGCCGGTAGAGACGCCTTGCATGCGTCTCGGAGGCTGGCAATGACAATCGAAGGCTGAGACGCACGCGATGCGTCTCTACAAGACGGCGTTGTGCACCTCAAAATTGCCGGCACTGGCTGATCTGATCTGCGCCGACCTTGCGCCGGTAAAGGAGTAACTGCCGGAAGTTTGCCGGCTGTTAGGGGCGGCTAATGCCTGGCGCGGTGTCTGTCAGACAAGGGCGCAGCAAGCCTCTAACATTCCCGTTAATTGTTGCGATACCAGCCCGCGCTATGGTATGAATAAAAGATTGTCGTAGGGGGAAAACCCCATTTAGGAGATTACCAGATGCAGGAACGATTGCAGAAAATCCTCTCACAGGCAGGCATAGCCTCCCGCCGTGAGTCCGAAACTATCATCCAGGAGGGAAGGGTTGCCGTGAACGGTGCGGTTGTCACCGAACTGGGCACCAAGGCGGACCCGGAGACGGACAGCATCACGGTGGACGGCAAACTGCTCTCCATCGACGAGAAGCGGGTCTACCTCCTCCTGTACAAGCCGGTGGGCTACATGACCACGATGAAGGACCCCGAGGGGCGCCCCATCGTCACGGACCTGCTTACCGGGATCAAGGAGCGGGTCTATCCGATCGGCCGGCTTGACTACAACACCGAGGGGCTGCTCCTTCTCACCAACGACGGGGCGCTGGCAAACATCCTGATGCACCCGAGCCACGAGGTGGACAAGGGGTACCTCGTGCGGGTGAGCGGCCAGGTAACGGAAAACCAGATCAAGAAGCTCTCCGAAGGGGTGAAGCTCGAGGACGGCATGACCGCGCCCGCCAAGGTGCTCCCGTTCAGCGAGAGCGAGCAGAACTCCTGGATCTCCATCACGATCCACGAGGGGCGCTACCGCCAGGTGAGGCGGATGTGCGAGGCGGTGGGGCTGAACGTGGTGCGTCTGAAACGTGCGCGCTACGACTTCCTGGAGATCGACGAGATGAAGCCGGGAGATTACAGGTTCCTGGAGCCCGAGGAAGTAGAGCGGCTGAGGAGAAAGACAGTTCCCTCTTCGGGACGCGGACCCCGCAAAACCGGGGTGATCGCCAAGCGCGGATTTGCAACGCGGCCGGTGAAGGGTCGCTAAGAGGCGGGCAATCCGGCTCTAAAGGCCTGACCATAGAGGACTCAGAGTTTCTCAGAGAGGATCACAGAGGAAATAAACAAAGCTTTAGGATTCCTGATTAGCGCTGATCTTCCGCTTGAAGAACTCCCTCCCCTTCAAGGGGAGAGTCGGGGTGGGGATGGGTTAGCTCGGCGCCAAAAGAACCCCATCCCCCTCCTGACCTCCCCCTTGAAGGGGGAGGAACTGGAGCAGCGGAAGATCAGCGCTAATCAGGTTAGGATTTGAATCCTAAAACGTTCCTCGTTTATGGCTTTCCTCTGTGTGACTCTGTGGTTCCCTCTGTGAACCTCTGTGATAATGCTTTTTCTATCAAAGGGGGATGGGGGCGCTTTTCCGCGGGGGAGCGCACCTCTGTCTGCCCGGATACAAGAAAAGCCGCCCGGCGCCGGACGGCTTTTCTTTCTCCTTTGCGGCTGCACTGTTTTTCCCCGTCAGGCGTTGGCTCTTTTTGCCTTGGGGGCCTTCTTCTCGCTCCCTCCCCTGGCGAGCAGCTTCGCCGCCCGCACCGCCCTCGCCTTGGCGAGGTTGTCGGCGAGTCCCTTCTCCTGGGCCATTCTCCGGCGCGCCTCGGAGAAGTTCCTGGCGGTGAGCGCCTGGCTGCTGGGGATGCCGAACTGTTTCCTGTATTCGCCCGGTTTCAGGCCGTGCACCTGGGCCAGGTGACGGGCCAGCGTCTTCATGCCGGCTTTGCCGCAGATCATGCAGCAGACCTGGTCCGGCTGGAACGCCTTCTTCACGGACATGGCCGGCCCCTTCGCCTCGACCTTCTCCGCGCCTTCGCCCATCTCCCCTTCCAGTTTCTGCAAGGCGATGTGTACCTTCTGCAGTTCCAGAAGCAGATCTTCGCCGGACATCTCTGATACCGATGCATGCGAAGAGACTATATTGGCCGTCAATTCGAGCAGGGATGATGCCATTTTTTTATTCCTCCTTGGAATTTTTTAAGGTGTAAAAACTAATCATGTATTATTAAACTACAAACCCGTTTAAAATCAAGCGATAAATATTTACCGTAAACAAAAAAGTTGACTGGTCAGACTGATTTCTGCTAGTTTCGGTGGCTGATTGCATCGCTAGAATGCGGCTTCGGGATTATGAGGGTTGTTCAGAATGGGACGAATAGAGATAGATGAACTGAGATGCAAGGGGTGCGGTATCTGCACCATCGCCTGCCCGAAGAAGCTGATCACGCTATGCGATAAGGTCAATCACCAGGGGTACACACCAGCCGAGGCTCCCTGTCAGGAGCTCTGCACCGGATGTGCTCTCTGCGCCGAAATCTGTCCTGATGTTGCCATAACCGTCTTCAAATAGCTTTCTCGACAGAAACTGTCAAAGCTCCATACAGATTGAGCTGTCGCCAACCGGGCGGAAGTCAGCACGCCCCCGGCTTGCCGGCACGCGCAATCAATCAGCAGTATTTTTTTGGGAGGACCACGTGTCAAAGCGCCTGTTTGTAAAAGGGAACGAGGCCGCCGCCATGGGCGCCATCGAGGCCGGCTGCCGCTACTATTTCGGCTACCCGATTACGCCCCAAAGCGACATCCCGGAGTACCTCTCGCGGGAATTCCCCAAGCTCTCCGGTGAGTTCATCCAGGCCGAGAGCGAAGTGGCAGCGATCAACATGCTGCTGGGCGCCTCCGCCTGCGGCGTGCGCGCCATGACCTCCTCGTCCAGCCCGGGGATCTCCCTGAAGCAGGAAGGCATCTCCTACATGGCCGGTGCGGAACTCCCGGGCGTCATCATCAACATCTCGCGCTCCGGTCCCGGGCTCGGGGGGATCGACGCCTCGCAGTCGGACTACTTCCAGTCGGTGAAGGGGGGAGGGCACGGGGGCTACCGGATCATCGTGCTGGCGCCCAATTCCGTGCAGGAGATGTACGACCTCACCATGCACGCCTTCGATCTCGCCGACCTGTACCGGACCCCGGTCATGCTGCTCGGTGATTCTGTCATCGGTCAGATGAAGGAGGCGCTGGTGCCCAACCCGCGCCCCGTGCGCGAGCTCCCCGAGAAGGGATGGGCGGTGCGCGGCAAGGGAGGCGGCGAGCAGAGGGTGGTCAAGTCGCTCTTCCTGGGTGACGGCGAACTGGAGGCGCACAACTGGCATCTCCACGCCAAGTACCAGGTCATGAAGGAAAGGGAGTGCCTGTCGGAGGAGTATCAGACTGCCGACGCGACGCTGCTGGTGACGGCCTTCGGCTCGGTGGCCAGGATCGCCCACACGGCGGTCACCATGGCCCGGGAGGCGGGGCTCAAGGTCGGCCTGTTCCGCCCGATCACGCTCTTCCCCTTCCCGGAAGAGGCGCTTGCTGCGGCTGCGGGGCGCGCCGGCCGGGTGCTGGACATCGAGCTGAACACGGGCCAGATGGTCGAGGACGTACGCCTCACCGTGGGCGCCGGGGTGCCGGTCTCCTTCTACGGCAGGCCTCCGGGTGCCGGCTCGCTCCCTTCGCCCGAGGAACTCTTCGAGGTAATCAAGAAGCAGTTTTGAATTTTGGGTTTTGAATTAAAAACTGAGAATTCTGCACTGAGAACTTATAGTTAGGGTTGAGAGTTTTAAAACTTGAAACTCGAAACTCAAGACTCAAAACTTTTACTTTTGTGTGAGGGGTTATCACATGCAACAGGTTTTCACCAGGCCGCGCAGTCTCAAGGATGTCTCGACCCATTTCTGTCCCGGCTGCCACCACGGCACCATCCACCGCCTGGTGGCGGAGGCCCTGGACCAGTTCGGGGTGCAGGATAGGACCATCGGGGTCGCCTCGGTCGGCTGCTCGGTCTTTCTCTACGGCTACTTCGACATCGACGTCGTCGAGTCCCCGCACGGCCGCGCACCCGCCGTCGCCACCGGCGTGAAGCGTGCCAGGCCCGACAACTTCGTCTTCACCTACCAGGGAGACGGGGACCTCGCGGCGATCGGGACCGCCGAGATCATCCACGCGGCGAACCGCGGCGAGGACATCACGGTCATCTTCGTGAACAACACCACCTACGGCATGACCGGCGGCCAGATGGCCCCGACAACGCTGGTTGGTCAGAAGACCTCCACCTCTCCCTACGGCCGGGACAAGGCGAAGGACGGCTCGCCGATCAGGATGGCCGAGCTCCTGGCGCAGCTGGGCGGCGTCGCCTTTTCCGCCCGGGTGGCGGTCGACTCGCCGAAGCACCTGATGGAGGCGAAAAAGGAAATCAAGCGCGCCTTCCGGTACCAGGTCGAGGGGAAAGGGTTCTCCTTCGTGGAGGTGCTCTCCTCCTGCCCGACCAACTGGGGTGTCAGCCCGCTCGCGGCGAACGCCCGGATCCAGGAGGAGTTGATACCCTACTTTCCGCTCGGCGTGTTCAAGAACGACGAGAACCTGTGAAAGGCAAATCAAAGACTCGCACACGGATCTAACGGAGTGAACGGATAAAGTCAGATTAAACATAATCTTTTGGTTTAACCAGGAGCTTGCTTAATCTGCCTTTATCCGTAACATCCGTCCAATCCGTGTGCCGATTTTGACTCTTAAGAATTAAGTTGTGAGGGGGAAGCATCTCCTTCACTTTCAGGGAGATCCCGATGCGATACGATGTACTTATAGCGGGTTTCGGCGGACAGGGTGTGCTCCTGGCCGGGAACCTCCTCTCCTATGCCGCCCTGGACGAGGGGAAGAACGTCTGCTACTTCCCTTCCTACGGCGTCGAGAAAAGGGGAGGGACGGCCAACTGCACGGTCGTGATAGCGGACGGCGCCGTCGGCTCTCCCGTGGTAGGCTCACCCTCGGCCCTCATCGTCCTGAACCAGGGTTCCCTGGAGCGCCACGGCATGCAGGTGCGCCCCGGCGGGGTCTGCATCGTCAACTCGTCGCTCGCCGATGCTGCCACCTTGCAGCGCGACGACATCGACATCGTCCCGGTCGCCATGAACGAGATCGCCAGCGACCTCGGCGACCCCAGGATGGTGAACATGGTCGCCCTCGGCGCCTACGTCGCGCTGACCGGCGTGGTCAGCCTCGCCTCGCTTGCCGATGCCCTCAAGGAAGCGCTTCCCGAGAGAAACCACCGGTTCATCCCGGCGAACCTCAGAGCCATCGAAACAGGCGCCCAGGTGGCGCGTTCAATCCTCCCTGTTGCAGGAAAAAGTAACAACCGTCAGGAAAAAGCTTGACTTTCCCTGCCGGGATCTGGTATTAGACTTATCTCGCATGTAGGGGTGTCGCCAAGCGGTAAGGCAACGGATTCTGATTCCGTCATTCCGAGGTTCGAATCCTCGCACCCCTGCCACCTTATTTGCAAACGGATGCAGATCTTGAACTAGTTGCACCGCTGCCTCCGTATCAATACGGTCCCATCGTCTAGTGGTTAGGACACCGGCCTTTCACGTCGGGTACAGGGGTTCAAGTCCCCTTGGGACCACCATCAAAAAAAACAGCGCCCCACCGGGTGCTGTTTTTTTTTGCCTGCCGTGCGGCATTTTCAAGTTGCTAATGGATCTGAACTTGCCTATCTTGTCTTGTCGATTCCCCGGGTGGCAGGCAGGCCGCACCATCGGGCCGAATCCGGGACTGTGCTGCCCGCGGTCCGTTGGCGCCCGTCTGCCCTGTCAACCATAGGGGAGACCGGCGGGTCGCCCTGCTTTTGATTCTTTGCTAATGATTTGGGGGACAAAAATGGATCTGACTAGTACGCACCGTCCCTGCCGGCTGGATCGTTTAACTCCTCCTTTGCAAAGGGGGGAAGCACCTGGCGGGACGTTGGCACTCACCGCACGATTCCGGGTGACGGTCCTCTTTTGCCTGGCGCTCCTGCTGGTGCTCTCAGGCGGCTTCCCGGCGACGGCGCGGGCGGCGGACAATCTCTTCAACAGCGGCGCGGTCATTCGCGACGAACTTTCGCGGGTGGGCAGCGAGGGGAAGCTTTTTCTCACTGCGCCGGCCGACCCCTATCTCGCTCAAAGCGCCGCAGTCGTCGGCGCCTTTGCCCTGAGCTACGTTTTTGACCGGGATATCAGGTCGGATCTCGCCGGCACCCACAGTATGGCTCTCAAACGGGCTACGGACGCGGGGTCCTTTGTCGGCAATCCCTACCTTCACATCGGTGTGGCCGCGGCCCTGTACGGCACCGGGGCGGCAGCGGATGCGCCGCGGCTCATGCAGATCGGCGAGGAACTGGGGGAGGCGCTGCTTATTTCCGACGCGGCGACCGTGGTGCTGAAGCAGGCGGTCGGCCGGGGGCGTCCGGCGACGGGCGAGGGAAACTCCCGCTACAAGCCGTTCGAGTTTGCCACCGACTACGATTCCCTTCCCTCGATGCATACCGCAAGCTCCTTCGCCATAGCCCACGTGCTCGCCTCCAAGACCGAGAGCCTCCCGGTGAAGATCTTCTGCTACGCGGCAGCGAGCTTCGTCGGCTTCTCGCGTCTGTACCAGGAAAAGCACTGGGCGAGCGACGTGGTGGTTGCGGCCGCCATCGGGGAACTCGCGGGGAACTCTGTCACCAGGTACCGCGCCTCGCAGCCCGGCGCGTTGACCGTCGCCCCGTTGGTAAGCGACGGAGTGGCCGGGCTTGCCCTGCTGGGAAAATTCTAGCGTAGGAATTGTAGAGACGGTTTGCACGTGTCTCCGCCTTTGCAAGCCTCGGCTGCATCGATGAAACCCGAGACGCATGCAATGCGTCTCTACGGGGGAATAAAAGTTTTTCGCACCCGACAAAGTCAAAACCAGCACACGGATTTAACGGATGATACGGATAACGGCAGATCAACCTATATTCTTGTAACTATTCAGCACCAGTCGGCCCATCATAAGACCCCAAAGCATAAAGCCTCACCACAGAGATACACAGAGGCGCACAGAGGAAAATCAAAATCTGATTTATGTACAAATCAAAAAGACCTTAGCCTTTGGTTTAAGATTTCCTCTGTGCCCTCTGTGGTGAGGCTTTTGACTGTTTGTAATTGCCTTTCCTTTGATTTTTCTGAATAGTCACTTGATTTGTAATTTATCCCCTTTAGGAGCCTTGCATGCTTGACGCAGTGATATTCGATTTTGACGGCATCATCGTGGACACCGAGCCGCTTCACTACAAGGCGTTCCAGGAGCTCCTGGTGCCGCTTGGCCTTGGTTACTCCTGGGAGCAATACCTGGAGCTCTACCTGGGCTTCGACGACCGGGATGCCTTCCGTGAGGCGTACCGCGCGGGGGGGCGGGAGCTACCTGCGGAGGAGCTGAAAGCCCTCATTGACGGCAAGGCCCAGGCCTTTCTGCGCATCGTCTCCGTCGGGGTGGCACCCTATCCCGGTGTGGTCGAGCTGATCCGCTCCATCTCCGGGGTCCTGCCGCTTGCCCTTTGCAGCGGCGCACTGCGGAGAGACATCGATCCGATCCTCGCCCAGCTCGGCCTGGTCGGCGCCTTCGACACCCTGGTGACGGCGGACGAGGTGGCGGCGAGCAAGCCGGATCCCGAAAGCTACCGTCTCGCCGTGCAGAGGCTCCAGGCGCTTTTCCCCGGCCGGATCGATCCCGCCCGCTCTCTCGCCATCGAGGACACCCCCGCGGGGATCCTGTCGGCTGCCGGTGCGGGGCTCAAGGTGCTGGCGGTGACCAACAGCTACCCCAAAGAGCGGCTAACCGGCGCCTGCCGGGTGGTCGTCTCCCTCGCCGGGGTCGACCTGGAGGGGCTTCGCCTGCTCCTTTGAAACCCGCCATGCCACAAACACCCATCGAAGAAATCCTCCCGCAGCTTCTCGCGGCACTGGAGGACCGCAACGTGGCCGTCCTGCAGGCGCCCCCCGGTGCCGGCAAGACCACTCGGGTCCCGATTGCGCTGCTGGGCGCCCCGTTTCTTGCCGGCGGCCGCATCGTCATGCTGGAGCCGCGCCGGCTCGCGGCGGTCAATGCTGCGCGCTTCATGGCGGAGAGCCTCGGCGAAGAGGTGGGGCAGACCGTCGGCTACAGCATCCGCTTCGAACGCAAGGTCTCATCCGCCACCAGGATCGAGGTGGTGACCGAGGGAATCCTGGCCCGCAGGCTGCAGAGCGACCCGCTCCTCGAGGGGGTCGGTGCGGTGATCTTCGACGAGTTTCACGAGAGAAGCCTGACCTCCGACCTCTCCCTCGCCCTTTGCCGCGACGTGCAGCTCGGCCTGCGCGAGGAGCTGCGCCTCGTGGTCATGTCCGCGACGCTCGATGCGGCGCCCGTCGCCGAGCTCCTGGGCGGCGCGCCGCTGATCTCCAGCGCCGGGAGGCGCTTTCCGGTGGAACTCCGCTATGCGAAGTCGGAGCCCCAGGGGAGGCTTCCGGAGCTTGCCTGCGCTGCGGTCCTGAGGGCCCTTGCCGAGAGCTCCGGCGACATCCTGGTCTTCCTGCCGGGGGCCGGTGAGATACGGCGCTGCGAGAGGCTCCTCAGGGAGAGCGCCGGCGCCGATCTGCTGGTGGCACCACTGTACGGTGATCTCCCCTTCGCGGCGCAGCAGCAGGCGATACTCCCCGGGATCCGCAGGAAGGTCGTGCTCGCCACCAACATCGCCGAGACGAGCCTCACCATCGAGGGGGTGCGGGTGGTGGTGGACACCGGATTCTCCCGGCAGCTCCGCTTCGATCCCTCGACCGGCCTGAACCGCCTGGTGAGCCTGAGGATTTCGGCTGCCTCCGCGGAGCAGCGCGCCGGCCGGGCCGGCAGGGTGGCACCCGGGATCTGCTACCGGCTCTGGACCGAGCACACCCAGCGCACGCTCCTTCCCTTCACCCCGCCCGAGATACGGGTCTCCGACCTCACACCGCTGGCGCTCGACCTGGCGCTCTGGGGGGTGAGGGATCCCGCCTCCCTGAGTTTTCTCGATGCGCCGCCTCCCGCCCATCTCGCCGAGGGGAGGGCGCTCCTTGCCAGGCTGGGCGCGCTGGACCCGGGCGGCGCCATCACGGCGCTCGGGCGGCTCATGGCGGCGCTCCCGATGCACCCGCGCCTGGCGGCCATGCTGGTCGCCGGCCAGTCGCTCGGGGAGGGCCCGCTGGCCTGCACCCTGGCGGCGCTCCTTTCCGAGCGCGACATCCTGCCGCGCGGCACCGGGAGCCTCTCCGAGAGCGATCTCCTGGACCGGGTGGACCTTCTAGAACAGCGCGTCGATCCCCAGGCCTGCCGGAACGTCGAGAGGGTGGCCGGCTATTTCAGGAAAACTCTCAGGGTCTCGGGCGGGGTGGCGCACCGTGACGCCGCCCTGGTCGGGGAACTCCTCATGAAAGCCTATCCGGACCGGGTGGCTCGGGAGAGGGTTCCCGGCTCCGGGCGCTACCTGATGGCCAATGGTTCCGGAGCACGTCTGGCGGGGCGCAGCAATCTCAGGGCGCAGCCGTTCATCGTGGCGGTGGAGGTCGAGGGGGGAGGCGTCGAGGGGGAGATCCAGATGGCGAGCGCCGTGACGCTGGCAGCGGTGCGGGCGGCTTGCGCCGGCGCCATAACCCGGGGCAAAAGGGTGTTCTGGGACGACCGGGAGGGGAGGGTGGTGGCCCGCGACGAGGAGCGGCTCGGGGCGATTCTCCTCTCGGAGCGGCAGGCCTCGCCCACCGGCGAGGAGATCTCCGCTGCGCTGGTGCAGGGGATCCTCTCGGGAGCCGGCATCGGCGGGCTCAACTGGAGCGAGGAAGCGCTGGAGTACCGCAACCGTGTCACCTTCCTGGCGCGGGAGCTCCCAGAGGAGGGGCTTCCTGACCTCTCCGACGCGGCTCTCGCGGCAGAAATCGGGCGCTGGCTGGTGCCGCACCTCTCCGGCATCAGGACGCTGGCCGCGCTGTCACGGGTTGACCTGCTGACGCCGCTCAAGGGGATGCTCAGCTGGCGCGAGCAGAAGCTCGTCGACGACGGTGCGCCGACCCACCTGAAGGTGCCGAGCGGCTCCCGGGTGCGGTTGAGCTACCCGACCGATGGGGCGCCGTTTCTGGCGGTGAAGCTTCAGGAGATGTTCGGCCTCGCCGAGACGCCGCGGGTCGCCTTCGGCAGGGTCCCCGTGCTGATCCATCTGCTCTCGCCGGCGCGCCGTCCCATACAGGTGACGGCGGACCTGCGCAGCTTCTGGAACGGCGCCTATCGGGAGGTGTGTAAGGAGCTCAGGGGGCGCTATCCCCGGCATCCCTGGCCCGACGATCCCTGGGAGGCGCAGGCGACACGGCAGGTTAAGAAAAAACAGTTTTGAAACCGGGAGAAATCCGGATCAAAATCTCGCACACGGATTTGACGGAGGGAACGGATCAAGGCAGATAAGGCAAGACTTTTGGGGATTAACTAAAAGATTTGTGCGCAAAAGTGAGCAAACCAAATTGTTTAGAAAGCAAAAAGCCTAACCACAGAGGTGCACAGAGGATCACAGAGGAAACCAAAAACTGGAATTGGTTAAAAACCAGAAGTTGCTTTTGGTTTGATTTCCTCTGTGATCCTCTGTGCCCTCTGTGGTTAGGCCTTTGATTTCTGGCACTGGCCATCTGAAAAGTTACTGATTTGCTTTATCTATCCGTAACAATCCGTTACATCCGTGTGCGGGGTTTTGATTCCAATTAGTTCAGATTGGTGAACACGAGGGAGCCGTCCTTGTGCAGATAGCTCCTGATCCCTCCCGCCACCTCGGGAATTCCGGCGCCGTTGTTCAGATAGGCCGCGGTCACGTTGGTCCCGTTCTTCCAAAGCTCGAAGTGCAGATGCGGCCCGGTCGACCTGCCGGTGGAGCCGGAGAGGGCGATGGTCTGCCCCGCCTCCACCTGGTCTCCTACCCTGACCTCCAACTGAGAGTTGTGCCCGTAGAGCGAAAGCGTCCCGTCGCCGTGCTCTAGCGAGACCAGGTTGCCGTACCCGCCGTGCGAGCCGCTCTCGACGACCCTTCCGGCTGCGATCGCTCTGACCCTCGTGCCGGTCGGAACCGCGATGTCCACGCCGTTATGGTGCCTGATGCCGCCGTCGATCGGGTCGTGCCGCCAGCCGTAGTTCGAGGTGACGATCCCCTTTACCGGCAGCAGCGATCCCTGCACCGGGAGCTGCTGCTCCACCTTCGGCGCTACCTCGGCCTCCGGTTTCCATGGCGCATTCAAAGCAACCTTTGCTGCCGCCTTTGTCGATATCTTTGCCGGTGCCCTCGCTGCCACCTTCGGCCTCGCCTCCCGCAGCACCCTGACGGCGCCGGTGCTGGACGGCGTGTTGGTGAAGGTCTCCACCCCGTCCTCCCCGGTGTAGCGGAAGAAGTCGGCCTGCGCCAGCGAGACGGACAGCGCGCAAAGCACCACTGCCGGCAGCAGTGTACGCGCCAGCCGTGATGTTCCGTTCATCCGTAGTGCGGTTGCCTGTTTATTCACCGGTAATCCTTTGCCCAAACTCCGGCGCCGCTCGACCTCGCGCTCGCTGCCGCCCGTACTATAGCCTGACGGCCGACTCTTGGCAAGTGGCGACTAGTTCCCAGTCCAGCTTAAAACTTCTTCTTTTGCCGACGGTAGGTTGGGGTAAACAGCTCCATCGTGAACCCCAACATAGCAACGTTGGGGTTCACGATGAGACCGCTCACCGCCAACCTACAAAAAACAACAGACGGTGTTGAACTGTTCCCCGTTATTTCAAGTTGGACTGGGTACTAGGGTTG
>Ga0209125_1001650_pt1 | contig 19868 bp, 18 predicted proteins | sample BarGraIncub1131A_FD_184503 | JGI IMG/M metagenome (GOLD analysis project Ga0209125, IMG submission 184503) | Arctic peat soil microbial communities from Barrow, Alaska - Barrow Graham LP Incubations 11-31A (SPAdes) (version 2) | ecosystem: Environmental > Terrestrial > Soil > Wetlands > Peat...
ATAAATTTAATGATTTTTGATAGCAATGGGTTAATCTTGCGCAGTAAAAACCTAGAAACGAAATTCCAACCTTACCCTTTTATTGAAAACCCTAATTTATTACTGGAACCCGATAAAACATGGCTAAACACGACAAAACAACAACAAAGAGACATAGCGACAGAAGACGGAAGACGCCTTGTCGCTGACTTGTCTAGTTTTCAGATGCCCAATGGCGAATACACCTGTGTTGCGATCCTTCATGATGAGACTGATCTAAAAAAAGAACAAAATATGCTAAAAAGTGCGTTAGAGAGGTTTTCTAGGGCTTTTCAATTAGGACCCCATATGATGACAATTCTTAGGAAGTCTGACTATACGTTTGTGGATGCAAACCGTCGTTATCTTGAAGCAAAGGGTCTAGCCCGTGAAGGTGTTATTGGTAAAAGACCCACGGAAGTCGGTGCGCCCGAAGGTGTATTTAAACAATTTCTAGACGCTCTTGAGGCGCAAGGGTCAGTCCAAAACTTTGAAGCTCCAATGGTAATGAAAGATGGTTCAGTCGGTACTGTTATTCTTTCATCTGAACAGATACAAATTGACGATCAAGAATGCATTTTGTTTGCGTATACTGACATTACTGAAATGAAAAGAATGCAAATGGAAAGGACTCAACAACTGACTAAAAACTTAAAACTAGAGGAGGAGCTTTCCAGGAGTAACCAACTGATCGCAGATATTATCGATAATATGTCAGATGGCTTTTATGTGTTAGATAATGACGGGAACTTTACCTATCTTAATAAAAATGTAGAGGAGTTAGTTCGAAAAACACGTGATGAACTGATCGGTCAAAGTGCCTTTGCAGTTACGCCACAAGGAGACGTATTTAAACTATTCCAACAGGCTACGAAAACTGGCGTACCAGCTACCTTAGAAACGCTTGGTAATATACAACAAGACACATGGTATCAAGTGACTGCGTACCCCTCCCAGTATGGTCTATCAGTTTTTTATAGTGATATTACTGAAAGGAAATTATCTCGTGAGAAATTAATGAAGGCTCAAGAAGACAAAATCTCAATTCTCGAAAGTATGACAGATAGTTTTTTTGCAATCAATAGGAATTGGCAATTCACGTATGTCAATCGTGCAGCAGAAATAGTCTTCGGGAGATCTCGTGATGAGTTGTTGGGCATGAAAATCACTGAATTATTTAAGGTCAATGATACTGCACTACGACACTACAATGAAGTTATGAGCGAAAAGAAGTCGGTTACTTTTGAATTGATGTCCAAAGCTTTAGGTGGTAAATGGTTAGAAATTAGTGCCTACCCGACTGAAACTGGGATGACTTGTTACTTTAGTGATATTACAAGCCGAAAGATCTCAGAAAAGGAATTTGCGAGACTCGAACGCCTCAACCTTGTGGGGCAATTAGCCGCTGGAATTGGGCATGAAATAAGAAATCCTATGACCACGGTGCGTGGATATCTCCAACTGCTGGGGACAAAGCCTGTGTATGCAGCGCAGAAGGCCACCTTCGAGCTGATGATCTCCGAGCTGGATCGGGCCAACGCAATTATTACAGAATTTCTCTCGCTGGCTCAGACAAAGCCAACGGACCATAAACCACAAAATCTGAATGGCCTTCTAAATAATCTATATCCTTTGTTGGAAGCAGATGCGTTTACTCAAAATAATCAAATTACTTTCGCTCCGGGTGAGATCCCCGACCTAAAGCTCAATGGAAAAGAAATCTCTCAACTCGTTCTTAATTTAACTCGCAATGGACTTGAAGCAATGCCTCATGGAGGTTGCCTAAGGGTTAATAGTTATGTCGAGGACAGCCAGGTTGTGCTCGCGATTGAGGATGAGGGCTGTGGTATTCCACCAGAAAATCTGAGTAAGGTAGGAACGCCTTTCTTTACGACGAAAGATACTGGGACTGGGTTGGGCTTAGCAACCTGTTACAAGATTGTAGAATCTCATAACGCCAAGATACGGATTGATTCTAGTTCTAAAGGGACGACGTTCTTTATATCTTTTCCCATTCATGATGAATAATGATAGACCTCCATGAATGTAACGCACTTGTTTATCATGTAAAATAATGTATGATAATGCTACCAAGCTAATAGATGCGCTAAATAACCAATGATAATATTTTGTTGAAGGGAGAAGCTATATGGGTAGTGTTAATAGAAGTGGAGCGATTCGTATGATTTCATTAAACCAAGTTGGATTTATAAGAGCAGGGGTAGCCGTTCCTTATCTCGAGGTAGCCAATCCCATCTTTAATATAAAACAAATGAATCATTTAATTATGAAAGCCTCTGCTCGTCATGTTCAGGTGCTGGTATTTCCCGAACTGTGTATTACAGGGTACAGTGCTGGAGATCTTTTTAATCAAAGATTACTCCTTGAATCTGCGGAAGAACAACTCGTTAAGCTACTTCAAGCAACCAAAGAAGTGAAGATGCTGATTGCCGTTGGAATGCCTATTATGGCCGATAACCAATTGTTTAACTGTGCAGTGATGATCCATGAGGGACATATCTTAGGTGTCATTCCGAAAACCTATATTCCAAACTACAACGAATTTTATGAGAGACGTTGGTTTGCTTCGGCTGTTAACCGAATTTCTAACACGGTAAAAGTAGGTGGAATAGAGGTTCCTTTCAACGAGAATCTTCTATTTAAGGATGAAAACTCTCAGCTTGTGGTAGCGGTAGAACTTTGTGAAGATTTATGGATGCCGATTCCACCCAGTTCATATCATGCTCAACATGGTGCAAACTTAATTCTCAACTTATCGGCAAGTAACGAAATTGTCGGGAAGGCAGAATATCGTAGAAATCTAGTGACGCAACAATCCGCTCGATGTATGACGGCTTATTGTTATACTTCGGCGGGGAATAGCGAATCGACGACGGACGTTGTTTTTGGCGGACATGCTATGATTGCAGAAAATGGTTCGTTATTAGCAGAAGATAGAATGAGTGACGAAGAAACGTTGCTCATTCGAGACGTGGATATTGAGCTGTTGTCGAATGACCGTCGGAAATTCAACAGTTTCATGGGTAACGTTGATCCCAAGCACTATGAGACTGTTTCGTTCAGGCTTAGTCCCCAATCAGTGCCTAGTTTAGAGCGACGTATCAACGCTCAACCGTTCGTTCCATCTAGTAAAGAAGATCGAGATGAACGGTGTTTGGAAATTTTCCGTATTCAATCGGCTGGACTAGCCCAACGTCTGGCAAAGACGGGTATTAAGAAAGCAGTCTTAGGTATATCAGGGGGATTAGATTCTACGTTGGCGTTATTAGTGACCTGTGCTGCTTTTGAAAAGCTCAAACTTCCGAAAGAAAACATTATCGGAGTGACCATGCCGGGATTTGGAACTTCAGGACGGACCTATCGTAATTCTCATGATTTGATGAAAGGATTAGGGGTTACCACGAAGGAAATATCCATTAAAGAGGCGTGTGCCAATCACTTGTCGGCCATTGGGCATGACTTATCCGTACATGACATTACCTATGAAAATGCTCAGGCAAGGGAACGGACTCAAATTCTGATGGATATCTCTAATCAAGCCGGTGGACTTGTCGTGGGTACGGGCGATTTATCTGAATTAGCGCTTGGTTGGTGTACCTATAACGGGGACCAGATGAGTATGTATGGCGTCAATTCAGGGATCCCAAAGACACTTGTTCGTTATTTAGTCACCTGGTATGCAGAGACATCTGATCAACCAAATACAAAAAATGCTTTATTAGATATTTTAGAGACGCCAGTCAGTCCAGAATTGCTCCCACTTGATGAAAAGGGGAACATTCAACAAAAGACTGAAAACGTTGTCGGTCCGTATATTCTCCATGATTTCTTTCTCTATAACATGCTACGCTTTGGATATACGCCTTCTAAGATTGTTTTGTTAGCAGAAAATGCGTTTGAAAACTATGAGAAGGAAGACATTGTCCACTGGCTCAAGGTCTTTTGTAAACGGTTTTTCTCGCAGCAATTTAAACGATCTGCTATGCCCGATGGTGTCAAAGTTGGTTCGATTTCGCTCTCTCCGAGAGGGGATTGGAGAATGCCAAGTGATGCCAGTGCTGAAATTTGGCTGCAATTTTGACATAATATAGGTTATTAAAACACTAGATAGAGGGCAAGTGCTAATGCCCAAGTAAATTTGACACTTTTCAATCTTATCGGTATAATTATTTTAGCTCGTTACAACTAGTGGATTTAAAGCTTACCTTCTCTATTGCCTAAGGCTCCAGGAGGAAGTTGTGACTTTTCATGGTACACGGGCAATATAATTAGTGGAGGTTTTTTGATATGTTCAATGACAAAGTTTTAGTTTGTAGAGACTGTGGTCGGGATTTCGAGTTTACAGCGTCTGAACAAGAGTTCTATGCTGAAAAAGGGTTCACGAACGAACCTGGACGATGCCCTGAGTGTCGTGCTGCTAAAAAAGCACAAAATCAAGGCGGCGGTGGTGGCTATGGCCGTCAAGAACGCCAAATGTTCCCAGCTGTTTGCGCTACTTGTGGAAAAGAATGTACGGTTCCTTTCCAACCTTCTGGTGAAAAACCAGTCTATTGCCGTGAGTGCTTTGTACCCCCTACACGTAGCAACTGGTAAATCGTTCATCGTCAACACGAACCCTCCCGGGCTTAAGCGCCTGGGAGGGTTTTTTTCTTGTTTTTAGGGCCTATCGTGTTATAAGACCGAGAACTGTGATTTAAGTTGCTTATATACTGTGATAATTTCAGTTTTATGTTCAGAGATTGTGATAAAATAGGGAATATCAATATCATTTACAGTGGTTTCCGAAAAAATAGAGATAATTTGTAATAATTGAAATAAAATAATATTTGAATGGAGCGCTCTGATGAAAGAGTATAAGCACTTTAACACAAACGGAAGTACTAAATATTCTGGAAGTGATGTCCCTAAAACGGATGCCACAAAATCAGACTTTCCGATCGTCGGCATTGGTGCGTCCGCAGGAGGGTTGGAGGCGCTGGTATCTTTCTTGGGTAACGTGCCTAAAAATAGCGGCTTGGCTTTTGTCATCACTATAAAGAATATGGCTTCTACGACGTGATTGCAAAACCTTACAGGCTTCAAGAACTGGGAAAGGTCTTGTCCAGTGTCATGGGGGGAAGTAAGCGATAATATTCTCATCATAGAAAACCCACTAGGGCATATTTATATATGCCCTAGTGGGTTTTCTATTGTTATTAGGGAAGAAAGGCACTTCTTCTGTCTATTCAACAAGAACGGCTGTGCATTAATGTATATTCCGCTTGAATTCTTTGCTTTTCGCTTGAAAGGGACAATAAGTGTTGGACCTTTCTACAAAGAGTCTTACTCATAAGTCCCTTGAACCCTTTGAGGACAGGCTTCCACATAAACATTCACGACTTTATGAAGTAACCCTGTTTATTTAAGACTTCGACAGGGTCAGTAACGTATAATGACGATATCATTAATGTGCAGGTAATCTATTACAATCTGTAATTGGAGGGTTTGCATGGATACGTGTATTTATCGAGTTTACTGGAGGATCAATGGCCGAACTAGGGAAGAATTTTGTGAGACAAGGGTTGAACGTAACGCATTAGTGAAAATGCTTGCGGAGCTACACATTCAGGCGGGATCTGATTATTCAGATGGGCAAACTGTCGGCAGTATCGCCGAAAAATCTGCTAAACATAGATTTGTAACTATTTGCGGATGATAACATTACCTGCAGGGTTAAAAGAATTGGCTGCAATGCAGGCCCTCACTTCATTACGAAGTGAGGGCTCTTTTTATTCCATAGGTTCATAAAATCATATAGGCTAAATCTTAACATAATCCACATACAAAGGTCACGGAACGGTAATAAGATTAGACTATGATAAAATGATGACAACCTATGGCTGACAACCGAGTTGGTGCTGTACTGATCAAAAATACTGGGTGGAACACGAAAGGTTCGTATTGATATGAAATATTCTTTAATAAAACAACGGTTGAAGTCCACAAACCTTTTATTATTATTAATAATCCCCTTAGGTGCCTTATTGGCACTACAGACCTTTTATGATGGGAATTTATCCAGTGTATACGCCTGGATACGACAATATCCTAAACAATTTCTTGTCAGTTATTTACTGATGTTTGGAATAATCAACCTATTTTATGGCTTACCTCGTAAAGCTTATTTGGCAATCTGCAGTATACAATTTGGTCTATTTTCTGTTTTGGGTTTTATTAGTCGACAAAAATTGATCATTAAAGGGTCCCCCCTAATCCCGACAGATTTTTCCATCGCGAAAGAAGCCATCGCCATATCGGGGCGTTTTAAGGATATCTACATTTGGATGGCGCTAATTGCCATTGGGGCGTTTGTTCTGATCGTGTTGATGTTGAAGTTTACTCCCCAAGAAAAATACAAACGGACGCAGAAAACTGCGGTGTTCCTCATATCCGTAACACTGCTAACCGTCTTTTACACGGCCTTCGGACCTATCCAGAAGGCATTTGCACTCCAATTAAACAATTTGAGCCAGAAGATGAATTACGAGGAAAATGGAATGATGCTCGGTTTTGCCCTTAATGCGGAATACCTTAAGGTGCCGGAGCCTTCTAATTACCAGGAAGATGCCATTAAACAGGTCATAGATGGGAGTAAGGCAACTTATTCAGCGGACCCTAACTTTAAGCCCAACATCATCTTTGTAATGAGTGAAGCATTTTGGGATCCCACGCTCATGAAAAATGTGAAGTTTAACCAAGACCCTATGCCGTTCTTTCGCTCCCTGCAAAAATCCCAGACCAGTGGTACGATGCTCTCACCGGTTTATGGTGGTGGGACCGCCAATACAGAATTTGAAGTCTTAACTGGATTTTCAACACAGTTTCTACCCAGTGGAGCGATTCCTTATGCCCAATATGTCGACAAACCGATTGAGGCACTGCCGACAATTCTCCAGAGACAAGGCTATGCCACTTCGGCAATTCACCCCTATGATAACTGGTTTTATAATCGAAATAATGTTTATAAGGATTTAGGATTTGACAAATTTATCAGCAAAGAGTTCTTTAATAGTCCGAAAAATAATGGGCAATATATCCTGGATACTGAGCTTTCCCGGAAAATTATTGACCAAGTCAAAGAAACAAATAAACCGGATTTTATTTATGGTGTTTCAATGCAGAACCATGGGCCGTATTCCAGTACTCCCAATCCTCAAAACACAATTAAGGTGAGTGGCAGCAATTTAAGCCCGGCGTCTCAGGCAATTTTAGAAAACTACAGCAATACCCTCGCTGGTGTTGATCAATCACTCAAACAACTCATTGAGGGGTTGGAACAGAGCAAGGAGCCTACTGAAGTGATCTTCTTTGGCGATCATCTGCCGATGCTGGGTGACGACTATAGCGTCTATAAAGAAGCCGGTTTTATTAAGGGCGACAATTCCTATCAGGATAATTTAAATCTTCACAGTGTTCCTTTCGTAACCTGGAATAACTTTTCGACGACCAAGCAAGACTTAAGTTTATCGTCCAGCTTTTTGGGAACGTACGCTTTACAGCTTGCACGAAAACCTGGTAGTCCGATGACAGACTTCCTCTCGAAGCTCATGCAGAACGATTCAGACGTTGTCATCAATCAAGATTATAAGAGTCAGGAGAAAATAACACCCACCGAACTGGACCAATATAAGTTACTGCAATATGATTTGATGTTTGGAAAGAATTATTCTAATCAGCTGGAACCGGGCCACATCCCGCCAATGAACAACAGCTATATCCAAGGGGATGGACCTGTAAACATCACAAACGTTGTGCTCTCGGACAGTTTACTTACAATACAGGGAGAAAATTTTGTTGAAAATGGCAAAGTTACTATCGATGGTAAGTCAATGGAATCTGCGTTTGTCAGTTCTAAGGAATTATCTGTCAGTCTACCCAAGGACTTCAGCGGCAAATCAAGTACGTTAGAAATTCAGATCAAGTTATCTGACAGCATGAGCAAGGTGATCGCGCAATCCAATGTCTATCAGTTACCAACCCGATAATGGCGTGGGATGAAAATAACATCAAGACGGCCACTTGTTTTCGATAGCTCGAAAACAAGTGGCCGTCTTGTGCGGAAAGGTCTTATTAAGAACATTTCATGGTTTGTTAGTATTTCTTCCTTTGTCAATCTGGTTACGAATATTAAGACAAAGAGCAATAAAAGTATCCTTATCGAGTTCTTCAGATTGATTAGGTAATGAATAAGTGCGTAAAGCTTTATCATTCTTTATATCAAATATTAAAATTTTCTTCTGATCTGGAACGTATTGAAACTCTATTTTATTTTTAACAAAAACCCTTGACACCGACATACTTCTACCTTCTTTCGCGATTTTGTACTATTATATCATAGATATAAGGAAGTCAAAAATAGGACTGCAGCCTTAAAAATAGGATGCTTCAGAGGTGTATATTAGTGTGATGCGGGAAGTTTGAACCATTTTTATGTTTCTATAGATATAATGCCCATAAAAAGAAGATAAAGCCCCTAAAAAAGTTTGGTTGAGGCTGAATGGAGCGATGATTATTATTTATGATATATATGGTGTATCCTATAAATATTGAAGATGAAATTTTATCGAAAGGAATAGTATATGAAATTACTAGTAGTTGAAGATGACCAACCTTTGTTGAAAACGCTCATTGCTATTCTTGAAGAAGAATTCTATGAGGTAGACTCTGCGACCGATGGAGATAATGGATTATTCCTAGCAGAACGAAGTATTTATGATTTGCTTATTTTTGATATTATGCTGCCGCAAAAAAGTGGACTGTTAGTTGTAAAAGAATTAAGAATCAAGGAGATCCACACTCCGGTGCTTTTTTTAACGGCAAAGGATAGTGTGCAGGACCGGGTGAATGGGTTGGACGCTGGAGCTGACGATTATCTCGTTAAGCCGTTTGCCGTGGAGGAACTATTGGCGAGAGTTAGGGCGCTTTTACGTCGTAATAGAATAGGAGATGATGATGAGGTTGGATATGGACCCATCTCACTTCGACCAAGTGAACATGCGGCATTTGTAGACGGAAAATCGCTAAAGCTCACGATGAAAGAATTTGAGCTCCTAGAATACCTTTTATATAATCACGAGCAAATATTGACTCGCGAACAAATATTTGACCGAATTTGGGGATTTGATTCCGAAGCTGCAATATCGATGGTTGATGTTTACGTGCACTTTCTGCGAAAGAAGTTGGCGCAATGTGGGAAATATATTCGGACTATTCGGGGTGTTGGATACGTTTTTAGAAGGGAGTAAAATCTGTGGGCATGTTTCAGAAAACACGAATTCGCTTAGTTACTTTAAATTCTATGATCATGTTAGTCGTGCTCGTTAGCTTAGGGCTGACGATCTATTTTTACACCGAATATAGTTTGTATGCACAACTGGATAAGTCTTTAACCCAAGCTGCAGACAATCAGCAGCGTGAGCAGTTCAAAGGGCTATTGAAAAAATCACCTAGCGAAGGTGAAGAAGGCCGTCCCATTGATTATTTTTTATGGAACTCAAACCAGCAGTTGGTGGCTCAAGTTCCTGACCAAGTTTTCAATACAGAGGGAACAGAACAGCTTAAGTCTTACCTAGGGACTCATGGCATTGAAAATTTAGCAGTACAGAATCACTTATATCGTATTATGACAGTCACTTTGACAAAAAATGCCCTGCCTGACTCTCTAGAATCAGCGAGCGTTTTGCAGGTCATCCAAAATATAGACCCAGAAAGGAATATGTTAAATAGCTTGTTGATGGTTCTTCTTGTGGGCGGTTTGGCTGGGGTGGGAATATCTTTGTTGGTGGGATATTTCTTGGCTCAGAAAGCACTTGTTCCCATTGTGGATGCTTGGCATAAGCAACAGACATTTGTAGCTGATGCATCGCATGAACTGCGAACACCTTTGACGGTTATTCGAGCCAATCTTGAATTGTTATTTCGTCATCCCCAGCGAACGATTGAGGAGGAAAGTGCTAAGATCAATCTAGCCCTGAACGAAGCAAAGAGTATGACCAAGTTAGTGGGAGATCTCTTGACCTTAGCCCGTTCCGGTTCAGTTGAACCAGAATTTTCATTTACTTACTTTTATTTTGATGCCATGATTAAGGAGGTTGTCGAGCAATTTCTCTGGCTTGCACAATCAAAGAACATTGAGTTAACCGTTCTTACGGATGAAAAAATTAACGTTATGGGTGACCCGGATAGACTCCGACAGTTGATGATCATTTTATTAGATAATGCTGTGAAATATACTCCGGAAAACGGCAAAATCAACGTTCACTGTCGACGACAAAAGCAACGGGTGGAAGTCATAGTAGAAGATACGGGGATGGGGATATCGAAAGATGATTTACCCCATATTTTTGACAGATTTTATCGCTCGGATAAGTCACGAACTCGCTCCGAAAGTGGTACCGGTTTGGGCTTGTCCATAGCGCAATGGATTATTGAAGGACACTCAGGGTCGATACGGGCTGAAAGCGCCCTTGGGAAAGGAACAGCGTTTAATTTTCAAGTTCCCTTCAAACAAAAGGACCTTTAGAATCAATATTAACGTTTTAGAGTGTTTTCAGGCGTAAGGCATTCCATGCATTCGCCGCTAGTAACCCGACCAGTAGATACGACAGACCACCAAAAATTAGGTAAATGATCATGGACACGACTGCTGTAATCATTCCGAACCAAATTTGGTCCTTGTATTTTCCAGGAGAAGTAGGAAGGTCTGTTACCATGAAAAAGGCTAAGAATAAAGCAGAATTGATAAAGGGAGTGCGTAGTGCATCACCTGCTAGCCCAATGCCGTAATAACCCATGATGAGTAACAAAACAAAATAGCCACCTAAAAAGGCCAGTACTTGGGGGAACTTATTAACCCGCTGCGTTACGAGAAAGCCTCCTACGAGTAGCAATGAAACGGACCAAACAGGAAGCTCAGTAAAGGCACCCCACCAGCTTTGCCCGCTTGGAAATAAGAAAACGGCAAATAGCAAGCCTAAAGCAGCCGGGTTGAAGATGGGCTTTTGCTTGATTTTGAACAAATGCTTGGAAACAATCGCGATGGCTGTGGTTCCCGCGATCATGTACCATGGGGACGAGGAACCTAAAACGAGTGCTACAATCAGGCCAGTAATAATACTGCCATCTGAGAATAACTTTTTCCTACTTTGTAGCATAAAGATGGTCCCATCGAAGAGGATTGCTGTCATCATGGCTACTCCAGAATTGAAAATTCCCTTTGCGTCGGAGCTAGCCCCTGCAATTACTGCCATTATGAGAAGGACAATTAGAACATAGAGCTTCGGTGTATTCATTTTATGGTAGCTTACGTTTGTATTGATACTCATGCAAGGTACCTCCTCATTTCTTTCGTCATAAACATTTCCAAAGTAGGCGTGATTAAAATACCGTTAAGTCCTGCGAGTTCAAGTTGTTGTATCCCTTTCTCAGCTCCCAAAATAAAAGCTGCTGTGGAAAAGGCATCGGCCATCATGGTAAAGGGGGCAATCACGGTACAGCTCAAACTATCCGACTGGGGAAGCCTGGAGTGGGGATTAATAAGATGGTGTGCGTCTTTTCTCGTAGGACTAAGGCGTTCGTAGCAACCGGAAGTACAAACTGCCATATTAGTGAGGTGAAATGAGTGGATGATTTCGCGTTTTTTGTTCGGATGTTGAATACCAATATTCCAAGGTTCTTCATATTCATTCAGTCCGCCAGCAAAAATATCACCGCCCGCATCGATGAAAAAGCCTTCAAATTGAGACAATTCTTTGACGGCCAAATCAACAGCCAAACCCTTTGCGATCGCTCCTAAATCCAGAGTAAGCGGTTTTCGTAGGAGGATCGTTTGTTCTTCTTTATTTAGATCAATATCAAGGTAGCTGACAGGCGATTTAGCGTTAAAGGTCTTCGGTACTGATTTGTAACCTGTAAGGTAATCACGATTAAAACCATATAATTCTAGAGTATTACCTATCGTTGGATCAAAAGCTCCCTCAGTAAAATCTGCTACTTCCCAAGCAAAGCAAACTGCTTCAAAAAGGGTAGGGCTAGCTGGAACAGGAGTACCAATCAGTGAAGAAAGAAGACTGATTTCACTTTGATTATTAAAACGACTACACACACTTTCTACATGGTAAAAGGCTGTGAATGCCCGTGCCATACTTCTTTCCATTTCTGCTTTTGCTCGGGAAGAGACGATCTTAATGCTAACAACCGTATCCATGAAAAGTTGACATTGTACTAAGCTTTCTTTAGTATGCTTTGTTTTCATTGGCCACTAAGACCCCCTTTATAAGGATATGAGATATAATTCAACTAAAATAAACTTCAGATGGAAATGAATTAGTTTTCTTTATGCTTGAGCCTGATCCAAGGCTTGTTGGACGGCAGTTTGAAAATCTTCCGTACTTCTAGTGGCACCCGAAACGACGTCTACATTTCCACTTTGCCGTGCCACTACTTCGCTCGGTAGGACTGGGTCGATAGCTGAGACGGAATAGTGTGTCGAGCTATTAGTCACCTGGCAAGAGATAATCTTCCCCTGCCTAACGGTCACGGCTACTTTCACCGTGCCAATTCGATTGCTCCCCTGACCGTTATAGGTTCCATCATGATATTGTCCTTGCGTAGCGACCGATGATGTGGATGAACTAACTGGAGTACTTGTGTCTGCTGAAGCATTGGAGGTTTTCTGGGTTGAGATTATTCCGGGTGGCGAAATTTGCGCTAGAGCTACAGGTTCAGTGACGATATAACCTGCTGAATAGATGATTCCTATTGCTGCTGCACATAGGGTAACCATCTTGTGACCCATCTTTGCCATGGCCTTGTACCTCCTATAGTTTCTTTTTGTTAGATGTCTTTCAGCTGAGAAGAACAACAATGCTAGAATAACAGGCAAACATTAAAAAAAGATTAAAGGCTAAGGCCAATACAAATGAGCCTTACTATAATTGATGATCACGTACTGTCTAAAGAAAGGTGATGTAATAAAAGTAACGATTATAAGAGATGGAAAAGTGGTATGATAACGACTGAAAGAGCTTATGAAGGAGAAATTATGAAAGATAACAAAATCACGGATGAATCGATTGATAGATATATTTTAAAGTTTCCTCCTGAGATTCAAGAAATACTGAACTTGTTAAGACAAGTTATAAAAGAGTCCGCGCCAGACGCAATAGAAAAGATAAGTTATCAGATGCCTACTTTTGCGTTACATGGAAATCTGGTGCATTTTGCTGTTTGCAAACATCATATAGGGTTTTATCCAACGCCTAGTGGAATCGAGGCATTCAAACAAGAATTATCGGAATATAAAGGAACAAAGGGGTCAATACACTTTCCTATAGAAAAACCACTGCCTTATCCATTAATCAGTCAGATCGTAAAATTTAGAGTGGCTGAGAATGTAAAAAAGGCAGAAGACAAATTGAACAAGAAGAAATAATGGTAAGTACACTGCTTTAGAGAAAAAATGGTGTAGAATGTGAGAAAAAAATGATCAAAGTAAATTTTGAAGATTATCCATTAAGTGACGGGCTGTTGAAAGCCATTCAATTACTGAACTTTAAGACGCCCACGAAGGTCCAGGAGCAGGTCATTCCGGCAATCCTTGAGCAAAAGGACCTCATCGTAAAATCCCAAACTGGAAGTGGCAAGACTGCTGCCTTTGCTATTCCAATTTGCCAATTGGTGAATTGGGATGACAACAAGCCTCAGGCCTTAGTGATCGAACCGACAAGAGAGCTCGCGCTTCAGGTTAAAGAAGATTTCTTCCATATTGGTAGGTTTAAGAGGCTGAAGGTCTCTGCGCTCTTTGGAAAATCACCCTTTTATATTCAAGAAAAAGAATTGAAACAAAAAACGCATGTGGTGGTTGGAACTCCCGGCCGAATTATTGACCATCTGGATCGAGGGACTTTTGATCCTTCAGAGATTAAGTATTTAGTCATAGATGAAGCGGATGAAATGTTGAGAATGGGCTTTGTTGAGCAAGTGAAAGTGATTCTAGAGGCGCTACCTGAAGATCGGGTGACCATCGTTTTGTCGGCAACAATGCCTTCGGACATCAGTTCGCTATGTACCCATTACATGAAGAATCCAGTTCATGTGGCCATCGAAGAGCAAGATCCAGTGGCAGATAGGATTTTACAAACCCGGTTTGAAGTTAGCGAAAGCCAGAAGCTACAACTTCTCAAAGATCTAGTCATTGTTGAAAATCCAGACAGCTGTCTTATATTTTGCAATACTCAGGTCAAAGTAGATGAAGTCTATCATGAACTAGAATATCAGGGTTTTACTTGTGATGAGATTCATGGTGGCATGGAGCAAAGGGATCGCATCAAAGTCATGGAACATTTTAAACGAGGATATTTTAGATATCTGGTAGCCACCGATGTCGCTGCACGGGGCATCGACATTGACCATATTAGCCTTGTGGTCAATTTTGACGTTCCGAATAACTGTGAAGGTTATGTTCATCGAATCGGTCGAACAGGACGGATTGGCAACATGGGTAAAGCCATAACCTTTGTCGCACCTTCAGAAAATAGGTTGTTAGAAGATATTCATCGATTTATTGGAAATGAGATTCCACTCGGTGAAAGGCCTGATCACGACGCTGTGCTAGAAGCGAAGAAAGAATTTGCTGAGAAGATAAGCGCAGCACCTGAGTTCAAAGAATCCAAAGGTGCCAAGCTCAGTGAAGGCATTATGAAACTGCATATCAATGCGGGCAAGAAAACGAAAATGAGGGCGGTTGATATAGTAGGCACTCTCTGTGGTATAGAGGGTATGACAGCGGCGGATATAGGTATTATTAACATCATGGATATTTCAACCTTTGTGGAAATTTTAAATCAAAAAGGAGAGATGGTGTCCCGCGAGCTTCAACTAAGACCGATTAAGGGCCGACTCAGGAAGGTCAGCAAAGCGGATCGTTAGATGCGAAAATTAGAAAGTGGATGAAATGAAAAAGCAGCCTCTTCCAAACTGGAAGGGGCTGCTTTGCTCTTATTAGTTTATTGTACTGGTTGTGGTAGAACTGGTTAGTCTTGAGCTGGTACTAATCCTTGTGTTTTATTTTGAGAAGCCTGGTTTTTTAACTCGTTAAAATTCTGTTCCAGCTGAGAATATTTATCTTTAAGTTGTCCTAATTCACTGGCTAAAACTTCTCTTGTAGCTTCATCTTTATTACTCAAAAACAACGCCTCCTTATATATATTTTACTATAAACAGTATTTCCTGAAATGCAGAGAATATGTTAGAGATTTATTATCTTCAGAGAACTAATTGTCAAAAATGTAGTTTGAATTTGTTTCACGAATAGTCTTTGTAGAAGATGTAGAATAATGAAATAGAGGATTAATGAAGGAATAGTTTTACAGAATTGGAGCATGATAACTTTTTCCACATAAACACACAAAAGCGACGAAGAATAAATTTCAGATTTTGTATGGGATGTGAATGGATTGGAATTCTTCCAAAGCCAAGAATCATTGACAAACATTCAATGGATCTTAAGAAGTACTGTTAGCTTCGCTTTTTTACTGCTTGTAACTAAATTGATGGGACAGCGCTCTATTTCTCAATTAAGGTTCCTAGATTTTATTATTGCTCTCACACTTGGGAATATTATAGCCCATCCGCTTTCAGATGAAAAAATAGGATTAAAAGGCTCAATGATCGCCACCATTGTTATAATCATGTTGTATGTTTCAGCCACGTGGTTAAGCCTGAAATGGCCTTTTTTCAAACGATATCTCGATCCGCCACCAATCAAGCTCATCATTGATGGACAAATCCAATTTGACAACCTATGTATTGCAAGAATATCGATTGATTATATATTTTCTGAGCTTCGAAAACAGAAAGTGACGGACATAGAAAAAGTATCTCTCGCGTTATGGGAACCGGGGGGAACAATATCTGTATTTATCAGCCCCCAGTACCTACCGCTCACACCTGAAGATATGAAGTTAAAGATCCCCATGTTTACTCTGCAAAGACCGATCATTGTAGATGGAAAGATTGACAGGGTGCTTCTTAAAGAAATCGGAAAAGATGACATTTGGCTTAAAGAAAAGGTAGCACCTATTTATACAGAAATTAGCGAGGTGACATTGGCAACCGTTGACGAAAACGAGAAGGTGCGAGTTTACTCAAGTCCGAAAGGTTGAAAAATTAAAAATAGAACTCAAAGAGTTAGACATGAGACTAATTGTGTACTATAATGAACAGAGTTCATAAAAAAGAGGGTGATTTCTTGCCGAAAACAATTGATGATCCAAGACGAGAGATTTTGAAGCAAGCAAAAATGATTCTTTTAAACGAAGGTTATAAAGGGTTAAATATGAGGACAGTTGCTAAAGAATGCGACTTCGCTGTAGGGACAATTTATAACTATTTCCCAACCAAGGATGACTTACTGGCTAAATTAATGGCCGATTATTGGGAAGAATATTATGGGGTTATGGAGAAAATTGATCAAGAGAACCTTGATTTACTGTCAAAGCTTCGCATAATCTATGAACAGTTAGAAATATTCTTGAACACCTTTCTCGAAACGTGGCTAAAAATGAACAGGGAAGTTCACTATCAACATTCCGAGGGAGGTTTCAAAAGAAAACACGATTTCACTGAAAAACTGATTATTAAGCTGGAAACGATGATTGAAAAAGAGAATATTCTAGGCAATCTTATAATAAGATCAGAAGTCACTACTTACGAGATTTCAAAATTCATTATCCTAAATTTCTTAATGATGGCACAAATGAACCAATTTGAATACGATTCATTTGAGAGAATTATTAGGATACTACTTAAGAAGTAAAGGGTTTTTTTGAACAGAAATGAACCATGTTCATAATAGAATTGAAGAGAAGAGGAGCGCTTTATATGAAGAAACCGTCTAATACGTTTATACTGGTTTTGTTTTTGCTAGGAATATTTATGGGTGCCATTGACAGCGGTATCGTATCCCCAGCAAGGGAAATCATAGAGAATGGGTTTGGCATTGACAGGACGATCGGTATTTGGATGATCACTATTTACACCCTGAGTTATACAATATCTATGTTGATTGTCAGCAAATTATCAGATCGATATGGGCATAAAGTAGTATACACTTTAAGTATTGCTGTTTTTGGCTTGGGATCTTTGTTATGCGGTTTGACTAATTTTTACGGGAGTTTCAGTCTATTTTTGACAGCACGTGTGATTCAAGCCATTGGTGCGGGAGGTATTATGCCCATTGCCAATACTGTCATTGGCTTAAGCTTTCCGAAAGAAAAAAGAGGGATGGCTTTGGGGCTTGTTGGTGCCGTGTATGGGGTGGCGACGATTATTGGGCCTACACTAGGCAGCGCTATCTTGAATTTTGCAGGAACAACCCATTGGGGTTTCATTTTCTTCATAAACGTGCCCATTAGCATTGCTATTCTTCTATTAAGTATTAAAATGGAAAATACGAAATTAAGTACGGTGAAGCCTATGGACATTCGAGGCTCGATTGTAATTGCGGCAGTTATCGGAAGCTTTCTATATGCTTTGACGAACTTAAACTTTTTCCATTTTATAGACAGCATGAGAGATGTTAACGTTTATCCCTACTTGTTAGTCTTTGCGTTTCTAATTCCTGTTTTGATATGGGTTGAGCGCAGAGCAAAAGATCCAGTCTTAAACTTGAAATATTTCAAAAATAGGCAAATGTTGGTCACGTTTATTTTAGCGTTTATTACAGGCATTGGCATGATGGGTATGATCTTCGTACCTCAGTTTGCTGAAAACGTTTTGAAAATTAAAGCCGGCACTGGAGGCTATTTAATTACGTTCCTAGCCGCCTTCTCAGGTATTTCTGCTCCGTTAAGCGGGAAGCTACTGGATACTAAAGGTACACGCTTTGTCATGACGATGGGTTTTGCCTTTACGATTCTTGGAACTCTATACTTAGGTTATGTCGCGACAATTTACATGAATTTTATTAATATTTTCATTGGCCTTGCATTCATGGGCTTTGGTGTGGGATTTACCTTGGGCGCTCCTCTGAATTACCTCGTCTTGCAGACTGTGCCTGAAACTGAAGCGGCGACAGGACTGGCTACCATGTCTTTGATACGTTCAATGGGAGCCACACTATCACCAGGTCTCCTGATTGGGTTTGTTGTTAATTCTGCCAAGGACCTACAACCAAATCTTAATAGCGTTTTGGCGCAAGGTGGTATGAAAATGCCAACGTCTGTTGGAGGAAATGCAACGATTGGTAAACAATTTGAAGCCTTGCAAAATGCAGATGTTACAACGATTGTAGATCAGCTCAAGGCAATTCTAAAACAATTTCTCCCTCCACAGGCATTAGACGGAATAGAAAAAATGAGATTATCGATTGAAAATGTGTTTCAATCGACCATGAATACGGGATATATGCATATGTTCACAGTTGTGGCTGTCATTGCTATGATGGGTCTAATCGCTACCTTCCTGTTGAAGGAAAAAAGAGACGTAGAAGCAGAGCCGGTGATTAATACTCTGAAACGTTCTTGACAACGTGGTATATTAGCATCAGGATGGAATGCAGAGAGAGCCTTCTGAAATTATTGATCAATAGCTTTTTGCTGAATTTTGAAAAGAGGATAACGAAGGAATGAACAAAGAATCTATTTATGGGCTGACCTTAGATCAACTGGCAGCATGGCTTATGGAATACGGACATAAAAAGTCTCGGGCATTACAAGTCTGGGATTGGCTTTACAGGAAGCGAGTGACGCACTTCTCGGAAATGATGGATGTTAATAAAGAGTGTCTTCAATTATTAGCAGAGCATTTTGTGATCCAATCCTTAACCGAACACTTAAAGCAAGAATCAGCGGATGGAACGATTAAGTTTCTGTTCAAATTGAAGGATGATCATCTGATTGAAACGGTGTTGATGAGACCAAAATTCGGCTTGTCGGCTTGTGTCACAACCCAAGTAGGCTGCAACATGGGGTGTAGTTTCTGTGCGAGTGGTTTATTAACGAAAAAACGTGATTTATCGAGTGGCGAAATTGTGGAACAGATTATGAAAGTTCAACATCATCTGGATCAAGAAAACCATGATGAGAGCGTCAGTCACGTTGTGGTGATGGGTATTGGCGAGCCCTTTGATAACTTTGATAACGTGGTGAATTCTATACAGATTCTTAAAGATCACAAAGGATTAGCCATTGCTGCAAAACGCATCACGGTATCGACCAGCGGCCTTGCCACTAAAATTGTAGAATTCGCCGACACTAAGTTGCAGGTAAACTTAGCCATCTCTTTGCATGCGCCTACGAATGAACTTCGAACGCGAATCATGAAGATTAATCGTTCCTTTCCAATAGAAGAAATAATGCAGGCTGTTGATTATTATTTGGAAATAACGAAGCGTCGGATTACGTTGGAATATATTCTGTTAAAAGATGTGAATGACAGTAGGCAACATGCCCTTCAACTGGCTGACCTGATAGGGGATAGGCTACATCTCACTGCTGTTAACTTAATCCCCTACAACCCAGTGGATGAACATACTCAATATCAAAGAAGTGAGCATGAGTCAATGCTGGCATTTTATGATACGTTGAAAAAGCAAGGGATTAACTGCAGTATTCGTCTTGAACATGGGACAGATATCGACGCTGCGTGTGGGCAGTTAAGAAGTAAGCAAATTGAAGGAGCAAATTAAAGAAAGCTTCATAAATGGGTGACGACAAAAATAAAGGTTGACAGCACATGCTAAAAAAGGTATTATAACTGAGCGCCACAAAGACGCAGAGGTCGAACAAGCG
>Ga0209125_1001653_pt1 | contig 19844 bp, 13 predicted proteins | sample BarGraIncub1131A_FD_184503 | JGI IMG/M metagenome (GOLD analysis project Ga0209125, IMG submission 184503) | Arctic peat soil microbial communities from Barrow, Alaska - Barrow Graham LP Incubations 11-31A (SPAdes) (version 2) | ecosystem: Environmental > Terrestrial > Soil > Wetlands > Peat...
GTGCCTGTGCCTGTGCCTGTGCCTGTGCCTGTGCCTGTGCCTGTGCCTGTGCCTGTGCCTGTGCCTGTGCCTGTGCCGGCCGGGACCGGCATCTCGCGGGTAAGCGGCAGCGAGGGGCCTCGGGTTGCCGGCCACATTTTCCGGTCCAGCGTCATCTGCGCGATGCTGAAGCCGTGCGAGTCGTAGCTGGAGAGCAGGATCGACCTGCCGTCGGGCGAGAGGTCGGGTTGCAGGGCGCCCCCGAGCAGGTGGCTCACCTGGTAACTTTTCCCGTCTTTCAGGTCGTAGGCAAAGAGGTTGAAGACCCCGGTCTCGTCGGAGACGTAGATCAGAAAGGAGCCGTCCCTGGACCAGACCGGGTAGGCCGCGGTGTGATTCGCGCTGAACAGCGTGCGGTCCCTGCCGAGTGCGACGTCGTAGAGGTGCATCGCGGTCTGGCCGGCATTGTCGGTGAGCGCGTAGCAGATCGTGCTCCCGTCCGGCGACCAGCGCGGCGAGGAGACCCGCTGCAGGGGATAGTCGGTAACGACCCGGGGGGCCGCCTCCTGCCCGGAACCGCGCCGTTCCAGGAGCGCCAGATTCTGGCTGCCCCGATTGCTGACGACGGCGGCGAACAGCTTGCCGTCGGGGGAGAGGTCCACATCCCCCAGGCGCTGTCCGTGGGTCAGGCGGGTGATCGAGTCGCGCGCGATGTCATAGGAGTAGAGGTCCTGGTAGATGTCGAAGCCTCTGTTGACCTCGGCCTGGGTGAAGTAGAGGCTCCCCCCGTCGGGGGACCAGCAGATGCTCCCGTCCGAGTAGTTGCGCCGGAATTTGGCCAGCGTCTTGATCCCGGTCGGGTCGGTGACGACCGTCGAGGTGTGGTCGTGGGGATCGCGGCTCGTGAAGGCGATGCGGCTGCCGTCGGGGGAGAACCTCGGGTTGCCCAGCATTTCCCCCTGGTTCGAGATGGTGGTGAGCGGGGTGAAGGGAGCCTTGGCAAGGACCGCGATGCGTTGCGACTCCTCACGTTTCAGTGCGGCGATCATGTCGTCATAGAGGTCGCGGTAGCTCTTCCCGCCGAACAGCTCTTGTGGCGGGGCGCTGATGAAATAGGGGAAGCGCCCTGCGTGGGCGAGGTTCAGCTTGCCGAGGGCGTCCTTTCCGTAGCTGTCGGTGATGTGCCTTTGCAGCCGGTAGCCGTACAGGTAGGGTAGGCTGCCGCCGGGCCAGTACGGGACGTCGCCGTTTGCCTGGTCGACGCGGGGGAGATTGTCCTGGGCGACCGCCATGCGGAACACCATGTCGTAGAAGCTGCTCCTGCCGCGGCCCTGCCCGGTGAACTCCGTTTCCGCCCAGTTAGCTATCCCTTCGTGCCACCAGCGCGGCATGAAGGAGTTCGGCGGGGCGGTAACCATGAAGAGCAGCGCCGAGAGCGGGTCCATGCCGGGGATCGGTTTGCCGAAGATCGACCGCATCACCTTCCAGTAACCCCGCGAGGGGTCCAGGGTGACTATGTGGGCGTACTCGTGCGTGATGATGACCTTGAGCCAGTCCTCGTACTCACCGAGAGTCGACGGGAGGGAGGGCGGGACCACCTGGATGTAGATGGTGTTATACGGGAGCGCCGTGGCGAACCCGTTGGTGAAGTCCGTGTCGTCGATCAGCACCAGCTGGGTCTTTTCGCCCGGCTGCCAGTCGAATTCCCCCGTCAGCTTGCCGTGCACCTCCTCGGCGATGACCGCGGCCTTCCGGGCGACCGCCTCCAGCCCCTGGTGGAAATGGATGGAGAAGTTGGGGGTCTCGATGGTGGAAAAGACAAACGAGGTGTCAAGACGTGCCGCGTGGGATACCGAAGACAGGCAAAGCGTCAGGATAACGGCAAATAAGGTCGATTTCATGTGCTCCCTTCGTGCAAGGCTGGAAAAACTGTCATAGATACCTGCCAGGTGTGATTCGGTCCATCTCACTCGGCGCCCGCCAGCTCGCGCCCTTTCGGATATTCAATGACGATGTCATAGGAGACCTTCCTCTTTTCACCCGGCGCGAGGTTCAATTTCCAGAGCACCGTTCCGTCCTGCCGGGTCTCGTCAGGCTTGGGCGCCGCCTCGTCGAGGCTCACCCTGATCTCGGCATTCCCCGCCAGGGGGAGCTGGTCCAGCAGGGATACGGTGACAGCGTGCTTCTTGAAATTATCCAACTCGACCGTGCAATGGTAGCTCAGCCGGTTGCTGCCGAGCAGCCCGGCTTTCTTGCGTACCTTGGCTGATTCCCGCTTTACCTTCACCTGGTCGTCGGCCCCGAAGTAGAGGTCGAACTTCTCACCGGCGGCAACCGTCTTAAGGGAGCTCTTGCCGGTGAAGACGGTGTCGTTGAAGACGTTCACCCCACCCGCGAGCAGGGGATAGGCAGTCTTGTTGGTCACCTCCGACTTGAGGTAGACCCGCGCGGAGAGCTTCGGCACGGTCACGAACTCCGCCGCGACCGGCACCTTTTCCATGGCGATGACGCTTGTGGCCCGCGTGCCGTCTGCGGGGACGTCCACCGGCTGGGCGACGTTGAAGAGCACCGAAGTCTGTCCCTGCGCAACCTGCGCCGACAGGGGGAGCGCATTTTCCATCTGGTCAGCGGTGACCTCCGCCGGGGCCGGCGCCGCCATGGTCAACTCCTGGGTCCGGCGCAGCGACAGGGCGCTCTTGGGACGCTCGCCGTAGGTAAGGGGGCGGGGGGGCTCGTAGAGGGCGACCTGCCACGGGGCGAGCTCCGGCGGGGCACCGCCCGCTCCCGGACTGGCGGTGGAAAGGGAGAGCTTCACACCCGGCCACTCCTCGCCGCTCTTTTGCCAGACCTGGGCCCGGTAGGTAAGCTCGGCGCTCTTGCCGTCGGCCGCAAGCCGCACATCGTAGCTCGGTTCCCAGCGGGCCTGTCCGACCAGATAGGAGAGGGTGAGGGTGAAGTCCATCGCCCGTTCAGCCTCGATCGCAACCTCGACCGAGCGCACCTCCTTGTTCCGGTCTCCCCTGCGCTGTTCCAGCTCATTTTTCAGTGCCGCGATCCGGTCGAGGAGCGGCTTCTTGGCGGCCTCGGCGTCATAGAGCTGCTCCTCGACCTTTCCGATCCCGTCGCCCACGAATTTCGCGGCCTCGCCCAGCTCGGCGGTGCTCGGCTTGCCGAGCGTGAGCTCCCTGGAGATGCGCTCCCCCCAGCCGACGCGGATGGAGTCGATGAAGGCCCTTTGGGCGGCGAGGGCCTTGCGCCGCGCCTCGAGGCTTTCCACCTTGCGGTTCAGCGCCAGGATCTCCTCCTCCAGTTCGTGAATGCGTTTCTCCTGGAGCCGCTCAAGAAAGACCGTCTTCACCGTGATCCCGGCGATGCGCGCCCGTCCGGTGCCCGCTCCTTCCGCCCGCAGCGAATCCTCCGCCATGAGCTGCGGCAGAGCGTCGAAGGTCACCAGGTTGGTCCCGGCCTTCAGGGAGAGCGTGCCGCTGCGCGTGACCTGCGCCCGGTCCGGGTAGACCGTGACGGAGCTGATGCGTGAAACGGCTGAAATCGTGTGTGTTTGGGCCAGGACTGTCACTGAAGGGGAGAGGATCAGCAGGGAGCAGAGCAGAGAGAGTCGGATCATCATGGTTGCCTCCACAGGCATAGAGATCGAAAGTTCGAATTTGCGCAGCCAGGTATCTGTCTCTGCCGACTATATGTTACCCGATACTTCGATTATTGCCAGTCTTTTCGGCTGCTGCGAAAGGCAACAGAGACGCATGCCATGCGTCTCTACCTTACCTTTTGTCCAGTGCTCCGCCTATTTGCAACTTGATGACAGGCAGACTGGTAGAGACGCATTGCTTGGCAAAATGTGGATAAGCTTGCCAGGGCCGGCACCCTTTTTTGGTCTGCAACAAGAAAAGTAGTGATCTGAACCAAAAGCCATGGTATTTTTCAAAGCCAAAGGGCGGACTGGGGAGCGCGCCGCATCGGCTCCACCCGATCCGTCCTGTGAAACCTGCCTCAGTCAGCGAAAGGATTCTCTCGACATATGAAATTCATAACAGATTTCCTCACCGGAAAAGAAGGAAGTCCCGCCAGGGACCTCGGCATCCTCTCCCTCATCTTCGGCATCGCCTTCTTCCAGTTCCTCGGGCGTATGCCGCTCATTGAGACCGACGAAGCCCGCTATATGGAAATCCCCCGGGAGATGATCGAGCGGGGCGACTTCATCACCCCGACCCTCAACTACGTCAAATATTTTGAAAAGCCGCCCCTGCACTATTGGGTCAACGCCCTTTCCATAAAGATGTTCGGGGAGACGGAATTCGCCGCCCGTTTCTTCGGAGCCTTCTGGGGGGTGCTGGGGATACTGCTCGTCTATTACCTCGGGCGCAAGCTCTTCGGCCGCCGCGAGGCGATACTCTCGGCACTGGTCCTCGGCACCTCGGTCGGTATCATCATCCAGGCAAGGATCAACATTACCGACACGACCCTGACCATCTGCATGACCGCCTGCCTCGGCTTTTTTCTGCTGGCGATCCAGGAAAACGAGCCGCGAAAAGGGCTCAACTACTACCTGTTCTACGTTTTTTCCGCGCTCGCCGTCCTGGCCAAGGGGCTGATCGGATTCGTGCTGCCCGGGGCGATCATCTTCTGCTTCCTGCTGATTACCAGGCGCTGGCGCATGCTTCGGGAAATGCGTCTGGTCACCGGCATCCTGCTCTTTCTCCTGATCTGCGCCCCCTGGTTTATCCTGGTTTGCCTGAGGAACCCGGAATTCGCCCGGTTTTTCTTCATCCACGAGCATTTCGAACGGTTTCTCACCAAGGTGCATGGCCGCTACCAGCCCCCCTGGTTTTTCATCCCGGTCCTCTTCGGCGTCATGCTTCCCTGGTCCTTCTTCATTCCGTCCGCAATAACCCGGGTCTGGCAGCAGCGCAAAGAGACCGGCGCCGACACCCGTTTGTTCCTGCTGTTGTGGGCCGCCGTCATCTTCGCCTTTTTTTCCAAGTCCGACTCCAAGCTGGTGCCCTACATCCTCCCGGTCTACCCGGCCCTGGCCCTTCTGCTGGGGAGCACCCTTGTCGCCGCCCTGGACTGCGGCTTCGCCTCCCTGAAAAAGCCGGCCCTGGTTCTTTCGGCTGTGCACATCGTGCTCGGCATCGGGAGCATGGCCTATCCGCACCTGTCCAGGGATCCGAAAATAAGCGCGACAGGCGGAATGATCATGGGAGGGCTCCTGTGCCTGCTGGGCCTGGTTGCCCTGATAAACACGATCAGGAGCAAAACAGCACCGCTTTTTGCCGGGTTGGCAATCACGGCGCTGCTGGTCGGCGTCTTCGTCCCGCCGGTTATTTATGCCAGGATCGCGCAGTATAAAACGGTCCGGGAACTGGGATTGCTGGTGAAGGAAAAGGCGGGCAGGGACGCGGTGGTCGCCACTTTCGGCTACGCGCAGGGGCTGCCGTTTTACGCCCAGCGGCGGGTGATTCTCGTGGGCGATCGCAACGAGCTGGAATTCGGCAGCCGCCAGGGAGACCAGTCCGGCTGGTTCATCGAACGCCCGCAGTTCGACCAGCTCTGGGCGGGGCCGGCACCGGTCTTCGCGCTCATGAGCCTGAGCGATCTGGAGTCGTTCCAGAAAACCAGCCAGCCGCCGCCGACCCTGTTGGGCAAGGCGGGGCGCCGGGCGCTGATAACCAACCAGCCCGGACCTTGAGAACCTGATGAGCAACCGCGCCGCCTCGGCGGCGCTTGGTCGTGGAGAAGGGGAGGGGGGAAACCTGGGGACGGGGGGAGTTTGGCTTTGGCGCGACTAAAGCAAGGAGATGAGCTAAATAACCCCGCATCTATTCAAGTGCTTCGTGTACCTCTTGTCCGTAATCTCGATGTGGTTCAGGATCCAGCTTGACAGGAAGTTCAGCAGTTCCAGGTTCAGGCCCGGCCGTTTGGCATCGAACTTTTCCCTGAACTCGAACGCCTTGGTGATGAACTTGGCGTGCTCCAGTTCGTGCAGCTTTTCTTCCGGGTACTGGTGCTGCCTGAACAGCTTCTCTTCCGTGGCAAAATGAATCTGGGCGTAATTGAACAGGTTCACTATGGTGTCTTCGATCAAGTCGGCCGCCTGGTCTTCCCGTATCGCTTCATGAAGTTGCTGCATCATCTCTATTAATTTAAGGTGCTGTCCATCGATCTTGCTGATGCCGACGCTCAAATCGCTGCTCCATTCTACAATTGCCATTTCTTGACTCCTATGGGAATTTGTTGGCCGGCGCTCCGGCGGCGAGCGAAAGCTACCATCCTCTCTTCGGGTCTCCTTCGGCCTGCTTGAGGGGAATTTACCCGTAAAGGATTTTTCCCGGCCTCCGTTGGCGACCATTTACTCCTACAGACCTCGCGCTCATGGGGAGATCGTTTCCCGCCCTACCGCTTCCGCTCAAGAATGCCCCCTCATTATTGACATGTCAAGGAACCCGGAACTGCCGGTGTTCAGAGGCGTGTAGTTGGCAGGGCATAGAAAGCTGGACGGATAGGCCGGCCTGGGGTAGGGTGTAACCTAAAAAAAGAAGAGTACCTATGACCGCTACGGCATTTTCAGCACTCCACCTGGCAGCACCCCTCCTCAAGAACCTGGCTTCCCTCGGTTACGCCAAGATGACGCCGATTCAGGCCCACAGCCTGCCGCCCATCCTTGCCGGCAAGGATGTGATCGCCAAGGCGAAGACCGGCAGCGGCAAGACCGCCGCCTTCGGTATCGGCCTGCTGTCCCGCATAGTCGTGAGCTCCTCGCGCGTGCAGGCGCTGGTCCTTTGTCCCACCCGCGAGCTGGCGGATCAGGTTGGCAAGGAGCTGCGGCGCCTCGCCCGTTTCACCGACAACATGAGGGTCTTGACCCTGTGCGGCGGTGTTCCTTTCGGCCCGCAACTCGGCTCGCTGCAACACGGCGCCCATGTCGTGGTCGGTACGCCGGGCCGGCTCCTCGATCATCTGCGTCGCGGGAGTCTCGACCTGGCCTCCCTGCAGACGCTGGTCCTCGACGAAGCCGACCGCATGCTCGACATGGGATTTCAGGAAGAGATCAGCGCGGTCCTTGCCGCCGCCCCGGAAAAGAGGCAGACCCTGCTCTTCTCCGCCACGTACCCGGAGGCGATCGCCGCCCTGAGCGCGGCGGTCCAGCACGAACCGGTCGAGGTCACGGTCGATGAGGCGCACGACGAGGGTGCTATCGAGCAGGTTCTCTACGAGGTAGACGAGGACGGGCGGATCCCTGCGCTGGCCCGGATCCTCGGGCACTATCGCCCGGAATCGACCCTGGTCTTTTGCAACACCAGAAAGGAGTGCCAGGAGGTGGCCGAGGCCCTCGTCAAGCGCGGCTTGTCGGCGCTGGCCATCCACGGCGACCTGGAGCAGCGTGAGCGCGACCTGGTGCTGGCGCGTTTCGCCAACAAGAGCATTTCGGTGCTGGTCGCCACCGATGTGGCAGCCCGCGGACTGGATATCAAGGAACTCTCGGCGGTCATCAACTACGAACTGTCCCCCGACCCGGAAATCCATACCCACCGCATCGGCCGCACCGGACGAGCCGGCGAGCAGGGGCTGGCGCTCAGCCTGGTGACGGCGCGTGAAAGCCGTCGGGTGCAGGCGGTCGAAGCTGCGCTGGGCACCACCATTACCCGGGGAGCGCTGGAGTCGCTGGTCGTTGCTGCCGGGGAACCCCTGGTGCCCCCCATGGTGACACTGTGCATCGACGGCGGGCGCAAAAACAAGATGCGCCCCGGCGACATCCTCGGCGCGCTGACCGGCGAGGCGGGCATTGCGGGGAGCGAGGTCGGCAAGATCGAGGTCCTCGATTCCCACGCCTATGTGGCCGTCATGCGGTCAACTGCGGCGCAGGCCCTCGCCTGCCTGAGCGGGAATAAGATCAAAGGGCGGTTTTTCAAGGTGCGCAAGATAAGCTGAGGCAGGGCAGGCTGGCCCGGCAGGAATAAATGTTACGCCGGCGCCAGTCATGCTATAATGAAGGTCGTACAAACGCGCAGCTAACCTGGATGACAAGGAGCATAGATCATGGCCAAAGGTATGGACAGTAAGAAAACATCCAAAACAGCACCGGCTAAAACCGCGAAGGAAAAGAAGGCCGAGAAAAGCATCAAAAAGAACGAAAAGAAGTAACCAGGCGCAGGGGATAGGTGAGCAAAGAGGCTGCCTGGTTGCGCCGTCTGTCAAAACCAAACAACACAAAATCTTTTCGCCACAAAAAGGCACAAAAGGCGCAAAAAACATCTTCAAGCTTTTAAGGCTTTTGTATGTTTTGTGCGTTTTGTGCGTTTTGTGGCCAATTTTTCGTTTGTGGTTTTGCAGGCAGGAATCAAACCGGACAACGCTGACAAAATGGCACAAAACGCACAAAAGTTAAAAGCTAAAAAGAATTTTTTTTGCGTATTTTGTGCTTTTTTGTGGCAAGAAAGACCCTGGTTTTTTTTTGGTCGTAACCTTAGCTTGTTGGTAAATGCTGCAGATCAGCACTGATCAGGTCTCGGCTTGAAAAGGGCTTGGCTGATTGCGTCACTAAGCTGCTTGAACTTGTAAGGCTTGGCTAAGAAGACCTCGGGCAGTTCGGAATGGTCGCCTGCCATGGCATGGACCTCGTCGTAGCCGCTGGCCAGGATAACGGGGATGCCGGCTGCCAGTCTGCGCAGGGACGCTAGCGTCTCCCAGCCGTTCATACGCGGCATGGTCAGGTCGCAAAGGACGCAGATGATTTGGTCGCGGGACTTTCCAAACACCTCGACCGCTTCGAAGCCGTCCTGCGCTTCAAGCACCGAAAACCCGAGACACTTCAGCATGGCGGCGGCTATTTTGCGTACCATCTCATCGTCTTCGACGAGGAGCACCGTGCCGCTCCCTGCCCTCTCCGCGGGGGGGAGTTCACCAATCAAAGTACCCCCATCACACTCTTCCTCACCCGGTTGCCGAAGGAGCGCTTCCTCCGACACCGGGAAAAAGACCCGGAAAGTACTGCCCCGGCCCGGCTCGCTCCCGACGGTAACGGCGCCACCGTGGGCGCGTACGATCCCCAGGACAACGGCCAGTCCCATGCCCCGGCCGGTGAACTTGCTGGAGAAAAACGGATCGAAGAGCTTCTCGATATCCTTGAGCTCAATACCGCAACCGGCGTCCGTCACCTCCAGGCAGGCATAAGCATTGCCCTGCGGTAGCCAGTCCAAAGGGAATCGGTGCGCGGCGGAGATATCGTCGGCGAAAACCGTCGTGACACCCAGGTGAATGGCGCCCCGGCTCTCACCGATGGCCTCCCGGGCATTGGTGATCAGGTTGGTAAGGACTTGCAGCATATGGTTCGGGTTCGCCATGATGACCGGCCCGGGAAGGAGCAAGTCGGTTTCCAGTGCCAGCTCTCCCGACACAATGGCCTGTAGCATGGGCAACGTCCTGCGGCAGGTCTCGGTAAGATCCAGCGGCTCATGTTTGTCGAACGATTGACCGAGGTAGGTCAGCATCAGGCCGCTCATCTCCGCTGCCTTGTTGGACGCTTTCATGGCTGCGATGATTTTTGCCTGAGGATTCGCCCCTTGAGAAAGCTCCAGCAGGGCCAGGTCCAGATTCCCGATGACAGCTCCGAGCTGGTTGTTGAAGTGGTGGGCGATGGCCCCGGCCATGCGGCCCAGGCTTTCAGTCTTCTGGAGCTGGCGGCTCTTGGCCTCCAGAATTTCCTGGTCCGCTTCGGCCTGCTTGCGCTCCGTTATGTCGCGTTCGACAAACAGAATACTTGCTGGATTGCCGTCTGAATCAAGCAAGACGGTCGAATTGACGTCGGCATAAAAACGGCTGCTGTCCTCTTTTATAGTCAGATATTCTGTGATCTTGTGATCCCTTTGACCCGCGATCAATCTGCCAATATTGTCAATCAGCATTTTGTGGTTCGATGGATCGACGAAATCCAGCGCCGATTTTCCGATGAGGGCCTCTTTTTGTTCGATGGGATAGCCATACATTTCTGCCAGTTTATCGGACATAAGTTGCAGCTTTCCATCTAACGAGATCATTCCTATGCCATCAGGCGAGGCTGATATGATGGCTGCCAACTTTTGATTGCTTTGCTGCAGTGCCACTTCCGTCTGCTTGCGCTCTGCAATCTCTCTCGCCAGTTCTTCATTTGCCTGTTTAAGATTGTCGTTTGCCTCGCATAGCTGAATCGTCCGTTCGGCGATCAGCTCTTCCAGTAGCTGGTTGCGGTCCACCAACTCCTTCAGCGGGTAGACTTCTCCGTCACGAACCAAGTGGTAGGGGATGGAAATACTGCTGTGGGAGATTTTCCAGCCGGCGGATTCCTTGCGGAAAATGAGGACCAGGCGGGCTGTCTCCCGTGACAGGACGTGGTCTTTGATCGGCAGGTGGATGGTGAAGAAGCTGGTCGCGACGGCGATCGTATCAGCCAGTGACTGGATGGCCAGGTCCTTCAATTCGATACGGATCGGATCCTTGACTTGGGCGAAGTCCTGGCGGGTAATGGCGACCCATCCTTCCCGGTCTTTAACCAGAAAATCGCCGCCTCCGGTAAAACCCGAAAAGTCCTCGCTGAAATGCGTGGTGAGTTGATCATCGCGGGATGAATACATCCGCAGGTAGTCGTCAAGCAGTTGCCGGATTTCTTGCGAGTCGTTTGCATCCATAGAGCAGGGCCTCTCGGGGGGTGTTCTTCTTGGATTGCTCCATTTTTGCAACATCATATCTCTCTTCTGGGAAATAAACCAGATAACGTTTGGCAACCCCGTTATTTCCCCAAGGACCTTGCCGGTCACGGTCCCGGCTACAGTCACCTCTCGCCTACAGCCTCGAACCACCCTCCGCAGGCCGTCACTTGAGCCCTGTAATGCAGAGCACCGACCCGCCACAGACCACCAGGCGCTTGCCCGGGCTCCCTGCTAGCCGCCGGTTTTCCGAGGATTGCTTCGTCAATATTCTCGACTGCGGGCATCAGGAAGTCCTGCCGGCAGGCTAGGGAGGGATATTTTAGGCACTAGTGCACGTTTTTCTAACCGGGCAACGCCGCACTTAACCATTAAAATGACCGTCCCAAAGGTAAGCTGAAAAGCCGCTGCGGTTGGACTGTGTTAATCTTGGGCTGCCGAGGACTTCGCGTACCGGTTATACTACTCAAGTTCCTAGCCAATGAACCGATATTACAAGAGAACAGCATCACGGTTATGCGCCAATAGTTGGCGCCGGTCCATGGCTGTTATCGGGATGGCGCGGCACTGCGTCGACGTCGCACGTTTCATCAGTCCGGGATAACCAGGAACGCGGAGCGCCCTGCGGGGAACTCCTCCAGGCTGGAGCTGTTCTGAGAGGTCGCCAGAATGTTCAAACAGATACACCGAATCCGAAGGTATGCGATTATAACGGCAGCTGTCTGGACGCTTGTCCTCATCTGCTCCTTTGCCTGGTTCTGCTATCTGCAGCGGGAGAATCTCCTTGAAATTGCGAAGGCCGAGGCGCGGATAGCCTTCGAAAAGGACACGCTTTACCGCAAATGGGTCACCGGTCACGGCGGCGTGTACGTGCCGGTCAGCGACCTGACCCCCCCCAATCCCTATCTCTCCCACCTGCCGGAGCGCGATATCATCACCCCTTCCGGGAAAAAGCTCACCCTTGTCAATCCTGCCTATATGACCAGACAGGTCTTTGAACTGGCCGCCCAGCAGAAGAAACTGGTTCGCGGGCATATCACCAGCCTTAATCCGATCAGGCACGAGAACGCCGCAGATCCCTGGGAAACGAAGGCCTTGCTGGCATTTGACGCCGGCGCCAAGGAGCTCGGCGAGCTGCAGGTCATCGACGGGCTGCAGCATTTCCGCCTGATGCGCCCCTTTATCACCGAGAAGGGGTGTCTTAAGTGTCACGCGGCCCAAGGGTACAAGCTTGGCGACATCAGGGGGGGGATCAGCGTCACCGTCCCGCTGTCAGCTTTCTCAGCGTACAACAACAGACTGATTGCGGGGAGTGCCGCCGGTCATGGTCTGATCTGGCTGCTCGGCATCGGCATGATCTACCTTGGCCGGCGGGCACTCTCCCGCAGCGCCACGGAAATCCGCCAGAGCGAGGAGCGCTACCGCACTGTGGCGGATTTCACCTCAGACTGGGAATACTGGATTGCCCCGGATGGCCGGTTCAGGTATGTCTCGCCGAGCTGTGAACAGGTGTGCAGCTTTACCCAGGATGAATTCTACCGTGACCCGGAACTGCTCATGAAGGTCGTTCGTCCTGAAGACCGACGGCTGTTCGCCGACCATGTCCATGTCACCGTTGAGGGGTCAACCCCGGAGCCGATCGACTTTCGCATCATCACCCGCAGCGGGGAGGAGCGCTGGGTTTCCCATGTCTGCAGGACTGTCTATGACAGCCAGGGGAGAGAATCGGGGCAGCGTGCCAGCAACCGCGACATCACCCCCCGTAAAAAGGCCGAAGAGGCGCTTCACGAGCAGGCGTTGCTCCTGGAACTGGAGATCGCCGAGCGCCAGGTGACCCAGGAGGCACTGGAGGAACAGGCTGCCGTGCTGGAGGAGGAAGTCGCGGAACGGATGCAGGCAGAGGAGGCGATCCGTGCCAGCGAGGAGAAATTCTCAGCGGCGTTCCAGCTTGCCCCTCTCATCATGAGCATCTCCAACCTGGAAGACGGGACCCTCCTGGAGCTGAACGACAAATTTGCCCAGTCCTTCGGCTATTCCCGTGAGGAGGCGCTGGGCAGGACCTCTGTCGAACTTGGCATAATGCCCGGTGACGCCCGGAGCAGGCTGATGGCCAGTTTGGCTCAGGATGGCCAGGTCGCGGGGGTCGAGCTGATGCTGCGTGAGAGGAGCGGCCGGGTCCTGAAATGCGTCTATTACTGCAAACGGATCAACGTACTGAGGGAGAAGCGGCTGCTCTCCATAATCGTGGATGTCAGCGAACAGAGGAAGCTGGAAGAGCAGATCCTCCAGTCCCAGAAGATGGAGGCAATAGGTCAGCTGGCTGGCGGGGTGGCCCATGACTTCAACAATATGCTCACCGTGATCCTGGGGCTGGCGCATTTGTCCATGCTCAAGGTGTCCGAAGGCGAAGAGCTCTGGCAGTACCTGACCCAGATCTCCAAGGCGGCGCAGCGCTCCAGTGAGATCACCCGCCAGCTCCTCACCTTCTCCCGCAAGGAGATCGTGTCTCCCCGGGCGGTTAACCTGAACGAGCTTGCCAGGGACGCTCAAAAGACCCTTTTCAGGCTGATCGGCGAGGACATCAGGCTGATGTTCACGCCGGCAGCCGACCTCTGGACTATCAGGATCGACCCCTCGCAGATGGACCAGATTCTGGTCAATCTCGCGGTGAATGCCCGCGACGCCATGCCCGATGGGGGGATCCTGAGCATGGAGTCGGCAAACGTGAGGATCACGGAGACCTCTGTGCTGTACCGTATCGACGCGGCGCCGGGTGACTTTGTCCAGCTGACGGTCAGCGACAGCGGGACGGGGATGGACAGGAAGACCCAGGATCGCATTTTCGAGCCGTTCTTCACCACCAAGGAGACCGGCAAGGGGACTGGGCTTGGGCTATCCACCGTTTACGGGATCGTCACCCAGAACAAGGGGTTCATCACCGTTTACAGCGAACCCGGGCATGGCACATCTTTTAGGCTCTTTTTCCCGCGCATCACCGGAGAGGCGGAGGCGGAGGCAAAAGTCCGCGAGGAGGTCCCGACCGGAACCGGCACGGTCCTCTTGGTCGAGGATGACAACATGGTGCGCTGGATGACGACCCAGACCCTGGAACTGACCGGGTATACCGTTCTCCAGGCGGGATCACCCCGGGAAGCGATCGAAATCTGCGAAAATGCGGAGACCCGGATAGACATTATCCTGACCGATGTGGTCATGCCCGGGATGAACGGCCGCCAGATGATGGAGCGGATCAATGTCATACGTCCGGGGATCAGGACCCTGTTCATGTCCGGTTATACCAGGGACCTGGTGGCCCAGCGGGGAGTGGTGGATGAAGGGATGCATTTCATCCAGAAGCCGTTCAACATGAACAGCCTGGCTGATAAGATCAACTCAGTCATGGCTGGCCAGGATTATCCGGAGCGTTGATTTGCCGTAGATGCAGGAGACAGCCATGAAGCCAGGTTCAGCCACGGCCTCTGCTGAAGACCAGATGGAAGCAATTAAGAACTGTAAGAGTACGCCTAGAGCCTTGAAAGATGGCGCACTAACAGCAAAAGGCGCCCGATTGGGAGCCTTTTGCTGTTGCTAACAGGTGTGGGGTCAGGACAGATTTCCAGGGGGCGGGCTGGCAGCCTTCGCTCAACCTTTGTGGCGCAGAGCGACTCCCTTCATGAAGCTGCGGAGCAACTGATCGTCGCACTCGTTGTAGTGTTTGTGCCCCTGTTTTCTGAACAACGCCGTGATCTCGTGTTTCGTCTTGGTGACACCCCCAAGTTTCAAGATGCCGACCAGGTCCTCCTCTTTCAAGTCCAGGGCGATGCGCAGTTTTTTCAGGATGGTATTGTTGCTCAGTTCGGCAACCGGCTTTGCCGCCGGAGGCGGGCTCCCTTCCTGTCTGCCCCTGTTATGGATGATCAATCCATCCAGGAAAAACCCCATGACAGGGTTGCTGCACGGGATATAGTTGTCCTCATTCTCAGTTTTCAGGAAGGCAGAAATAGCCGACTGCCCGAACTCACGTCCCGCCTCTCTGAATATCTGGATCATGGTCGCATCGTCAAGCTCCAGAGCGTCCCGGATGCTGCGTAATAACTCGTTGTTGTTCATTCTGGTCTCCGTAGCCGTACAAAGGGCGGGGTTGGGGGCGAAGGGGGGGGGAGTCTGGTTTTCGTAATTAAGTTATCGAGTCTGAGCTGGAGCAAACTTCCTCGACTATTGGCCTCTTGGCTTTGAATCAAGCAGCAATCTCCCCATAGTTCTTTTAATAGAATCTCTATGGATGGTAAAAATAACGCTCAGGATATAGCTTAATTCGATATAATTAACTCCGCGCGCATTATGGTTTTCAATTCCATTGTGCGGCGCGCAGTACTGATCAGTATCCTCGGCGAGATGTACTCGACATACAAGCGGTCTTACAGGCCAAATATTGCAGCATTTGTCCATCCGGTTCAGAAATACGCACGACTGATCTTCCGTTTTTTGGTCATTCCAAGTCGTTGCGCCAGTGTGATCCATGCTTTTGTCAAATTCTATGTAATCAAGCTGGCGTGATAATTTTTCATAATCGATCTCTAAATCATTTTTCAGGCAATAATCATGGATACACGCTGCTTCTTCGGATGTACAATAGACCAATTCATGACAACAATTACAACAGCCCTTGTGGCAGAATGGGGGGGCGTAGCCGAACCTCTTATCCCTTTCGATTAAAGCGTCGATTGTTTTATCGGCCATTTCATGCAAAATTCGAGTTCGATCTTCGCCACCACCTAAATAAATTTCAGCAATCCGCCTGAACTCTTTCCAGATTACTTCCGATGGGATATCTTCCATTTCGTCAGGTAAATTTCCATACAATAGCATGTCGCCATTTTTGTTGACATTTTCCTCCATCCACCTGCGATCCTCATTGAAGGGTAGACTCTTCAGGATTTGTGGATGGGTCGAGCCACAACATTTTTTAAATTTTTCCCCACTTCCACAGAAGCATGGATCATTGCGACCAATCTTCATGGTACCTGCCTCGAACTAGCCGCGACGCCTGACTCGCAATTGAACGGTCGGGGTCGGAATCTGATAATAGATGCTTGTTTATAATAGTATCTGCACGGCACCTAATGGTAGATGCCGTGCAGATGTATAATAATAGTTCTTGAGATTCTTGTCAATTATCCCAATGCATCTACAGGTATATGCTTTTCCCCAGTTCAGAATTTCGGCAACTTTTCTTCAAACAGACAATCGAGGTGGACGTTGTTTGTCAGTGAATTAGCGACGAGTTTGCCCGGGTGCCAGTTTCCTGCATCTCATACATTAAAACAGCCACTCAGCTAACAGAATGTCCCCCTCGCCCCGTCACGCCCCCTCGGGGACGCACGGTTTAAGGAGATCCGGCGTGAAGTTATAGGTGACGAAGTAGTCCTCGACCGTCTCGGCCCGGCGGATCAGTTCGACCGTCCCGTCGGTGCGCAGCAGCAACTCCTTGGGACGCAGCCTGCCATTGTACTGGAAGCCCATGGCGTGGCCGTGCGCGCCAGTATCGTGGATGACCAGGATGTCGCCGTCATCTATCGGCGGCAGTTCACGCTGCACCGCGAACTTGTCGTTGTTCTCGCAGAGGGAGCCGACCACGTCGTAGGTTTCGCTCTTCGGCAGGCTCTCCTTGCCGAGGACGTCGATGTGGTGGTAGGCGTCGTAGAGTGCCGGCCGCATCAAGGCCGACATGCAGGCGTCGACGCCGACGTAGTTGCGGTAGGTCTGCTTGGCGTTGATCGCCGTCGTAACCAGGCAACCGTGCGGGCCGGTGATGAAGCGGCCGCTCTCCATCAGCATCTTCGGAGCAAAGCCGTTGGCGCTGCGGAAGGCGTCAAAGAGGGCAGTGATTTCCTTGGCCATGGCGGGGAGGTCAAGCGCTTCGTGCTCGGGATGGTAGGGGATGCCGAGGCCGCCGCCGATGTTGATGAATTCGAGCTCGATGCCGAGTTCCACCTTGAGCAGGGCGGTCAGGTCGAGGAGCATCCGCGCCGTCTCGACCATGTAGGCATAATTCCTCTCGTTCGAGGCGACCATGGTGTGCAGGCCGAAGCGCTTGGCGCCGCGCTCGCGTGAAAAGCGGTAGGCCTCGACCAGCTGTTCGTGAGCGACACCGTACTTGGCCTCGACCGGGTTGCCGATGATGATGTTGCCGGTGCGGCGCGGACCGGGATTGTAACGGAAGGAGATCAGCTCGGGGAATGTCGGCACCTTGGCGATGAAACTAATGTCGTCTAGATTCAGGACACAGCCGCCGTCAGCTTCTGCAAAGGCGTACTCCTCCTGGCTGGTGTTGCTTGAGGTGAACATGATGTCCTCGCCGCGGGCGCCGACTTGACGAGAGAGGATCAACTCGGGGATTGACGAGCAGTCGAAGCCGAAGCCGAGGTCGAGCAGCAGTTCCTGGATGGAGCGATTGGGAAGCGCTTTTACCGCGAAGTACTCGCGAAAACCGGGGATGCCGGAAAAGGCCTGATTCAGTTCTGCGCCGGTGGCACGGATCCCGGCCTCGTCGTATATGTGGAAGGGGGTGCCGTAGTGGGCAGCAAGCTGTGGCAGGACCGGAAAAAGACGGTCCTTGTAAGATTGGGACATCGGCATGGCGGTTCTCTCCTTGAGGTTACGGGGGTATCGAAAATATGGTCGTAGGGGCGAACTACCGGGTTCGCCCCTACGGGATCATGCAGTAGTTCCATCCAGACCGATCCGACGCGTCTCCTTGACCGTGTTGAGGACGATTTGAGTGCGGGTAGCGCGGACGCCGGGAATGCGCTGGATCTCTTCGCGCAGAATGCGGCCGAGCTCACCTGGATCGGCGGCGCGCAGTTTGACCAGATAGCCGTCCGGACCGGCGACCTGGTGGACCTCCTGCACACCGGCAATTTGGGAGAGGCGTTCGCCGAGTTGATCGTTGCCGGCGGGATCTGCCTCAATTAAGAGGAAAGCCGCCAGTCCCTGAGCAAAGGCCGACGGGTTGAGGCGCACCTCGTACCCCTCTATGATGCCACGCTCCTCCAACTTGCGGATGCGTTCCAGCACCGCTGATGGTGCCATCCCGACCTGGCGGGAGACCTCCGCGTTAGGTATGCGCGCCTTTTCCTGGAGAATATTCAGGATCTGATAATCTATATCGTCGATCATTCGTATAAAGTCCATAGTTGCAGAATAATATTCTCTAGATCGGTTAATGTCAAGAATTAAGGCCATGCCGGCTCCTGGCTTGACATGACGGACGGACTTCCCGTTCAGGGTGGGGATTGGGGGGGATGGGGGTAGGGGGGGTAGTCGCCGCAAGCGGAGTCGGAGGGACGTTCTTGATGTTTTGCCATTTGCTGTTCATGGGGGCAAATATCAATATATTAACAACGTTCCGCGTCCCTCCTCTGGTTGTTTTTTTTCTATGATAGTTTGAAAATGGGGAATGGAGAGTTGACCCTTTTGCACCTCCCCTGACAATTACAGGGATTGTGGTAAATCGAGCCACAATTCGCTTCTAGTCTTGTGCATTCTCAGTCTGTTGACCACACTGTTCACCGGTGCAGCAAAAATCGCTTGGTAGATAAATTCATCAGCCAAAGGGTCCATGGCAAAGGCAAGCTGCTCTTTCTTTATATCAAATTGAGCGTTGATCCCGTTGGTGTTGCCCCGCGCATCGACCCGAATCCATTTATCGAGGGTTGCGAGGTAAATTGCATTAAACCCGTGTAAAACCGGATCATTATCGACAGGGGGATCCATGCGTAAAACCTGGTAGCAGAAGCCGGCCGGGATATTAACCGCCCTGAGCAAGGCGGCCAGGAGGTGGCTTTTTGCAAAACAGATCCCGGTACCATGATGAAGCACTTCGCTCGCCGAGCAGGTCACAATGTCAAGGCCGGCATCATTAGAGTGGGCAATGGTGTCTCTCACCCATTCGTACAAGCAACGGGCTTTGGCAACATCATCTGATAATGACCGCGTAAGTTCCAGAGCCTTCAGCCGGACTGTCGAAGTCTGCCAATCAACAATAGTGTCGGAAATCAGATATTCGCTTAAATCATCAGATTCAGGGTACATATAGTCCTCGCTTGATATTGGTATATGTGGGGCCAACGCCGGGAGCAGAGCGGCGGAGCGGCTTAGCGTTTGTCTACTTTCGTCTGCTCCTACAATCCCGCGGAGTCCGTCTCCACCCTGTTGGTTGGCGCTCGCCGTTCCAACCACATCCGACCCCTGGCCAAATTGACAGATGTTAAATATCTAATACACTTAAGCCAGCAAGTCTTGGCAAAGGCCACTTTCCATCAATCTATTTGACTGACGAAGGAGGATTAAAATGGATATCGCCATGATTCTGGAATTTTTAATTATCATTGCGTGCCTGCTGGTAGGAACTCGTTACGGCGGTTTCGGTCTCGGATTGATCAGCGGCTTCGGCCTCCTCATCTTTGCGTTTGTCTTCCATCTTGCGCCGGGAAAACCACCGGTGGATGTGCTGCTCACCATCATGGCCGTCATTGGTTGTGCCTCGGTGCTGCAGTCCGCCGGCGGCCTCAACGTAATGATGCGCTTCGCCGAAAAGATATTGCGCCGCCATCCGCAGTACGTCACCCTGCTCGCTCCAATCACAACGTGGACTCTCACCGTCATGTGCGGCACAGGACATGTCGTCTATACGATGTTCCCCATCATCTATGATATCTCCATCAAAGAAGGCATTCGTCCAGAACGGCCCATGGCGGTGGCGTCCATCGCCTCCCAGATAGGTATCTGCGCTTCTCCCGTATCCGTGGCTGTCGTTTCCATGGTCGCTATCCTTGCAAAATCCACGAATCCGGTCAGCATCGTGCAATTATTGTCAGTCAGCATACCAGCCACATTCTGTGGTGTGATCGTGGCTGCCTTGTGGAGTCTCAAGCGGGGAAAAGACCTGGATAAAGATCCCGTGTTCCAGGCGAAACTCCAGATCCCTGCCGAAAAGGAATACATATACGGTGAATCTTCGACATTAATGGATAAAGTTTGTAACTATTCAGCATAATTTTTGAAAATAGTTCTTGACACTGTTTTTGATATGAAATGCTCATATGGCAAGTCATTGCCTTGGTGCTATGAAATCCCCTGCTGGCACACAGTGTGTGCGGTCTATCG